>Ga0207674_10001556_pt1 | contig 29548 bp, 26 predicted proteins | sample KBSCornC72_FD_184303 | JGI IMG/M metagenome (GOLD analysis project Ga0207674, IMG submission 184303) | Corn rhizosphere microbial communities from Kellogg Biological Station, Michigan, USA - KBS Corn C7-2 (SPAdes) (version 2) | ecosystem: Host-associated > Plants > Roots > Rhizosphere > Soil ...
TGGCCGTCGTGCGGCGACGGGTGCGGGCTGGCCATGTCCAGCACCAGCGCCTCGCGGTGGTAGGCGGCCAGCCGCCCGCCCGCGGGCCGGATCACGGGGGCGAACCCGTGGGCGGCCGCCGCGGCCGAGGCGTCCGGGAAGCGGGGCGCGAGGGAGTCGCGCCTGCTGAACGCGGCGGTCGGGCGGGGGCGGTGGATCCGCAGCAGGCCGTCGGCGCCGTCGCCGATGGCGGTGAGGGAGGCCCGGGACAGGTCCATGTCCTCCTGCGGCGTCGAGAGCCCGCTCCCGCAGGCGGGCCGGACCGGGCCCGCACCGAACGCGTCCGTCATGCCCTGATGATTCCGTAGCCACCGATGGACATATATGCCTATCCTGAATAAATGGGCACCGCTCTCGACAAGTACGCGGACAGGGAACCTCAGTGGGACCACCCCGTGGTCATCGAGTCCCACATCAACGGCGTTCGCTCCAGGGAGATGAACCCGAACACGCCGATCACCTACGACGAGATCGCCGAGGACGCGATCCGCTGCTGGGAGGCGGGCGCCGGGGCGATCCACGCGCACAACACGAGCTTCGACCTGTTGGGCGAGAACGCCTACAAGGACTACATGCGCACGTGGGAGAAGGTGCTGGCGAAGCACCCCGACATCACCTGGTACCCCACCACGTGCAACAACCTGCGGCTCGTCGGCGACGAGAACGGCCTCGAGCACGTGATGTACCTCAACGACAACGCGCACGCCGAGATCGCCTGCGTCGACACCGGGCTCACGCTGTTCGCCACGGGCACCGACGAGGACGGCTACCTCCAAGGCCCGGAGTTCGGCTTCAACTACGCCCGGGTGGCCAGCCAGTGGCGGATGCTGCGCGAGCGCGGCATCCCGATGGTCTACGGCGTCTACGAGCCGGGCCACCTGCGCCACGCGATGTACTACGTGAACAAGGGCATGTCGACGCCCGGCTCGATGTGGGACTTCTACCTCATCGGCGACTACGGGCTCACGGCGATGGAGCCGATCGGCACCAACGGCATGAAGCCCAGCCTGGAAAGCCTGTACTACTACCTCCACATGATCGAGGAAGCCCAGGTGCGCCATCCCTGGTACATCTCGATCTGGGGGCAGGGCGCCCTGGACGACACGGGCATCCTCCGCCGCGCCATCGAGCTCGGTGGCCACATCAAGACCGGGCTGGAGCTGTTCTACGACCCGGCCCGCAACCCGACCAACCTCGAGCTGCTCCAGCAGGCGCAGGAGATCGCCCGGGACGTCGGCAGGCCGATCGCGACCCACGAAGAGGCCAGGGCGCTCTACCAGCTGAGCTGAGCGCCCGTCACCACCAGCCCTGCCGCTTGGCCCAGACCAGCAGCAGCACCGACATCACCGCCATGGCCGTCACCGCGACCGCCAGCTCCAGCGGTTGGGTCTGGTCGTTGACGATGACGTTCATCCCGAGGATCGACGAGACCGCCGTGACCGGGAGCGTGATGGCGGCGATCACGGCGAGGCGTTCCGCCGCGATCGTCACCTTCGTGTTCGTGCGCGCCTGGTAGAACTCGATCGTCCCCTGCAGGTTCTCCTTCTCGCCGTCGGCCATCGCGCGCAGGTGGTCGAACTGGTCGACGGCGTCGTCGATGCGCTTCTGCCCCCGTCCCGGCCCGAACGCCTTGATCTTGCGCATCCGGGCGAACACCTCGCGGGAGATCGCCGCCTGCGTCCTGGCGACCATGAAGCCGTGGCGCGCGCGGAAGAGCTCGTCCAGGAACTGCTCGGGTGCCCGGAGGTGTCCCGACGGCCCTTCCTTGACCACCGCCTGGAAGCGGTACTCCAGGCCCCACATGTCGGCGGTGAGCCGCGTGGTGAAGTCGTGCAGCCGCATGGTGACGGCCGAGACGATCACGTAGGTGAGGTCGTACGCGTGCTGGGGGCGGAGCTTGCCCGACTCGAGCCGCTTCGCCAGCGCGTCGACCTCGACGCGCGCGGCGGCCGGGTCGGCCGCCGCGCTCAACGGGCCGTGCACGGTCACCAGGTACCGGTCGCCGACGAACTGGTCCAGCTCGATGGTGTGGACGTGGCCCGCGACACCGGCGTGGGGTGAGTGCAGGACCAGGAACACGTGATCCGGGTAGACGTGCACCTTGGGCACCTGGTTGCGCTTCGCGCAGTCGCTGATCGCCAGGGGGTGGAACGCGAACACCTCGCGGAGCACGTGCTCGGCCGCCTCGTCCCAGGTCGGCACGTCCAACCACACCAGGCCGTCCGACCGCGCGAGCAGCTCGGCCGCCGCCTCGACCGGGTGCTCCGCGACCCCCGCCGCGCTGATCCATCGCAGCTGCACGTCAGGCCTGCAGGTGCTCCCGGAGCGTCGCCAGGAAGCCGGCGCCCGCCGCTCCGTCGACCGCTCGGTGGTCGCAGGTGAGGGTGAGCTCCGCGATCGGCCGCCACGCGGGGTCGCCGTCGTTCCAGACCTGGCGCTGCTTGGTCGAGCCGACCGCGAGGATCGCGACCTGCGGTGGGTTGAGGATCGCGTCGAACCGGTCGATCCCCATCATGCCCAGGTTGGACACGGTGAACGTGCCGCCGGTCAGGTCGGCGCGCGTCAGCTTGCCCGTGCGCGCCCGCTCGACGACGTCGCGGCGGGCGGCGGCCAAGCCCGACAGGTCCAACGCCTGCGCGCCTGCCAGCACGGGCACGGTGAGCCCCGCGTCGGTGGCCACCGCGATGCCCAGGTTCACCTCGTCGAACACCGTGACGGCGGCGCCGTCGCAGTGCGCGTTGAGCGACGGGTGGGCCTGCAGCGCGGCCGTGCACGCCGCGAGCAGGGCGTCGGTGACCGTGGCTCCCGGCGTGCGCTCCCGCGTGCCGAGCGCGTGGGTCATGTCCACCTCGACGGTGAGGTGGAACACCGGGATCGCCCACGCCTCGACCATCCGGCGAGCGGCGACCTTCCGCATGCCCTTGAGCGGCGTGGTCGTGCCCGCGGGCGACTCCGTCGTGGTCATGCCTGCGCCTTCGACGACCGGCCCGCGCAGCCGTACAGCTCCAGCTTCGCGACCGTCGCGTCGATCATCCGGTCGCGCCCCGCGGCGAGCGCCTCCTCCAGCTGGCGGTCGCCCTGGGCCCACGTCTCCTCGATGCCCGCGCGGAACGCGTGCCGCAGGTCGGTGTCGGCGTTGAACTTCGCCACGCCCGCCGCCGTCGCCTCCCGGATCTCGTCGTCGGGCACGCCGGACGCACCGTGCAGCACGAGGGGGATGCCGGTGGCGTCGCGGATGTCGCGGATCCGCTGGATGTCCAGGGGCTGCGGGGTGGCCGTCGGCACGCCGTGCACGATGCCGACCGAGATGGCCAGCCAGTCGACGCCGGTCTCCTTGACGAACCGCTCGGCCTCCGCGACGTCGGTGTAGTACGACTGCCAGTCGACCTCCTCGTCGGCGTCCGGGATCTTGCCCAGCTCCGCCTCGACGGGGATGCCGAACGTGTGCGCCACCTGCACGACGTGCCGGGTGGTCTTGATGTTCTCCTCGAACGGCAGGTGCGCGCCGTCGTACATGAGCGAGTGGAAGCCGAGCTTGATCGCCTCCCAGACCTCGTCCCACGGGCCGTGGTCGAGGTGGATCACCAGCTCGGCGCCGGACTCGTCGGCCGCGCGGCGAGTGAGCTCGTAGGCGCGCCGCACGCCCATGTGCGGCACGATGGCCCGTCCGACCTGCAGGAACACCGGCGAGTCCGCCCGCTCGGCGCCGCGCACGAGCGCCTCCGCGGTCTCGTCGCTGTGCATGTTGAACGCGCCGACGGCATAGCCGCCCGCGCGGGCGTCCTCCACGAGCTTTAGGGGGTCGGCCCAGGTCATCGCGGCGTCCTTTCGTCTGCGGAAGAGGTGTGTTTCTCGGCGGCCGCGGCGCGGACGTGCCGCACGGCGGCCGACCAGCCGTCGTAGAGCTCGGCGCGGCGGTCCTCGGACATCTCGGGCTCGAAGACCCGGTCGACGGTCCACGACTCCTGGACGTCGTCGGGCACGCGCCAGCGCCCGACGCCCGAGCCCGCCAGGTAGGCGACGCCGAGCGCGGTCCTTTCGAGCTCGTTCGGCCGCACCACGGGCACGCCGAGGATGTCGGCCTGGAACTGGCAGAGCAGCCCGTTGCGGGTGGCTCCGCCGTCGACCCGGAGTTCGGGCACCGGCACGCCGCCGCGCACGAGCGTGTCGACGTTGTCGCGGGTCTGGTAGGCCATGGCCTCCAGGCCCGCGCGGACGACGTGCCCCGCGCCGCTCTCCAGCGAGAGCCCGACGATCGCGGCGCGGGCGTCGCGGTCCCAGTGCGGCGCGCACAGCCCGGCGAACGCGGGCACCAGGTAGACCCCGCCGTTGTCGGGCACGCTGCGGGCCAGCGACTCGATGTCGTCGTCCGGCCCGAAGACGCCGAGGCGGTCGCGCAGCCACTGGATGGTCTGGCCGCTGGAGAACACCACGCCCTCGGCCTCGAACATGGTGGTGCCACCGGCCGTCCAGGCGACGCTGGAGGTGAGGCCCTCCATGAGGTTCGGCTTGTCGCCGACGTTGGCGACGAGCACCCCGGCCGTGCCGAACGTGTTCTTCGCGGCGCCGAGCCCGAAGCACGCCTGCCCGAACAGGCCCGCCTGCTGGTCGGCGAGGATGCCGGTGACCGGGATGCCCGGCCCCGGGTCGCCGCCCAAGAGGCGCGGGTCGACGTCGCCGAAGTGGGCGTCGGACGCGACGGCGGGCGGCAGGATCTCCGCCGGGATGTCGCACGCGGCGAGCAGCGCGGCGTCCCAGCCCAGCTCGGCCAGGTTGAGCAATGCGGTGCGGGAGGCCTGCGTGTGGTCGGTGAGGTGGGAACGCCCCTCGGTGAGGTTCCACAGGATCCACGTGTCGACGGTGCCGACGGCGATCTCGCCGCGGCGGGCCCGCGCGGCGAACCCGTCGACGTTCTCCATGTACCAGGCGAGCTTCGGCGCGGTGAAGTACGAGTCGTTGTTGAGCCCGGTGCGGGCCCGGACCTCGGGGTCGAGCCCTTCCGCGCGCCACCGCCGCACGATGTCGTCGGTCTGGTGCGACATCCACATGATCCCGTTGTGCACGGGCGCGCCGGTGCCGCGGTCCCACGCGAACGCGGTCTCCCGGTGCGAGGTGAACCCGATCGCGGCGACGTCGGCCGCGGTCGCCCCGGCCTCGGCCAGCACCCGCTTCGCGCTGTCGAGCTGCGCGGCCCACAGCGCGACCGGGTCGAGCTCCACCCAGCCCGGGCGCGGGAACAGCGGCTCGACCGGGTTGCGGGCCACGGCGACGATGCGCCCGTCCTCGTCGACGAGCACGGCGCGCGCGCTCGTCGACCCGAGGTCGAGCGCCATCACGTACCGCGCGGTCACGAAACCGGCTCCGGTATCGCGAGGTGGGTGAGCCACCGCTGGTAGTCCGCGATCTCCTCCTTGCGGCGTTCGGTGTCCCAGCCGAGCTCGGCGCCCAGGATCTCCGCGGCCCGGTCCACCGACGCGAGTCCGTGCCCCGGTTCGAAGGCGAGCAGCACCCGGCGAGCCAGCACGTCGGCGAGCGTGCGGGCGAACTCGTGGCGCACGGCGAACACCAGCTCGGCGCCGATCGCACCGGAGCCCGCGTCGAACTCGGCCAGCAGCTCGGGATCGTCGCCCGCCGTCGCCAGCACGTCCACGGCCCGTCGTCCGTAGAGCTTGAGCAGCCGCTCCGCGGTGCGCGCGGGGACGCCCGCCGCGACCAGCTCGGCGCGCAGCGGCGCCGGGTCGGTGATCGCGCCCGGGAAGGGCAGCCTGCGCGTGACGCACTTCGGCGCCTTGCGGCCCAGCCGTTTGAACGCGTCGTCGACGGCATCCTCGGCGAGCTGGCGGTAGGTGGTGAGCTTGCCGCCCACGATCGTGATCAGGCCCGCGAGGTCGCCGCCGTGCTCGTGCAGCACGTGGGTGCGCGGCACGTCGCTCTCCTTCTTGTCCGGCGCGTACGGCAGCGGCCGCACGCCGGAGTAGGTGTAGAGCACGTCGTCGGGGGTGAGATGGGCGCCCGGAACGAGCGTGTTGACCTCGCCCAGGATGTAGGCCATCTCGTCGGCGTCGCAGCGGGCGTCGTCGGGCTCGTCGTCGAACCGGATGTCGGTGGTGCCCAACAGGTAGCGGCCCATCCACGGGATGACCAGCACCAGCCGCCCGTCGGCCTGCGACTCGTAGTAGACGACGTCGGTCGGCGCGCCCGGGAACGGGTCGACGACCAGGTGGGAGCCCTTCGTGCCGCCGTTGAGCCGGGGTTGGCCGGTGGCGCCGGGGAAGACCCGGTCGATCCACGGCCCGGCCACGTTGTAGACGACCTTCGCGCGCACCTCGCGGTGCTCGCCGGTGACGCCGTCGTGGAACCGCACCCCGGCCACGCGCCCGTTCTCGATGATCGGCTCGTCGACCCGGGCCTTGGTGCGGATCACCGCGCCGTCGCCCGCGGCCGCGACGGCCAGCTCCACGCAGAGCCGCTCGGCGTACTCGACCTGCCCGTCGGTGAACACGGCCGAGCCGGTGAGCCCGTCGGTGCCGATGCCGGTGAAGCGGGCCGTGATGCCCGCCTTGTCGAGGATCTCGTGGCGCCCGGTCTTCTTGTCGAACGACAGGCCGTCGTAGAGCACCATGCCCAGCCGGATCATCCACGGCGGCCTGCGGTTGTGGGCGTAGAAGGGCATGAGCAGCCGCACCGGCTTGACCAGGTGCGGGGCGAGGCGGAACAGCAGCTCGCGCTCGCGCAGCGACTCGCGGACGAGCGCGAAGTCGCGGTGCTCCAGGTAGCGGAGGCCGCCGTGGACGAGCCGTCCCGACCACGCGGACACCCCGCTGCAGATGTCGTCCTGCTCCAACAGGGCGACGCGCAGGCCGCGCAATGCGGCGTCCCGGGCGATGCCCAGCCCGTTGACGCCCGCCCCGACGACCACCACGTCGAAGGGCAGAGACAGCTCGTCCACAGCGACTCCCGTCAGCTCGTTTCGATGACCGCGACGACGGTGCGGACTTCGACCGTGTCGCCCTCGTTGACGAGGATTTCGCTGAGCGTGCCGGTGGCGGGGGACTCGAGGGTCTCCTCCACCTTCTCGGCCTCGACCTCGGCGAGCGGCTCGTCCTCGGTGACGCTGTCACCGACGGCCTTGTGCCAGCTGAGGACGGTGCCCTCGCTCATGCCCATGCCCCATTGCGGGAGCAGCACCTCGACGCGTGCCATGGCGGTTTCCTTCCTTCCGGTGGGGTCTAACGGGGAGCGCTGGTCGCGATGCCCGCGGGGGTGGCGAAGGCCTCGCCGGTGACCCGGCGCACCGCGTCGGCGATCGAGTAGCGGTTGGGGTAGAGCTGCTTCTCCAGCGCCGGGCTGAACGGGATCTGCGTGTCCGGCGTGGTCACCCGCACGATCGGCGCGGTGAGCGACGAGAACGCCTCCTCGGCCACGATGGCCGAGATCTCCGCGGCGGCGCTGCACGTGCGGTGGGCCGGGTCGGCGACGACCAGCCGTCCGGTGCGCTGCACCGAGGAGACGATCGCCTCGACGTCGAGGGGCACCAACGTGCGCGGGTCGAGCACCTCGGCCGAGATGCCCTGCTCGGCGAGCTCGTCGGCCGCCTTGACCGCCTCGGGCACGGCGCTGGAGATCGCCACGATCGTGACGTCGGAGCCCTCGCGGACAGTGCGGGCCACACCGAACGGGGTGTGGTACTCCTCCTCGGGGACGTCCTCCTTCGTGCCCCACAGCATGCAGGCCTCGAAGATGAGCACGGGGTCGTCGGAGTCGACGGCCGTGCGCAGCAGGCCCTTGGCGTCCGCCGGGGAGGCGGGCACGACGACCTTCAGCCCGGGCACGTTCATGAACATCGGGTACGGCCGGTCGGAGTGGTGCGCGCCGGTGTTGAGGCCGTAGAACATCGCGGAGCGGAACACGACCGGCATCGAGGCCTGGCCGCCGAACATGTAGCGGTTCTTCGCGACCTGGTTCACGAACTGGTCCATCGCCATGTAGAGGAACGACGAGTAGGACAGGTCGACGATCGGCCGGAGCCCGGTCATCGCCGCACCCGCGCACGCCCCGACGATGACCTCCTCGGAGATCGGGGTGTTGCGGATCCGGTTGGCGCCGAACATCTCCAGGAAGTCACCGGACGCGGCACGGGACTTCCCGCTCCCACCGGTGGTGCCGTAGACGTTGGCCTCGACGTCCTCGCCGATGATCACGACGCGCTCGTCGGCCTGCATGGCCTCGCGCTGTGCGGCGCCGATCGCGCCGAGGTAGCTCATGACGGTCATTTCTGGGCTCCGATCAGGGGGCCGGGGCCGTGCTCCGCGTGGGTGGGCCCGAACGGTTCGGTGTAGAGGTCGGCGAAGGCGCGCGACGGGTCGGGGAAGGGGCTCGCGTCGGTGAAGGCCACCGACTCGTCGACCTCCGCGCGCACCTCGGCGTCGAGCGCGTCGAGCTGCTCCTCGGTGGCGTGGCCGTGCTCGGCGAGCCACCGCCGGAAGATGACGATCGGGTCGCGCTCCAGCCAGGCTTCCTTCTCGTCCTTGTCGCGGTAGTCCACGCCGAGGCGCAGGCCTTCGGAGTGCTCGTTGAACCGGTAGGTGACGACCTCGACCAGCGACGGGCCTTCGCCGCTGCGCGCCCGCTCGACGGCGGCGCGCACGGCCTCGTATACCGCGAGCACGTCCTGGCCGTCCTCGACGCGCACGCCGGGCATGCCGAACCCGGCCGCGCGGTCGGCGATCACACCGGATGTGACGGTGTGCGCGGGCGTCGAGAGCGCGTACTGGTTGTTCTCGCACAGGAACACCACGGGGAGACCCCAGGCGCCCGCGAGGTTCATGGATTCGTAGAGGCAGCCCTGGTTGGCCGCGCCGTCGCCGAAGAACGCCAGCGCCACCTTGCCGTTGCCCAGCACCTTGCTCGACAGTGCGGCGCCGGTGGCGATCGGGATGGACGACCCGACGATGCCGGACTCGCCGAGGCTGCCGACGTTGAAGTCGGCCAGGTGCAGCGAGCCGCCCTTGCCGCCGCAGACGCCGTCGGCCTTGCCGACCAGCTCGGCCATCAGGGGGCCGAGCGGCGATCCCTTGCCGATGGGGTGGCCGTGGCTGCGGTGGTTGCCGGACATGAAGTCGTTGTCGCCCAACGCCATGCAGGCGCCGACGACCTGGGCCTCCTGGCCGATGCTGGTGTGCACCGTGCCGGGGATGTGGCCGCGCTTGACCATCTTGGAGGCGCGCTCGTCGAAGTAGCGGATGCGCAGCATCCGCCGCTGCATCTCCAGCAACGTTTCCGTTGACAGATCCATCGTGTCTCCTCAGTCGGCGTGCGAGATCAGGTAGCGGGCGCTGGCGAGGTCGGTGACGAGGACGTCGACCCAGCCCCCGCGGAGGGCGGCGTGCAACGACTCCCACTTGCTGGAGCCGCCCGCGACGACGAGCCGGGTCTGCGCCGCGCGCAGCTGGTTGTGGGTGATGGCGACCACGAGGTCGTCGAGCGGGGTCATGACCGGCTTGCCTTCGGCGTCGATGAAGCGCTGGTCGAGCTGGCCGACGGCGCCCGCCGCGCGCACCTCGGCGAGCTGCTCCGCGGAGAAGAAGTTGTCCCCCTCGCGCAACGGCCCGTGGAAGTCGGCGGGGCCGACGCCGACGAAGGCCAGGTCGAGCTCGTCGAGCATGTCCAGCGCGCGGCCGACGTGGGCGTCGCGGAGCACGGCGTCGCGCAATGCGGGGGTGGCGAGCACCCCGGGCGTGCGCAGCAGCACCGGCTCGGCGCCCAGCGCCCTGGCCAGCTGCAACGTGGCGCGCCCCGCCTCGTGCTGCAGCAGCGGCGTGCCGAGGTCGCCGAGCATCTCGACCACGTGGGTGACCCCCGGCCGCCGCACGGGCCCGAGCTCGCGGGCCATCTCCCGCAGGGTGGTGCTCCACGACGTGAACCCGACGCGGGGCCCCCACAGCGTGGTCTCGCCGAGGTAGCGGGCCGCCGCGACGCCCAGCTCGCGGGGGATCGCCCCGTCGCCGCCGAACACCTCGACGACGTGGCACTCCCGCAGCTTGTAGGCGTCCTCGAGGGCCTCCTCCGGCTCCGGGTAGATGCCCTCCGGGGCCACCACGACCGTGCGGACGATGCCCTGCTCCTCGGCCTGCTGCAGCAGACGCGACACCCGTGGCTGGGAGACCCCGAGCTGGGTGGCGATGTCGCGCTGGCGCACGCCGCGTTCGTGGTAGAGGCGCGAGGCCACGGTCATCAGCCGCAGCTGGTCGCGGGTCCCGTACTCAGCCATCGTGCCCGCCTCGCGGGAGGAGGCCGTCGATGCGGTCGAGCACCCAGGTCGGCGCTTCGTCCGGGGCGATCGCGGCGGCCATCTCCGGCGTGGTCTCCCCGGTGAGCACGAGCGCGGAGTCCATGCCCGCGGCGGCCGCCATCGCGATGTCGGTGGAGAGCCGGTCGCCGATCATCACGCAGCGATCGGCGGCGAGCCCGAGCATCCCCAGCGTCGTCTGGAGCATCTCGGCGCCCGGCTTGCCCAGGTTCGCCTGGCAGGTCACCCCGGTGCACGCCTCGATGGCCGCGACGACGGCGGCGGCGTCCGGCTCGCCGCGCCCGCCCGGCATGGGGCAGTAGCGGTCCGGGTTGGACGTGATCAGCACCGCCCGGCGGTGCTGCCAGAGCGCGTCGAACGCGATCTGCAGCTTGCGGTAGTCGAAACTGCGGTCGTAGCTGGCGACGACGATGTCGATGTCCTCCGGTTCTTCGGTGAGCCGCACCCCGGCCGCGGTGAGGGCCCGCTTGAGCGGCTCCTCGCCGATCACGAACACGCCCGCGTACGGGTGGTGCGTCCGCAGCCAGCGCGGCACGGTGACGGTCGGGTTCACGATGTCGGTGACCGGTGTGGCGATGCCGAGCCTGCCCAGCTTGTCGGCGTACATCTGCGGGTCGCGGGTGGGGTTGTTGGACAGGAACACCGTGCGCCTGCCCCGCGCGCGGAGCGCGGCGACGGTCTCGGCCGCGCCCGGCAGGAGCGTGTCGCCGAGGTAGACCGTGCCGTCGAGGTCGAACACGTAGCCGTCGTAGAGGCGCTCGGGCCTGCGGAGGAGAGCGATCATTTCGACAGCTCCGCGAGCTCGGCGAACACGTCGCGGAGGCGCGGGTACAGCTGGCGGTACACGCCGAAGAGCCGGTCGTAGGTGCGGGCACCGTCCGGTTCGGGGCGGTACACCGCGCCCGTGCCGGACATTGCCGTGACGGCCGCCCGCAGGCTGGGGTGCAGGCCGACGGCGGTCGCGGCGAGCATCCCCGAGCCCAGGCACGTGCTCTCGGTCTCGCGGGCGACGTGCAGTGGGCGGCGCAGGACGTCGGCGAGGATCTGGCACCACACCGCGCTGCGCGAGCCGCCGCCGAGGATGACGAGCTGTTCGATCGGCTTCTCCAGCAAGGCTTCCGCCCCGTCGGTGAGCAGCCGCTGCTCGAACGCCAGGCCTTCCAGGAGCGCGCGGTAGACGTGCGCCTTGCCGTGCACCCCGGTGAGCCCGAGCACCACGCCGCGGGCGTTGGAATCCCAGTACGGCGTGAGCGCCCCGGCCCAGTACGGCAGCACCAGCAGGCCGTCGGCGCCGCGCGGGAGCTGCGCGGCGGCGGTCTCCAGCACCTGCTCGGCGGAAAGGCCGAGGCCGAGCGCCATCGGGTCGACGCCGGAGAACTTGTCGACGAACCAGGAGATGTTGTAGGTGCCGCCGCCGATGAACGTCTCGAACACGTACGTCCGCGGCACGGCGCCGGAGAGGACGCGGAACTCCATCCCGGTCGAGTAGGTCTCCGAGTACGTGCCGGAGATGATGCCGGTGCCGAGGTTGAGGTAGGCCGAGCCGGGCTCGACGACGCCGGTGCCCAGCCCCGCGGACTGGCCGTCGCCGACGCCCGCCACCACGGGCAAGTCGTGCGGGAGGTCCAGCTCGTCGGCGAGGTCGGCGGGGATCGTGCCGAGCACGGCGCCGGGCTCGTGCAGCTCGGGGAGCTGCGCGCGGGAGAGGCCCGCCGCGGCGAGCAGCCCGTCGTCGTAGTCGAAGGTGCGCATGTCGATGATGCCCAGCGGGTCCGCGCTGGCCCACGACGTGCGCCAGTGCCCGGTGAGCCGGTGCACGAGGTAGGCCTGCACGTCGACGACGCGCTCGCTGCGCCGCAGCGTCTCCGGCTCGTGGTGGCGCAGCCAGAGCAGCTTGTACCAGGCCGGGGTCGGGTTGGGCGGCTTGCCGGTGATCCGGTGCACCTCGGCCGAGCCGTACTCGGCGACCTCGGCGGTGGCCCGCGTGTCGAGCCAGAGCATGGCCGGGCGCAGCGGGCGCCCGTCCTCGGTGACGCAGGCGAACGTCTCGCGCTGGTGGGTGATCGCGATCGCCGCGATCCGCCGGGCGTCGGTGGACTGGGCGGCGCGCCGGATCGCCTCGCGCGTGGCCGTCCACCAGTCCTCGGCGTTCTGCTCGCCCCACCCCGGCCGGGCCGAGCTGGTGGTGAACGTGGCGCGGCCCTGTGCGACCGCCCGCCCGTCGCGGTCCCACACCACGGCCTTGGTCGCGGTGGTGGAGCAGTCCACGCCGACGACGAGGTCGCGCGTCATGTCCGCACCGCCCCGGTCTGCGCGGCGTCCACCGCGGCGGCAGCGGCGGCGGTCACGGCGTCCTGGTCGGCCGGTGTCCAGCGTCCGAGCAGTTCGAGCAGGTCGACGACGGTGAAGCGGTTGCGCATGAGGTGGCAGTTGGCGACGGCCCAGCGTGCGGTCGCCGGGTCGACGGTCGGGTCGAGGTCGGCGAACCGGGCGGCGGCACCCGCCGCGACCAGGCCCGTCGCCAGCGACGCCGAGCCGACCAGCAACTCGTCGACGGCGGCGCGGTGGCGGTCCCATGCGGCGAGGGCGGCGAGCACGGTGTCGCGCCCGGCGCTCCAGCGGGTGAGCTTGGCGGAGTAGTCGCGCCAGCACTCCTCGCCGACCTTGCCGGTGGGGTCGAGCTCGGCGAAGGCGGCGAGCACGCCCGGCTTGCGGGCCGCGATGGCCTCGGCGTCCGGGAACTCCGGCGCCGTCGTCGGGTCGAACTCGGCGAACAGGTGCTCCCACGCCGCGGCCGCGACCACCGAGGCGACGCCGACCTGGGCGCCGTGCAGCCCGATGGGCCGCCCGTGCGCGCCGTTGTGCATGTCGAGCATGTGGCTCACGAGGTGCTCGACGCCCGAGAGGCAGGCGGTGGTGCCCGCCACGCCGGTCGCGACGCCGCGCACGGCGAGCATCCGGGTGAGCTGGCTGATCGCGCCGAGATCACCTTGCGCCACACCGGGGGACCACGTGTCGAGGCCGCGGCCGAACACGGCCAGCAGGTCGCGCGGGGCCCGGTGGAAGGTCGGGTCCATGCCCAGCACGGACGCGAGGTACCAGTCGGCGGGCGCCGTGAGCATCGAGAGCACCTCGCCGTAGCCCGCGGTGTTGAGCTGGCGCGGCGCCGTGGAGATCGTGGTGACGTCGGCGACGACGACGTCGGGCCACCGCGACGGGATCGTGCGCTTCACCCCGTCGCGCAGGATCACCGAGACGTTGTCGGTGTAGCCGTCGACCGACGCCGCGGTCTGCACCACGACGAGCGGGATGCCGCCCGCGTCCGCCGTGGCGCCGTCGCCGTGGCGTGCGGTCGCGACCTTGGCGATGTCGGTGATCGTGCCGCCGCCGACCGAGACCACGGCCGCGGCGCCCGCGACCGCCTCGGTGGCGGCGTCGAGCGCGTCGTCGTCGGCGTGCAGGGTGGGGTGGTGGCCGCGCAGCACCACCCGGCGCACGGCGTGCTCGCCCGTGAACCGGTCCACGAGCTGCGCTTCTACCAGCGACTTCAGGTCCGCACCCGCCCGCTGGATCGGGGTGGCGTCGACGAGCACGACGATGTCGCCGTCGCCCGTGCGGCCCGCTCGCGCCAGCTGCTCGGCCACGGCGTCCCCCACCGTGTCGACGACCTCGGGACCGAGCGCGACGCGGTCGAGACCCAGCGGCACGAGCCTGCCCTCGGGGTCCTCGGCCGCGAGCGCGGAGCGCAGCGCGGGCAGATCGGTGGGGTCGGACAGCCCGTTCAGGTGCGACGAGTCCAGGCCGGACACCGTTGACCTTCCTCCAGACATGTCTGAGACTCCCTTGTCATCCCCGCGGACGGCTGTGTCGCGCGGTTGCTTGAGCATCGGGGCGATCCGAATTAATATTCGGCTACGTCATCTCGATGCAGCACGAATGATGGGAAATCTCCGCGCGGATGTCAAGGGGAGGAGGTGTGACGGTGGTCGAGGACGGGCTGGACGTGGACCGGTTGCGTCTCGTCACGAAGGTGGCGCGGCTCTACCACGCGCGCGGTCTGCGCCAGGCCGAGATCGCCCAGCGCCTGCGCCTCTCCCAGCCACGGGTCTCGCGGCTGTTGGCGCACGCCGACAGCCTGCAGATCGTGCGCAGCACCGTCGCCGTGCCCGTCGAGCTCAACCGCGAGCTGGAGCAGGGGCTCCGCCAGGCCTACGGTCTGCAGAACGCCCACGTCGTGGACGCCGTCGCGGGTGCGGAGGAGCTCGCGGTGGACCTCGGCCGGGCCGCCGCGCCGTTCCTTGCCATCGCGTTGGCCACGGGTGACGTCCGCACGATCGGGTTCATGCCCTGGAGTCGCACGCTCCGCCACGTCGTCGAGTCCCTGCGCCCGCTGCCCCTGATCGCCGGGTGCGTGGTCGAGATGCTCGGGGACCTGGGGGCGCCCGCGCTCCAGCAGGACGTCGCGCACCAGACGCAGCGGCTCGCGACGCTCATCGGCGCCGACACGGCGTTCCTGCGGGTGCCCGGCGTGGTGGCGAACCCCGCCATCCGGGCGGCGCTGTTGCGCGCCGACCCGCACGCCCGGCGCATCCTGCGCCTCCTCGACGACCTGGACCTGGCGCTGCTCAGCGTGGGGCCCTGCGAGGTCGTCGCGCCGCTACGGGCGGGGGACAACTACTTCACCGACGACCAGTTCGCCCAGGCCCGGAGCGCAGGGGCCGTCGGGCAGCTGTGCCTGCGGTTCCTCGACGCCGACGGCGCCTGGGTGCGCACGCCGCTCGACGACATGGTCGTCGGCGTGACCGTCGACCAGCTGCGGCGGGCGCGCTACCGCTGGGCGGTGGCGGGCGGTGCGGACAAATACCCCGTGTTGCGCGCCGCGCTCGTCGGGCGTTGGATCAACCGGCTCGTCACCGACACGGTCACGGCGTCCCATCTGCTGTCGGTCGCGCCTTCTTGAGCAGCACCGACCCTTGACGGCGACCCGTCCCCCCGCCAATACTGCATGGAGATTTGGGCTTCACTTAAATATTCGTAGCTGGAGGACGGCATGAGCGTGCTCGCGGATCTCGAGCCCCGCGTGATCATGGACTTCTTCGACACCCTGACCCAGATCCCGCGCGGCTCCGAGAACGAGAAGGCCGTCAGCGACTGGGTGGTGCAGTTCGCGAAGGACCGTGGGCTCGAGTACCACCAGGACGACCTGTGGTGCGTGCTGGTGCGCAAGCCCGCCACCCCCGGCTACGAGGACGCGCCCACGCTCATCCTGCACGGGCACCTGGACATGGTGTGCGCCAAGGACGACGACGTCGAGTTCGACTTCCTGACCCAGGGGCTCAACCTGCTGCGTGACGGGGACTACATCACCGCCGACGGCACGTCGCTCGGCGCCGACAACGGCATCGGGGTCGCGTACATCCTCGCGTTGCTCGACTCCTCCGACATCCCGCACCCGCCACTCGAAGCCGTGCTCACCTCGATGGAGGAGAAGGGCAAGGTCGGCGGGGCCAACTTCGACACGTCCCTGCTCCGCGGCACCCGCATGATCGACTTCAACTGGATCACCGACGAGGAGATCCTCGCGGGCTGCGGCGGCGACGTCTCCGCCGTGATCGACATCCCCGCGGAGTGGGAGGCGCCCGACGACCCGGACCTGGTGGCCCGCACGCTGACCGTGCACGGGCTCACCGGCGGCCACTGCGAGTTCGACATCCACCTCGAGCGCATCAACGCGATCATCCTGCTGGCCCGGGCGCTCAACGCGATGCTCGCACAGGGCTTCGACCTGCGCATCGACGCGCCGTTCGGCGGCGCGCAGAACAACGTGATCGCCGCGGACGCGCAGGTCACCGTGGTCGTGTCGAGCGGCGAGGCGGACGCGCTCGAAGTCGCGATGAAGGACGTCGTGGAGACGGTCGCGAGCGAGTACGAGATCGCCGATCCGAACGTGCGCATCGACCTCACCCCCGCGGACATGCCGGAGCGCGTGTTCTCCCGCAACGCCACCCGCCGCCTCACCCGTGCGGTCGTGCTGATCCCCAACGGGGTGGTCAGTTGGAGCCTCAAGATCCGCGGCATCGTCGAGTGCTCCAGCAACCTCGGCACCGTGCGGCCCACCGAGGAGGGCTGCAGGCTGATGGTGACGATCACGTCCGGGGTCACCTCGCGCAAGCACGACGTGCTCGACCGGATGCGGGCGCTCGCGGAGCTCGCGGGCAACGGCGTGACGATCGAGCAGTACGGGCACGACGCCCCGGAGTTCCCCTACGTGGAGGACTCGCCGCTGCTGGAGCTGGCCAAGCGGGCCTACCGCGAGTCCTACGGGCGTGAGCCCAACGTCCAGGTGTCGAACTGCAGCCTGGAGCTGGGCATGTTCAGCCGCAGGCTGCCGGGCCTGGACACGATCAGCATCGGCACGGAGCTGCACTGGCTGCACTCGAAGGACGAGAAGTTCAGCATCTCCTCGGTGCAGGGCACGTGGAAGTTCATCCAGACCCTGATCCCGACCCTGCGCTGAGAGACGGCGCTGAGAGACGGCGCTGAGAGACGAGGAGGTCTCGCGTGTCTGACGTTTCCGAGTTCACCATCGCGATCCCGGACGAGGATCTCGAAGACCTGGACCAGCGCCTGCGGCGCACCCGCTTCCCGACCGACTTCGGCAACGACGACTGGCGCTACGGCTACAACGGCGCCTACCACCGGCAGATGGTGGAGTACTGGATCGAGGAGTACGACTGGCGCGACGTCGAGCGCCGGATGAACGAGCTGCCGCACTTCAAGGTCGACCTGATGGGCGTGCCGCTGCACTTCATCCACGTCAAGGGCAAGGGTCCGAACCCCATGCCGCTCCTGCTGCACCACGGGTGGCCGTGGACGTTCTGGGACGTGCGCAAGGTCATCGGCCCGCTGACCGACCCGGCCAAGTACGGCGGCGACCCCGCCGACTCCTTCGACGTCGTGCTGATCTCCCTGCCGGGCTACGGGTTCTCCTCGCCGCTCACCGAGACCGGCTGGAACTGGTGGCACACCGCCGACCTCGAGAACACCCTCATGAAGGACGTCCTCGGGTACGAGCGCTACGCCACCGCGGGCGGCGACTGGGGCGCGCTCGTCGCCCAGCAGCACGGCCACAAGTACGAGCAGGACCTGATCGGGGTCTACACGCACTTCCCCGCGCAGATGAGCCACTACCTCGCCGAGCACCCGGACGCGCCGCCCGACGTGAAGTACGACCCCGTGCTCGGCCTGCCGGACGCGAGCGAGTACAGCGACGAGGAGAAGGGCTGGTTCGAGCGGGGCAAGCTCTTCGTGGAGAACGAGAGCGGCTACGGCGAGATCCAGCTCACCAAGCCGCAGACCCTCGCCGCGCTGGTGGCCGACTCGCCCGCGGGTCAGCTGGCCTGGATCACCGAGAAGCGCTACTTCTGGGGACTGGAGGAGCGCGGGGTCGGCACCGAGGCGTTCGAGCGCGTGTGGCCGAAGGAAGACCTCGTGACAACCGCGGCGGTGTACTTCCTCACCAACACCGGCGGCACGTCGTCGCGCTACTACTGGGAGTGCCGCGGCAACCCGTGGAAGCCCTCCCACAACCGGTTCCCGGTGGTCGGTGCGCCGACCGCGGTGAGCATCTACCCCGGCGAGATCTACAAGCCGCCGCGCACGTTCACCGAGAAGTACTTCAACCTCCAGCAGTACCGCGTGCACGACGACGGCGGCCACTTCGCACCGCTCGAAGTGCCCGACATCTACGTCGACGACGTGGCGACGTTCTTCCGCACGTTCCGCTGACCGCCGCGCCGGGTTCGCCCCGGCTCCGCACGCCCATCGGATGGGCAGATAGTCGCTTTATGAATATTCATGCGATGACCAAGGAGTGGACATGGCAGTCAGGACTCGCCGACGCCTCGCCGCGGCCGCACTAGCCGCCGCAGTGTCGATCGGCCTCACCGCGTGCACCTCGACGTCGGGCGGCTCGGGTGGCACCCAGCAGCCGCTCAAGAAGGAGGACCTGGTCCTCGTCGCGTCGGTGATCAACACGACGAACCCCTACATGGCTTCGATGATCGAGGGCTCGAAGGCGCTCTCCGAGAAGCTCGGCATCCCGCTCAAGATCGTGGACTCGCAGGGCAGCTCGCAGACCGAGATCTCCCAGATCCAGTCGATCCTCGCGCAGGGCAAGAAGGTCGTGCTCATGGTCAACACGGTGGCGAGCTCCGATGCGCCGCCGATCGTGAACGCCGTGAAAGCCGCGGGCGGCTACGTCGTCATCTGGTGGAACAAGCCCGACAACCTCGAGCCGTGGAACGTCGGCAACAACTTCGTCGCGTTCCAGAAGTACTCGGGCGTGGAGAGCGGCCAGTGCAACGGCAAGAGCATCGGTGACGCCCTCGGCCCGGCGGGCGGCGGCGTGATCATGCTGCCCGGCGTGCAGGACAGCACCACGAGCCAGACCCGCGTGGCGGGCTTCAAGGACGCGCTGAAGGCCTACCCGAGCGTGAAGGTCCTCGAGGAACGCCCGGCGAACTGGGACCAGCAGAAGGGCTTCCAGGAGACCCAGACGATGCTGGCCAAGTACGGCGACCAGGTGAAGGCCATCTGGGCGGCCGACGACGCGATGATGCTGGGCGCGATCGAGGCCGTGAAGCAGGCGAACCGGCCCGACATCAAGTTCGCCTCCGACGGCATCTACCCGCCGACGATCGACTACATCAAGCAGGGCGTCCCGATCGTCGGTGAGACCTTCCACCGCGGCTACATGGCGGCCTCGATCGGCCTCTTCACCGCCTACCAGGCCGCCACGGGCGCCCTGGACGTCTCGAAGATGCCGCAGGAGCAGCGCGACAGCCTCTTCAAGCTCGCCTGCGTCTCACCGCAGAACTACCAGGACTACACCAAGTACGACTCGAACATCCCGGGCTGGGTCGACACGCTGATCGCCAACGGACCCTTCAAGACCGAACCCACCCCGCTGGTCGGTCAGGGCCCGGAGAAGTTGCCGTCGTGAGCCCCATCAAGGCAGGCTCCTCCGCGGGGACCACCCCCGCGGAGGCGGCCCCCGCCGCTACTCCCAGCTTGGCGAAACGCCTCCGGTTCGACGTCAAGAGCGCGGGTGAGCTGGGCGCGTTCGTCGTGCTGATCGTGGTGTTCGCAATCCTGAACCCCAGCACGTTCCTGACGGCCAAGAACATCCAGACGATCCTCAACCAGTCCGCGATTCCCCTGATCATCGCGGTCGGCGCGACCCTGGTGATCCTCATGGGGTCGATCGACCTCTCGGTCGAGGGCGTCATGGGCGCGGCGGGAATGACCTTCGTGCTGATGTCGGCCAACAGCCGCGGCGGGACGGGCTACGGCGTGGTGGTCGCGCTGATCGTCGCCGTCGCCGTGGGCATGGTGCTCGGGCTGGTGAGCGGCCTGATCCACACCCGGCTGCGGGTGCCGTCGTTCATCGTCACGCTCGGGGTCTGGTACGTCGGTCTCGGCATCGCGACGCTGCTCTTCGGCACCGAGCAGATCCCGTTCCTCACCAGCGATTCGCTCAAGGCGTGGCCGACCTCGCTCACCCTCGGGCTGCCGAACTCGTTCTGGCTCGCGGTGCTGCTGGTGCTGGCGGGCGCCGCCGTCGGCCGGTACACCCGGCTCGCCCGGTGGACCTACGCGATCGGCAACAACGAGCAGATCGCGCTGGGCAACGGTATCCCGGTAGCGCGTGTCAAGGTCATCAACTTCGTCGGCGCGGCGGGCTGCAGCGCGTTCGCGGGCGTCCTCGCGAGCATCCAGATCGGCGCGGGGTCGGCGACCGTCGGCGTCGGCAGCCTGTTCCTCACGATCGCGGCGGTCGTGATCGGTGGCACGGCGCTCTCCGGCGGCAAGGGCGGCATCCTGCGGAGCGCGCTCGGTGTGCTGCTGCTCACGACCCTCAACAACGGCCTGATCCTCTCGGGCGTGAGCCCGAACATCCAGTCGGGTGTGTCCGGCGTCGTGCTGATCGCGGCGATCATCGCGGCGGCGTGGCCGTACCGCGGCAGATTGCGGGTGTCCAAGTGAGCGCGGAACTGAGCACGGCGACGACGTCGGCCGCGCCGACGATGAAGCTGACCGGCATCGGCAAGACCTTCGCACGCGTCCAGGCCGTCAAGGACATCTCGATGGAGATCCGCCAGGGCGAGGTCATCGGGCTGATCGGCGAGAACGGGGCGGGCAAGTCCACCCTGCTCAAGATCCTCACCGGCCTCCACCAGCCCGACACCGGCGTGATGGAGGTCAACGGCAAGGAGGTCACGTTCCGCCGCCCGCAGGACGCCACCGCCGCGGGCATCGGGGTGGTGCACCAGGAGCAGGCGCTGTTCACCAACCTCTCGGTCGCCGAGAACATCGCGATGAACGGGTCCGGGGTCAAGGACCAGGGCACCCGCTTCGGCATCTTCCGCTGGCGCATCCTCAACCAGGAGGCGGCCGAGACCCTTGCGCGGGTGCACGCGAAGGTCGACCCGCGCGCCATCGTGGGCGACCTCTCGTTCGTGGACCGGCAGATGGTCGAGATCGCCAGGGCGCTGCGGGTGGACGAGATGGTGCACGCGTCCCCGTTGGTGATCCTCGACGAGCCGACGTCGGTGCTCGAACGCGACGAGACCGAGGTCCTCGAGCGGGAGATCCGCGACCTCAAGAAGATCGGATCGGTCATCTTCGTCTCGCACCGCCTCGACGAGGTGCTGCGCATCTGCGACCGCGTCGTGGTGATGCGCGCGGGCGAGATCGTCGCGGAGCGCGCCACCGCCGACGTCACGGAGGACGAGCTCTTCGCCCTGATGATCGGCCACAACGAGCGCGCCGAGGTGCACTCGCGCGACCGCGAAGGCGCCAAGCCCGCGCCGATACTCGAGGTCGAGGGCTTGCGGCGCGACCACGCCTTCCACGACGTCTCGTTCGCACTCGTCCCGGGGCACATCCTGACGATCGTCGGCACGAACGGGTCCGGCCGGGAGTCGGTCTGCCGCGCGATCTTCGGCGCCGAGCCCTACGACGGCGGGGTGCTGCGCGTGGGGGGCGAGGAGGTGCGGTCCTGGTCGATGAGCAAGGCGGTGCGCAGCGGGATGGCGTACGTGCCCTCCGAGCGGCGCGTCGAAGGCATGATCGGGGGGATGGACGCAGCGGAGAACCTCACGCTCGTGCACCCGGGCGCCGCGCGCAGCGGCCCGCTGCTGCGCAAGCGCGCACGGGCGAAGATCGCGGCCGAGTGGTTCGAGCGGCTCGACGTGCGCCCCCGCGACCCCGCGCTGGACCTCGCCCGCTTCTCGGGCGGCAACCAGCAGAAGGTGGTGATGGCGAAGTGGTTGCAGTCCGCCGACCTCAAGATCCTCGTGCTCGACCACCCGCTGCGCGGCCTCGACCCGGGGGCCGCCGAGACGGTCAACCGGCAGATCCGCGCCGCCTGTGACCAGGGCACCGCGGTGCTGCTGCTCGCCGACACGCTCGAGGAGGCACTGCACATGAGCGACGAGATCCTCGTGATGCGCGACGGCGAGGTGACCGCCCGCTTCGACCTGTCCGTCGAGGCACCGACGGCGATCGACCTGCTGGGGAAGATGGTGTGATCATGTCAGAGCACGCGACCGCGGAGACCGCCGCGCCGGAGACGACGCCCGACCCGGCGCCGCCCCGCCGCCGGTTCGCCCCGCGCAACCTGTGGCAGACGATCGGCCCGATCGCCGTCTTCGTCGTCTTCTTCGTCATCATCGGGATCCTGCAGCCGGACTTCGTCGGCGGCGGCGGCCTCGGGATCCTCGCCATCCAGGCCACGTCGATCCTGCTGGTGGCACTGGGCCAGGCGATGGTGCTGCACGTGGGCTCCCTCGACCTGTCCAACGCGGCGCTCGCCATCTTCGCCGCGATCCTGCTGGCGTTGATGCTCGGGCCGCTGGGGGCGGTCGCGCCGGTGCTGTGCCTCCTCGTGGTCACGGCGATCGGCGCGATCAACGGGCTGCTCGTCGCCTACACCCAGGTGCCTTCGTTCGCCCTCACGCTGGGCACGCTCGGCATCGTGCAGGCCGCATCGCTGGTCGTCAGCGGGGCGACCACCGTGTACGTCACCGACAACGCGGCCGTGCTCGAGCCGCTGTTCGGCACCGCGCTCGCGGGCCTGCCCGCGGCGTTCTGGCTCGCGGTGATCCTCGCGGCGCTGCTGTGGTTCCTGCTGCGGCGCACCAGCGTCGGGCAGGCCATGACGGCGGTGGGCCTCAACGAGTCCGGAGCGATCTTCGCCGGGATCCGCACCCGCTGGATCAAGGTGCTGGCCTTCGCCCTGTCCGGCCTGCTCGCGGGCGTGGCGGGCATCATGATCATCGCCCAGGCCGGCGCGGCGTCGTCGTTCGGGCTCGGGTCCGATCTCCTGCTGCCCGGCATCGCGGCCGCGATCGTCGGCGGCACGGCGATCACCGGCGGCGCCACGAACCCCCTCAACGTCATCTTCGGGGCGCTCACCATCACGCTGATCCCGATCGGGGCGGCCACGCTCGGGGTACCACCCCAGGCGCAGAGCCTCGTCTACGGACTGGTCATCATCATCGCGGTGGCACTGACCCGCAGCCGGGCGTCCGGTGAGATCGTAAAATAGGGAATACTCCAAGACGGGAGGCGTCGGGACGCCGGTCGGTCCGGTCGCCCCGGCGCTGGCAGGGCTGCCCCAGGACCCCGGGCACGCCGCTGCCCGTCTCGGTGGGTGGAATATGATCGACGGTCGCGGTCGGGTCGTCGAGCGAGCGGGAGGGGTCCATGGACGACAGGGACCGGCGACGGCTATTGGCCAAGGTGGCCCGGCTCTACCACCATTCGGGCCTGCGCCAGACCGAGATAGCCGAGCGGTTGCGCATCTCGCAGACCCGCGTCTCCCGGCTGCTCCAGCAGGCGGAGACCGAGGGCATCGTGCAGACGGTCGTGGTGCCGCTCGCGGGCCTCGACGGCGAGATCGAGGAGGACCTCGAAGCCCGCTACTCGGTGGCCGAGGTCCACGTCATCGAGACGGTCTCCGACGACGAGGCCGAGCTCGCCATCGAGCTCGGCGCGGCGGCGGCCGCGATCTTCGCCACCATGCCGGTGGACATGCCGGTCGTCGGGCTCACCTCGTGGAGCCGCACCCTGCGGCACATGGTCGCGGCGTTGCGACCGGTGCGCACCGGCACCGCCACCGTCGTGGAGATGCTCGGCGGCCTCGGGCCACCCGACCAGCAGTACGAGGCGGCGCGGGCCACGCAGCGGCTCGCCACCCTCACCGGGGCGGAGCCGGTGTTCCTCCGCACACCCGGCGTGGTCGCGTCCGCGGAGGTGCGCACGGCGCTGCTCACGCACGACGCCTACGCGCGGGAGGCGCTCGATCTGCTCGACAAGCTCGACCTGGCGCTGGTCGGGGTCGGCACCTGCGCGGTCGACCCGCCCCTGCAGGCGGGCAACAACTTCTTCTCGGAGGACGACCTGCGGGAGGTGGTCGCCGCGGGCGCGGTGGGCCAGCTGTGCCTGCGCTTCCTCGACGAGGAGGGCACGCCCGTGCCGTCCCGCCTGGACGACCTCGTCACCGGCGTCACGACCGAGCAGCTGCGGGCCGCGAAGCGCCGGTGGGTGGTGGCCGGTGGCCCGAGCAAGTACCCGGCGCTGCGGGCCGTGCTGCTGGGCGGCTGGGCCGACACGCTCGTGACGGACGCCGCCACCGCCCGTTGGCTGGCGGCGGCGCCCCCTCCGACGACGGCCGCGGGCGCCGGTCGGCGGGTCTAAGCCCCGCGGGCCTTCAGGCCGCCCCGGTCGAGCAGCACCGCGACGATGATCGCGATGCCGATGACCACCGGCTGCAGGTTCGGCGACACGTTGAGCAGCGACATGCCGTTGTTCAGCGTGCCGATGATGAGCAGGCCGATGAACGTGCCGAACATGGTGCCGGAGCCGCCCGCGAGGCTCGCCCCGCCGATCACCACCACGGCGATGACGTTCAGGAGGTCGGCGGCGCCCGCGGTGGGCGCGGCCGAGTCGAGCCGGGACACCACGAGCAGGCCCGCCACGGAGGCGAGCACGCCCGCCGTTACGTACACCCGCACCTTGAGCGCCCGCACGTTGATGCCGGACAGCCGCGCGACCTCCTCGTTGCCGCCGATCGCGTAGAGCGCGCGGCCGCTGGGGCGGAAGCGCAGCCAGAACGCGGCGATGAGGTAGGTCGCGACCAGGATGATGCCCTCGACCGGAAGGCCGAGGAACGTGTCCGTGAGGCTCGAGAACCAGTCCGGGAACTGCGTGACCGGGTTGCCGTTCGTGATGAACAACGCGAGGCCCGCGGCCGCCGACATGGTCGCGAGCGTCGCCACGAACGGTTGGATGCGGGCGTAGGTCGAGAGCAGTCCGTTGATGAGGCCGACCAGTGCGCCGATCAGCAGGCCGATCAGGATGGCGACCGGGAACGGCAGGCCCTGGATCTTGTAGACCCAGGCCATCGTCATCATGCTGAACGCCAGCGTGGAGCCGACGGACAGGTCGATGCCGCCGATGATGATGACCATCGCCGCCCCGACCGCCATCACGCCGATGTCGGAGACCTGGCTGATGATGTTGATCAGGTTGCGGAACGACAGGAAGAAGGGCGACAGGAACGACATCGCGATGAAGATCACCACGAGCCCGATCAGCGGCCCCGGAACGGAGCGGAACAGGTCGGCGGCCCGGTTGCCGGACGCGCGGTGGCTCGCCGTGGTCTTCGGCGCTTCGGCCGCCGTGGTCGTGTCGGTGGTCTGCGGTTCGGTCTTCGGCATGGCCGTCAGCCCTCCTGCCGGGTGCCTGCGGAAACGGGGTGGTCTTCGGTGTAAGCGGGATCGTCGGTCGAGGTGTTGGCGACGGCGAGCGCCATCACGGCCTGCGGGGTGGCCTCCTCGCGGCTGAGGATGCCCTGCTGGCGGCCGCCGGACATCACCATCACGCGGTGCGCGAGGCCGAGCACCTCCTCCAGCTCGGAGGAGACCACCACGACGGCGACGCCGTCGGCGGCCAGCCCGCGGATGATCTCGTAGATCGCCATCTTCGCGCCGACGTCCACGCCGCGGGTCGGCTCGTCCACGATGAACACGGTGGGCTTCTCGACGAGCCACTTGCCCAGCAGCACCTTCTGCTGGTTGCCGCCCGACATCGACTTCACAGGGAGGCCCATGCGGCCGCGGATGTCGAGCTCGCCGGACAGCTTCTCACCCGCCGCGCGCACGATGCCGCGCGTGACGAGGCCGGTCTTGGCCAGGAGGCGTTCCCACGGCAGCGTGACGTTCTCCGAGGCCGTGCGGTCGAGGTTCAGGCCCTGGCCCTTGCGGTCCTCGGGCACCATCACGATGCCCGCCTTGATCGCGGCCCGCGGGGTGTGCGCGTTGATCTTCTTGCCGTCGACGACCACGTCGCCGGTGTCGGCGCGGTCCGCGCCCGCGATGCACCGGACGGTCTCGGTGCGCCCGGCGCCGACGAGCCCGGCGATGCCGAACACCTCGCCCGCGTCGACCGCGAAGTTGATGTCCGCGAAGACGCCGCGCCGCCCGAGCCCGCGCACCTCGAGCACGCGGTGGTCGTGCGCGGGCTCCGGGGCCACGTGCTCGTAGGTGAACTCGCGGCCCACCATGGCGTTGACCAGATCGGCCGTCGGCACGTCGCCGGTGTCCCAGCCCGCGACGCGCTGCCCGTCCCGCAGGCAGACGATGCCGTCGGCGACCTCGCGCACCTCGTCGAGCCGGTGGGAGATGTAGACGACGCCCGCACCCTGGTCGCGCAGCACGCGGATCTGGTCGAGCACGCGCTCGGTCTCGTTGCCGCCCAGCGACGCCGACGGCTCGTCGAAGATGATGTAGCGGGGTTTGCGGGTGATCGCCTTGGCGATCTCGATCTCCTGCTGCACGGCCATGGACAGGCCCTTGACCTGCCGGTTCGGGTCGACGTGGGCGCCGAGGAGCTCGAGCACCGCGTGCGACTCGTCGTACATGCGCTGGCGGTCGATGCGCCCGCCCTTGCGGGGCAGCCTGCCGAGGAAGATGTTCTCGGCCACCGTCAGCTCCGGCAGCAGCCGGATCTCCTGGTGGATGAGCACGACGCCCGCGGCGAGCGCGTCGCCGGGGGTCGTCGGTGAGTAGGGCTTCCCGTCGATGGTCATCGAGCCGGAGTCGGGCCGGTGCACCCCGGTGATGAGCGAGCTCAGCGTGGACTTGCCCGCCCCGTTCTCGCCGATCAGGCCGATGACCTTGCCGTGCGGCACGGTGAAGTCGATGCCCTTCAGCACCGTGACGGGACCGAAGCTCTTGGTGAGTTGCGTGCAGACCAGACCGGCCGCGCTCATGGCTCCTCCTTGAGTCCTGGGGCTTGGGTGACGGAGAACGCCCCGGCCCGCCGGAGCGGGCCGGGGCGTCGCGATCAGGAGCTCTTGGCGTTGGGGCCGTAGAACTTCGTGACGTCGTTCTGGTCCACGGTGTCCTTGTTGATGAGGACGGTGTCCTGGTACTGCTCGGCGGGCAGGGCGGCGCCGCCCTCCATGATCTGAATGGCGTTGTCGACTGCGATCTCGCCCATGTGGTAGGGCTGCTGGGCCATGGTCGCCTGCGTGAGGCCCGCCTTCACGCCGTCGAACATGGTCGGGAAGCCGTCGATGCCGACGAACTGCATGCCGTCGTGGCGGTTGGCCTGCTGCGCGGCCTTCGCGGCGCCGAGACCCATCGCGTCGCTCTCCCCGAACACCGCCTTCAGCTGCGGGTGCGCGGCCAGGATGTTCTGGGTGGCCTTGAACGCCTCGGTCTCGTCCCAGTTCGCGGTCTCCTCGGCCACCACCTTGATGCCCGGGGTCGCCTTGATCGCCTCCTGGCAGCCCTGGGTGCGCTGGATCTCCGCGGTCGAGCCCAGCACGCCGTGCAGGATCGCGATCTCGCCGGAGCCGCCCATCTGCTGGAACATCCAGGTGCACAGCTCGCGCGCGGCCTTGACGCTGTCGGTGGCGATGTAGGTGGCGAGCTCGCCCTGGCCCGACTCCGGGCGCTGGTCGACGGCGATGACCGGCACCTGGGCCTTGTTGGCCGCCTTCACGCCCGCCGCGGCGGCCGTGGAGTCCTGCGAGGTGAAGATGAGCGCCCCGACCTGCTGGGTGAGGAGGTCGTTGACCTGGCTCACCTGCTGGCTGGAGTTGTTGTTCGCCGAGGTGACGACCAGCTTGTAGCCGCGCTTCTCGGCCTGGGCCTGCATGCCCTGCACCGCCGCGACGTAGAAGAGCGACTTCTGGTCGGCCACGGAGACGCCGATGGCCTTCTTCTCGCCGCCGCCGCCCGACGCACCCGGGGCGCCGCCGCCGGTGCCGCAGGCGGTCAGTCCGGCCAGCGCGAACGCGGTCAGACCCGCCAGCACTCGCAGCGTCAACTTGCCTCGAGCCATGTTTCCAACTCCCTTGTTGTCTGTCTCAGGCCGTGCATTGGAATAAATATTCGCTGACCCTATGTCAATTCAAGGAGAGATGATGTGAGGCGCGCAGGTGTGCTGTCAAGCTTTGGGGGCTGTCTGTGATGAGAAGAAGTTTCTGGATCGTTCGAGACACCGGGCGAAACTGGGGGGCGGGGTGGAGCAGTCCGATGCGCTGCGTCTGGTCACGAAGGTGGCGCGGCTCTACCACGCACGCGGCTTGCGCCAAACGGAGATCGCCGAGCGCCTCCGACTCTCGCAACCACGGGTGTCGCGCCTGCTGGCGCACGCCGAGGAGATCGGCATCGTGCGCAACATCGTCGCCGTCCCCGCGGAGCTGAACCGGGACCTCCAGGAAGCGCTGCGGGACGCCTACGGCCTCACCGGGGCGCACGTGATCGACTCGGTCGCGGCCGACGACGCGGGGCTCACCCTCGACCTCGGGACCGCGGCGGCACCGTTCTTCACCGCTGCGCTCGCGGGCGGCAAGCGCACCGTGGGGTTCACCTCGTGGAGCCGCACCCTGCGGCACATGGTCGAGGCCGTGCGGGCGCCGCAGCCGGTGTCCGAGCACGTCGTCGAGATGCTGGGCGACATCGGCGCGCCGACGCTCCAGCAGGACGTAGCGCACCTCACCCAGCGGCTCGCGACGCTCACCGGGGCCCAGCCCGCGTTCCTGCGGCTGCCCGGTGTGGTCTCCTCACCCGCGATCCGCGACGCGCTGCTGCAGCAGGACCCGCACGCCCGCGAGGCGCTGCGGCTGCTCGACCACCTCGACATGGCGCTGCTCGGCATCGGCCCGTGCGAGGTGGTCGGTCCGCTCCAGCCCGGCGACAACTACTTCACGCAGGAGCAGTTCGACGAGGCCGCCCGGGCGGGTGCCGTCGGCCAGATCTGCGCGCGGTTCCTGGACGCCGACGGCGCGCCCGTGCGGACCGCTTTGGACGAGCTGGTCGTGGGCGTCACGCTCGACCAGATCCGCGCCGCGGGCACCCGGTGGGCGGTGGCGGGCGGCAAGGACAAGTACCCGATCCTGCGGGCCGCGCTCATCGGCGGGTGGATCGACCACCTCGTCACCGACGCCGCCACGGCCGCGCACCTGCTGGAGGTGCGGCGGCAGTAGGGGTCAGCGCGGGACGAGCCGGACGCTGCGCCCGCCCGCGGTCCAGCACCGGCGCAGGTCGGCCGGGTCGGGTTCGCCCGCCGCGTCGAACGCGATGCGGTTGAACCGGGCGAACTGGTGGTTGTCGCGGGCCAGGAACCCGTAGTCGGCGACGACGCCCGCTTCGTCGGTGGTCACCGTGACGTCCGCCGTCCGGCGCCTGCCCTTGAGCCGGATGTCGACCGGCTCGCCGGTGCGCAGGTTGCGCACCCAGCGGAACTCCGTGGCGAACAACAGCGCGTCCCCGTGCCTGCTGTAGGCCACGGGGACGGTGTAGCGCTTGCCGCTCTTGCGGCCGACGACGTAGAGGGTGAGCAGGCGCGCGCCGACGAGCCGGGCGAGCAGGGGTGTGCGCAGGAGCGCGCGCACCACGCGGTTGGCGGCGCCTTGGAAGGCGAGGGTGTGGGCGTGCTGGTCGACGTCGGCCACGGCGGTCCCTTCGTGAGGTGTCACCACGTAGACGCCGCAGCGCGGCGAAACGTAACGCGCAGCCTCACGGCACCACCTGGACCTTCGGCGCGCCCGACGTGGCGGGGCCGCCCCCGCCCAGTACGGCGGCCAGGTCGTCGAGCCGCACGACCCGGTCGATCAGCGGC
>Ga0207674_10001557_pt1 | contig 29537 bp, 17 predicted proteins | sample KBSCornC72_FD_184303 | JGI IMG/M metagenome (GOLD analysis project Ga0207674, IMG submission 184303) | Corn rhizosphere microbial communities from Kellogg Biological Station, Michigan, USA - KBS Corn C7-2 (SPAdes) (version 2) | ecosystem: Host-associated > Plants > Roots > Rhizosphere > Soil ...
CAAAAAACCGCATCATAGTCTGGGAGTCCGGGTTAAGGCCATAGAGGAGATTGCGCGCCATGTCTATTTCAGAATCGAAATCAGGTCGCAACCGTCCAGGCCGTAACCGTCTCCTGGGCTCGATCATCGGAATTGCCATCTTCGCGGGCATGGCAAACATCGCCGGATGCCATCGGCAGGCCTTCGCCGGTCAGACGGCGAACGACATCGGTCCCGACCCCGCCGACGTGAACATGGCTCCCGTCGACGATGGCCAGCAACAGGCTGCCGCCCCTGCCCCGGGGCAGGCTCAAGGGCAGAATACGCAGAACGAGAGTCAGCAGCGGGCTGACGAGTACAAACGGACTGGCGCACAGGCAGGCGCGCCGCCTCCCGATGAGCAAAACGCCCAGCCGGATCAGGCTTCCGATCAGAACTACGACCCCAATCAGAACTACAACCAGTCCTACGCCGACGACCAGAGCGACCAGAACTACCCGGACGATCAGGATTATCAGGACGGCGTCGATGCCGGCCAGCAGGCCATCGAGGAGGCAACCCAGCCGCCGCCGCCGCTGCCGGTCTACACGCAGCCCTACGCGCCCGGGCCTAACTATATCTGGACGCCCGGTTACTGGGGCTACGCTCCCATTGGCTACTACTGGGTTCCCGGCGCATGGGTCGCCGCGCCGTATTATGGAGCGCTCTGGACCCCCGGCTACTGGGCCTTCTATAACAACCGCTATCGCTTTTACCACGGCTACTGGGGCCTGCACATCGGCTTCTACGGCGGCGTGCAGTACGGCTTCGGCTACACCGGCGTCGGCTATCACGGTGGCTATTGGAACGGCCGTAACTTCTATTACAACCGCACTGTCAACCGCATCAACATCACCAGAATCACCAATGTCTACAGCCGCACCGTAGTGATGAACAACTACACGCGCGTCGCCTATAACGGTGGGCGAGGAGGCATCCAGGCCCGGCCCAACCGCTCCGAGATCGTCGCCATGCGCGGACCAAAGACGCGGCCCATGTCCACCCAGGTGCAGGTCCAGCGGCAGGCGCAGCAGAACCGGCAGCAGTTCTTCAACCAGAATAGAGGCCGCCCGGCAACCGCCGTCGTCGCTCGCCCGATCAGCGCGGACAAAGGCATCCAGCGCCCGGTCGCGCGTCCGGTCGCACGTCCGGTAACGCGCCCGGTTCAGCCGAACCGGCAGCAACCCGGCATGCAGACTCGGCCCGCACAGCCCGGACAACAGAACCGTGTCCGCCCCGCGCAACCGGGACAGGTCAACCAGCCCAACCGCATCCAGACGCGGCCCAACTATAACCAGAACCAGCCAAGACCGACGCAGCCTAACCGGGAGATGCCAACCCGTCCCAATGTAAATCCGGCGCAGCCGCAGAACCGGCCAGCTCCGCCGCAGCGGCAGATCCAGCCGCAACGCTCAGTCCAGCCGCAGCGGCAGATGCAACAGGAGATGCAGCAGCAACAGGAGATGCAGCAGCAACGGCAGGTGCAGATGCAGCAGCAGGTTCGGCAACAGCAGGAGCAACGCCAGATTCAGCAGCGTCAGGTGCAACAGCAACGACAAATGCAGCAGCGTCAGGTGCAAGAACAACGGCAGATACAGCCGCGGCCCCAGGCTCAATCCCGGCCCATGGCACGGCCTCAGCAGCAAAGAGCGCAGATGCCCAGGCAGCAGGAGCGATCCGCTTCTCAGCGCGAGCATGGGCGCTAGCCTGCCGCCGCATCAGGCACTGTAAAGCTCGGGCTGTCCGTTACGACAATCGCAACGGACGGCCCCTTTATTTGCGGCAGCCCGTTACTCATGCGCAGTAGGGCGGATGATAGTGCGTTTCGCTAAATTAATTCTTGTTTCATCAAGAGAGTGGGCGTAGGGTTGGGACTCCGTTGAATTGATGTATCTGGAGTGCGCCCTTTGAAGAAGTGCCTTGTTGTGTACCCTCTGGTTCTTATCCTCAGTTTTGGCGATTCCGCCTTTTCAAAAGCGCAGACCGCACCGGTTACAGCGACTGTGGCAAAGCCTGCGGGTGCGCCGCCGCCAAATCATACTTTGCAGGATGGAACAGCGGTTAAGTTGCGACTCGCGGAGAATCTGACTTCTGCGACTGCGAAAGCCGGCCAGCAAGTTCCCTTCGAGGTACTGGAAGAGGTCGATGTCGAGGGCGTGCCTGTGATTGCGAAGGGCGCGCAGGCGATAGGAACCGTCACGCTGGCCGAGCCGAGGAGGAGCATGGGGCGAGCCGGTAAGCTGGATGTAAATATCGATTCTGTCAGGCTGGTTGATGGCGAGAAGGCTGCGCTAAGTGCGACGCAGAATGTCAAGGGCGGCGGCCACACCGGAGCGATGACGGCGGGGATGGTAGGAACTGCGATTGTATTCTTTCCTGCTGCCCCTCTTCTGCTCTTCATTCACGGTAAAGACATCACAATTCCGCAGGGCACCCCGATTACCGCATTTGTGTCAGGCGATATGAAGCTCGACATGGCGAAGTTTGCAGCCGCTGAAGCGCCAAGTCCGGTGGCATCCGCTCCTGCTGCAGCACAGACAGCATCACTGACTGTCGATGCAAGTGTGCCGAACTGCGATATCGAGATAGATGGAAACTTTGTAGGGAACACGCCATCGACGCTAACGGTTGCTCCCGGCAAACATGAGATCGCGGTGAAGAAGAAAGGCTATGCTCCGTGGACGCGCAGCATGATGGTGGGAATGGGAAGTGTGCGACTGAGCGCAGAGATGATAGCGGCAGACTAATAAATAGTAGGAATAGGATAGCTCCTCGCGCAACGCGAAGCACTCTTTCACCGCGAACATACTGCAACGAATGGGATAGTCAACTACTGTCTGGCCATCCTTCTCTAGTAGCTCGTAGATGTCCCAAAAAGAATCGAGGTTAATAGTGTCATCACTATGGAATTGGGGAGGTAAATATTTTGGATACCGAAGAGGAGATTCACTGTTTACTTATAGCGGCGTGGAGGCAGGACGCTTTCGAGGGGAAGATGTGTTTGGGGAAGATGGTCGATATCTGGGAGAACTTCGCAACAACAATCGCTTGATAACAAATCTTTCAAAGCGATCAAAGCGTTCCAATAGCTTCACACCACGTAAAACAACGGCCCACGTTAAATATGTTGATTACGTTGGTTATGTAATGTATCTCGGATACGAAGATTTTCCTGATCCCTCAGAGTTTGAAAAGAAGATATCTGCGTGTCCCGGTAAATTCAAAATACGCTTGTTGCCGATTGAAATGCTTTAGGCAGGAGGAGCTTTGAAAGAGATTCTTGCGGCGTTTGCCGCAGAGATATTTAGACCTGTAATAACCCTTTTAATCCCTGGCTTTTGGAGCTTAACACCTGGGCTCATCGCGATTTTTCTTCGATGTCCTGTTGCATGGCAGTTTGTTTTAAATCACAGAGTTGCTTCATCGCTGGTATTCCTTGTTGCATCAACAACCGCAGGAATGGTCCTCGAGAATCTTGGAGGCGAGCTTGAGAACAAGTTCTTTAGAAAACACGGTGATAATGCCCTTGAAAACTGGTATGCCTATCTGGCACTTGCGCTCGAACCTAAGCCCATAGCACTCAGCTACATTCGTAGTTATGTCCTACGAATGAAATTCGAGGGTGGTATGTGTGCCGGTGGCGTGTCAGCCATTATTGGTATTGCTTTTCTTTCAATTGATTGCTGTCTAAAAATTACGTTGCTGGTAATGGCATTTTCGATGACAGTTTATTTATTCTTCCAAGTTAAGAGCAGCGTTAGGGAACTAGTCGATGTTCGACGAGAATTGCTCAATAGGCTGACACCTAAATTGCCTACCGGGCGTGGCGTGGCAGATATCGAATAAGGAAGGGCGCGAGCTAAGCCCGCGCCCTTCTCACGTCTTGAGATTGCTCCGTGGCATCGTTCTATTTCTACTGCAGCAGCGTTCCCTCTTCGGGCAGGATCTTCGCCTCTTCCGGGGGGATGATAACGGCGGCGGCGACCTTGTCGTCGGGGTCGAGGTTCAGCAGCTTGACGCCCTGCGTGCTGCGGCCGGCGGCGCGGATGCTCTTGGTGTCGATGCGGATGATCTTGCCGAACTGACTGATGACCATCATCTCGCTGGTCTCGTCGACCTGCTGGATGCTGGTGACCTTGCCGTTCTTCGCCGTCGTCTTGACGTTGATGACGCCCTTGCCGCCGCGAGTTTGCAGGCGGTACTCGTCGACGTCGGTGCGCTTGCCGTAGCCGTGTTCGGTCACGGACAGGATGAGGCACGGGGTGATGTCCTTGCCCTCGGCCTGGAGTTCTTTCTGGCGAGCCTTGCGCGACTCCTCCGTGGGCGTGACGGCGACGCCGACGACGTAGTCGCCCTTGCGCAGGTCGATGCCCTTGTTGCCGGTGGCGGGGCGTCCCATGGGACGCAGGTCGGTCTCGTGGAAGCGGATGGCCATGCCGTCATGCGTGGCGAGGAAGATGATCTGCTGCCCGTCGGTCAGGCGCGCCTTGATGAGCTCGTCGTCCTTGCCGATGTTGATGGCGATAATGCCGCGCGACATCACGTTGGAGAAGTCCTTGAGCGCGGTCTTCTTCACCGTGCCGTTGCGCGTGGCGAAGAGCACGTAACTGCCCTCTTCGTGCAGGTCGCGGACGGGAAGAATCGTGACGACCTTTTCGCCGGGCTGGAGTGCAATCAGCGAGGCCATGGCCTTGCCCTTGCCAGCGGCGCCGACGTCGGGGACCTCGTAGACCTTGAGCCAGTAGACGCGGCCGGTGTTGGTGAAGCAGAGCAGGTAGGCGTGCGTCGAGTTGATGATGAGTTGCGCGACGAAGTCCTCTTCGCGGGTCTTCATGCCCAGGCGGCCGGTGCCGCCGCGCCGCTGCTGGCGATAGATGGAGATGGGCGTCCGCTTGAGGTAGCCGGTGTTGGAGACGGTGACGGCAACCTGCTCGTCGGCGATAAGGTCTTCGAGCTGAAGCTCGGTGGTCTCGTCGACGATAGTGGTGCGGCGGGCGTCGCCGTACTTGTCGCGCACCTCTTCAAGTTCTCGGGCGATGACCTTGCGCAGCTTCTTCTCGCTGGCGAGGATGGACTCGAACTCGGCGATGTTGGCGCGAACGTCCTTCAGCTCCTTGAGCAGTTCGTCGATGGAGAGCTGGGTGAGGCGGTAGAGTTGCAGTTCGAGGATCGCGTCGACCTGGCGATAGCTGAGGATCAGCGTGCCGGTGGTCGAGAACGTCATGTCGACGTTGTACTTTGCCGGGTCGAGTTTGACGCCGGCAAGCTCGGTGCCGCGCAGGTTGATCGACTTGCCGCTGAAGTATTGGAAGAGGCGCTCGCGGGCCTCGGGGCGGCTACCCGACTGGCGGATGATCTTGATGACGTTGTCGAGGTGGTCGAGCGCGATCTGGTAGCCGAGCAGAATGTGCTCGCGGTCGCGGGCCTTGCCGAGCAGGAAGGCAGTGCGGCGGCGGACGACGTCGATTCTGTGTTCGAGGAAGGCGCGGATGGCCTGGTCGAGCGGGAGGACCTTCGGCTGGCCGTTGTGGACGGCGAGGAAGATCATCGAGAAGCTCTCCTGCATCTGAGTGTGCTTGTAGAGCTGGTTGAGGACGATCTGCGATTCCGCTCCGCGCTTGAGGCCGATGTGGATGCGCATGCCGTCGCGGTCGCTCTCGTCGCGGAACTCGTCGCGGGCGATGTCGGTGATGACGCCGTCGTTGACCAGTTCGGCGATGCGCTCGATGAGCTTGGACTTGTTGACCTGGTAGGGAATCTCGGTGACGATGATGGCCTGGCGACCGCCGGAGATGTTCTCGATGCTGCACTTGGCGCGCATGATGAAGCGGCCGCGGCCGGTCTTGTAGGTCTGAGCGATGTTGGCGCGGCCGTAGAGGAAGCCGCCGGTGGGGAAGTCGGGGCCTTTGACATGCTCGAGTACTGCTTCGATGCCGGCGTGAGGATCGTTGAGGAGCGTGATGCAGGCGCTGACAACTTCGGTGAGGTTATGCGGCGGAATGTTGGTGGCCATGCCAACCGCGATACCGCCAGACCCGTTGACGATCAGGTTGGGGATGCGCGCAGGCAGGACGGTCGGCTCAAGCGTGGACTCGTCGTAGTTGGGCGCGAAGTCGACGGTGTCGGAGTCGATGTCGGCGAGCATTTCGCCGGTGATGCGGGTCATGCGCGACTCGGTATATCGCATGGCGGCGGGCGGGTCGCCGTCGACGGAGCCGAAGTTGCCCTGACCATCGACGAGCGGATAGCGGAGGGCGAAGGGCTGGGCCATGCGCACCATGGTGTCGTAGATGGAGGCGTCGCCGTGGGGATGGTAGTTGCCCATGACGTGGCCGACAACCTTGGCGGACTTGGTGTACTTCTTGTTGAACTGGAGGCCCATCTCCTGCATGCCGTAGAGGACGCGGCGGTGGACGGGCTTGAGGCCGTCACGGACGTCAGGCAGAGCGCGGCCGATGATCACCGACATGGAGTAGTCGAGATACGAGCGGCGCATCTCGTCTTCGATATTGATCGAAAGCATAAAGGCGGCGCCGCGACCCTGAACCGTATTCAGGGGGCCGTCAGGGGGATTGTTTGAGTCGGAGTTTGGACCCAAGGGGAGTTGGGGGTTCTGATCATCTGCCATGGTTGTATGTATCTATTATAGAGGGTTTGGCAGGGGGACGCCCGGCATGAGAGGAGAGCCGGAGGAAGGCCTTCGCGGGCTTTCAGCGGAGATCGGCGCCAGCCGGCGGGCAGGCGGGGCGCAACCCGGATCTTCATAAGCTATGGTTATAGTTTCATCACAATCATTTTCAAGTTGGCGGACAACCCCAATCTAAAAAATGTGTCTAAATGCGCGCAAAATCGCGGGAAAATGTTACCTATTATTAATCATAGCCACTAATGAATAGTCATTCAAAAACCTGATATCTGGCAATATTCTGCAGAATCAGAATTCACGTCTCGCGCAAAATAAATTGATTTAAATCAAGCAACAAGCTCGACGATTCTTTGGCTCTTCAAGCAATGGAACGTCAAATGCACTCTCCATGTCAGCAGATCGAACTCTCCGTGTGTCAATCTTTAGCCAAAAAATGGCAGACCGCGATAAGTCTCGATCCATCGCTGAACGGAGAGTTGACCTTATGAAAAGGCTTCTTGGGTTGATAGCAATGCTTTTACTGGTGGGCATGGCAGTCGGGCAGACCACCAGCGGCGATGTCGCCGGTACCGTGGTCGATGCAACCGGCGCGGCGATTCCCAACGCCGCCATTGTGGTGACGAATGTAAATACGGGTGTGGCAAAGAACGTGACCGGCTCCTCGACCGGCGAGGTCCATGTCTCCAGCCTGTTGCCCGGCACCTATGACCTGGTGGCCTCTGCCCCGGGATTCGCCAGCTTCACCATCAAAAACCTGCGCGTCGATCTGAACAAGACCTCGACCGTGGTCTTTACGCTGACGCCCAGCGGAGCCACGCAGACCGTCGAGGTCACCAGCGAGGCTCCGGTGACGCTGGACACGACGACGACGAACCTGACGCAGACCTTCGAGACGAGGGAGCTCTCCGTGCTGCCCAGCGCGACCAATGGCACCTACGGGATATTGAACGTCTCTCTGCTCAGCCCGAACGTAGCCTCCACGGGAGGAATCGGGATCGGCGTGGGGCCATCGGTGGGCGGGCAGCGGCCGCGTAATAACAACTTCACCGTCGAGGGCATCGACAACAACGACAAAGCGGTCACCGGACCGCTGGTCTACATTCCGAACGATGCGGTGGGCGAGTTCTCGCTGATTACCAACCAGTTTTCGCCGGAGTTCGGGCACTCGTCGGGTGGCCAGTTCAACACCAACATCATCAGCGGAACCAACAAGTTCCATGGCGCGGCTTACGAGTACTTCCAGAACCGCAATCTGAATGCCGAGAACGCGCCGGCGGGACAGAAGGTACCCAACCCGCCTTACGATAGCAACCGCTACGGCATTCAGTTGGGCGGCCCGGTCTTCCACAACAAGCTCTTCTTCTTCGCGAACTTCGAGCGGCACACGATCCAGGAACTGGTGCAGGACTTCGTCTGCGTCCCGACGACGGCGGCATTCGCCCAGTTGAACACGGTCGCGGCAGCCTACAACCTGAACCCGGTCAACCTGGCGCAGCTTCAGAAGGACACGCCGGTCGTCGACGCACAGGTAAACTCCGGCAACGATGCCGCCTGCTTCAACCAGGCATCCGGCCCGCAGACGATCGCCATTTACAGCGACACCAACAAGACCAATCTAACCCCCTATGCGGACAACAACCTCGGCGTGGTCTACGGCTCGCAGAACCGGATCGACATTCCCGCCGGCAACTACCAGGTCGCCGCGCCGTCTTCGAACCTGATGAAGGCGCTGACCACCAGCGGCGACTGGACCATCTCGGACAAGGACAGCTTCCGCCTGCGCTATGTCTACAACACCAACCCGCAGACTGACACCAACGCCTCGCTGCCGAGCTTCTACCAGAGCTCGCCTTACCAGTACCACCTGGTCGCGCTCAGCGAATACCACACCTTTACGCCGAACCTCACCAACGAGCTTCGCGTGGGTTATCACCGCTACCTCAACGACACTCCTTCGGGGCCGTTCAGCTATCCGGGTCTGGACGCCTATCCCAACCTCGTCTTCGGCGACCAGGGACAGATCAACTACGGCCCGGACCAGAATGCGCCGCAGGGAACGCTTGAGAACCTGTATCAGTTGACGGACAACATCTCCTGGACCCATGGCAAGCACACCCTGGTCATCGGCTTCGATGGCCGCAAGCTGATCTCGCCGCAATCCTTCACACAGAGGCAGCGCGGCGACTATGAGTACAACTACCTCACTGAGTATCTGCACGACCTGGCGCCGACCTCCTTCGGCGAGCGCTCGACCGGCAACGCCACCTACTACGGCGACCAGACTGCCTTCTACGGCTACGCAAACGACACCTGGCGGGCACTGCCGACCGTGACCATCAACTTCGGCCTGCGCTACGAGTTCACGGCGGTTCCGGTGGGCGAGCGCGAACAGGCCCTCAACATCGCGGCCAGCGTTCCCGGCCTGATCGAGTTCACAGCGCCGCAGCCGCAGTACAGGAACTTCGCTCCTCGCATCGGCGTCAACTACGCGCCCGACCAGAAGACCTCGATCCGCCTCGCCTTCGGCATGGCCTACGATGTCCTGTTCGACAACCTCGGGACGCTGTCCTTTCCGCCGCAGCTCTCCGCCACCAACGACGTGGGCAACACCGGATTCCCGGCGCCGGGCGATCCCGCCTTCCTTACCAATGGCGGCCTGCCTTCGGGCGGTTCCGGGGTGACGGTATTCCCCTCGACGCCGGAGGGCCTGGCCGACCAGCGCGCGGCGACGGCGGCCTACCTGCCCGACCAGCAACTGCCCTACGCAGAGACCTGGTCGGTTGGCATCCAGCGCGTCTTCGGCGCCAACTACACAGGAGAGGTTCGCTATGTCGGCACCCGAGGCATCCATCTGCCGACGCAGATCCAGCTCAACGTCCAGCCGGCGGTGACGGCGGCGAATCAACTGCCGACCACCCTGACCGGTCCCACCAGCGTCGTCACCAGCCCGGACGCGAATACGCTGGCCAATCTGCAGGCGCTCTCGCACTTTGTGCCGGCGTTCGAAAACGCGGGCTTCACCAGCAAGATCACGTCCTATCAGCCCTATTCGCAGTCGAACTACAACGCGCTGTCGGCATCGTTGCAGCGGCGCTTCCAGCGCGGCTTCCTGCTGAATGCGGCCTATACCTGGAGCAAGACGATGGACGATGCGACAGCCGAGGTCTTCTCGACCGTGCTGACGCCGCGCCGTCCGCAGAACTCGCAGAACGTCGCGGCGGACTATAGCCGTTCGGCGCTCGATCGCACCCATCGGCTGACCCTTGCTGCCGTGTACGACCTGCCGTACCTCAAGCACTCCAACTGGCTGCTCAAGAACATCGTCGGAAACTGGGAGGCCTCGCCGATCTACACCTACGAGTCGCCCGCCTATGCGACGGTGCTCTCGGGCGTCAACTCCAACATGAACGGCGACTCGTCGGGCATTGACCGGCCTATCGTCAACCCCAGCGGCGTCAAGGGAACCGGCTCGGGCGTGAGCGGCGTGTACAGCACCACGCTGGCGGGCAACTGCACGCCTCCCGATACCCAGTGCGACGCGAACCTGGTCGGTTATGTCGCCGACAACCCGAACGCCTATTACATTCAGGCGGGCGTGGGGACCCTGCCCAACGCCGCTCGCAACACGTTGCCCATGCGTCCGATCAACAACATCGACTTCGCGCTGATCAAGCGGATCAACATCACCGAGCGGGTAGCGTTCGAGTTTCAGGCACAAGCCTTCAATGTGCTGAACCACGCCCAGTACCTGCCGGGGTCGATCAACAACGTCAATACCGACCTCACCGCAAGCGCCTTATCGACGCAGTTCCAGACGGTGAGCAGCCCCCTGTTCAACCATCCGGAGAAGATCTTCCCCAACAACGCCCGCACCATGCAACTGGCAGGGAAGATTAGTTTCTGAAGCATCGCGTAAAACGACCGAGGGGCGCTCTTCGGAGCGCCCTTTTTTTTTCGGCGCGATCCTGTTTAAAACTATGAAAAGGACGTCATCTCGACCGGAACAACGGACGGCCTTATCGTCCGTTGCGCAGTGGAAAGACCTCTGTATTTGTCCTTTGTGGATCGACGCCGCTACGCGCCGTCGTCCGGTTTTGCGCTCGCCTTGGCCTCGGCAGGATGCCGCCGTTTCCACAGCCACACGACCAGCCCGGCGATGGCCGTAAATCCCGCGCCTCCCGGCAGCACATACTTCATGGCGGCGGCAGGATCATCCCAGAAAGCCTCCTGCAGCGACGCCCAGAACCCGGAGACGCTCACGGTGACCCGCGCCGTGTAGCTGGTGATCTCCTGTTCGGTCTGCTCTCCCTTGTCGGGATAGACCAGCAGGGCGCGTATCGTCAGCGTCTGGTTCTCGGCAGGCTGCTTCGGCGTTACCTTCCACATCCACGTCGCCGACCCGTCGATGGGAACGAACTGGATCTGGCCGACCTTGGGATCGATCTCGAACTCGTCCGGATTCTCCTCGGCGCTCAACTGTACCTGCATCCGGGGCGAGACCTTCAGCGTGTCAGTCGTGGCCCCGGGCATGCTCTTCGCTGCGGTATCGGCGATGCCATGCACAACCACCTTGACGACAGCCGTATCGTGCAGCTTCATCTGAGACGGAATCAGATAGTCGATCTTTCCATTCTTGAGCTGGTTCTTCCACTGCTGAACCTTCTCAGCCTCCCGGTAGACATCCCTATCCCCTATCGATGCGGGTGCGCGCGCCGGGCCTGCGGAACTCCCGGTGGAGCTGCTCGCGTTGCTCGCGGCCTGCTCTTCCTTACCGGACGGTTCCGGCGCTGCGCTGGTGACCTTCTGAGGAGTCTGCACGGCGATTGCAGCCTGATCCGATGCAGTCCGATCCTTTGGCGGTTTCACAACAATGCCGCCGATGGGCGGCCGCGCCGCATGAGATATATCCAAGCCGATGACGCGCACGGTAACATTGCCCGAACTTCTCCGTCCCAGCGCATCGGCGACCTGGCAGGTTGCGGTGATCATCGTTCCCGCTGGAACGCCTGTGGTGTCCAGCCGCGCCGTGCTTCCGTTGGGATAGAGCCTTCCGCCGCTGGTCGAAAAGCTGTACGTCAGTTCGGTCGAAGCTCCCTCGGCCTGAGCGGTCAGCGTAATGCTCTGCCCGGTTCGTACCGTAGGCGAAGAGGCATTGCACTCCACCTTCAATGCCAGCGCAATCTTGTTTTGCATCATGGAGACCGCGCGGTTCGGAGGCGCTCCCCGGCCGGCGCAGGGCAGCAAAAGCAACACGGAGATAACGAGGAATAAGAAACGGGGCCCATATCTTCCGTTCATACAGACCCTCCCAAATTGCGGTGGCGCTATTGTGACCGTAAATCGCGCCTGAGTCCACAAGTTTCGGGATGAGTCCGTCCGGCCTTACATCTCGGCCCAGCGCCGCAGCAGGTTGTGATACACCCCGGTCAACTGCACCCCGGCGGCGTTACCGGGGACGTCCTTCGCCAGTTGCTGAATTGCATTGTCAAGGTCGAACAACATCGACCGGTCGCCATCGCTGCGAATCATACTTTGTATCCAGAAGAAGCTCGACACCCGCGCGCCCCGCGTCACCGGTTCCACGCGGTGCAGGCTCGTCGCCGGATAGAGCACCATGTGTCCCGCAGGCAGCTTCACCGAGTGCGCCCCATACGTGTCCTCGACGATCAACTCGCCGCCGTCATACTCGTCCGGCCTCGTCAAAAACAGCGTCGCCGAGATATCCGTGCGAATGCGCTGCCCGGTGGTGACCATCTGGCGGATCGCCGTATCCACGTGCGTCCCGAAGCGACCGCCGCCCATATAGCGGTTGAACATCGGCGGAAAGACCCGCAGAGGCAGCGCCGCCGACATAAATAGCGGCGACCGCGCCAGCCCGCCCAGCACCATCTCGCCCAGTTCCACCGCCACCGGATGGCCCTCCGGCAACTGGTGGTTGTCCTTGACCCGCTGCGCCTGGTAGCCCGCAGTTACTTTGCCGTCTACCCAGTCGGCGGCGTCGAGCTTGACGCGCGCCTGCTCGACCTGCGCCGCCGTCAATACATCGGGAATCGTAATCAGCATTGTCGTCTCTCCCTGTCGTCGTTCTCTCAACCACTACCACAAACCCACGTCAGCTCAACTCAACTTAAATCCACGTCATCTCGACCGGAGGCGGCGTTTTTGCCGCCGCAGTGGAGAGACCCCTGTATTTCGCCTTTGCATCTGCACAAACAACCCTAAGGATCGTCTGATATAAGTCTCCGAGCATTCCCTCAGCGGCTAAAGCCGCATTGCAGACGGGTCACTTATGGCACGGCTGAAGCCGTGCCCTTAACAAGGCCTGACTTAATCAGAGTTTCCCTAAATGTCGCGCGGCGGAGCTGGAAAAACTCCGCCGCGCCTTACAGCACCCACCGCGCAATCAGAACTTCGTAATCAGAACTTGAAGTTCACGCCGATCAGCGCGCTCAACCCGGCTCCCGGAATCAGGTGGCTGGGATGCGGCTGGTCGATGTAGAAGCGGTTCAGCAGGTTGTAGACGTTCGCCTGCAGCTCCAGCCGGTCCGTCACCGGCCGCCGCAGCATTCCGTTGAAGACCCAGTATCCGGGGATCTGGCGCATGGCGACGCTGGTGACCACGTAGCCCGGGCCATTCGGATTCGGCGCGTAGCCGGTCGCCACGTAGGGCACCGTCGAGCTTGCCGTCCGGCTGGCCACGTAGTTGCCGCCCAGGCCCGCGCTCAACCGCAGCGGCAGCCGATGCGTGATGAACGCGTTGAACGTCTGCTTCGGCACATTGGCCAACTGGTAGCCCACTGCCGTCGGAAACAGCTTCGAGGCAAGCACCGAGCTGTCGAGGTACGCATATCCCAGCACCAGGTCCGTGCCCTGCGGCAAGCGTCCCACCATGCTGAACTGCACGCCCTGCACCAACTGGTCGCCCGAGTTCACCACGTTGTTGGAGTTGGTCGGGTCGGTCTCCCGGGCGTTGTCCTTCTGGGTGCGGAACCAGGCGCCGTCGAGCATCAGCCGCTGGTTCATCAGGCTGTACTTCGCGCCGACCTCGAAGGTCTTGCTCTGTTCGGGAGCGAGCAGGGAGTTGGTCTGCGGCACGCTCAGGCTCAACGACTCCGCCGACGGGTTGAAGCTGGTTCCGTAGTCGAAGTAGATGCTGCCGTTGTGGGTCGGCTTGAAGACGAACGCCGCGCGATAGCTGGGCTGCTTGTCCAGTCGGCTGATCGGACCTATCGTCGCACTCACTGTCCCACCCGGCGGCGGAGGTGTCGGCTGGTAGGAGTTGTAGACGGTGTCGAAGTAGTCCCAGCGAATGCCGCCGCTCAACTCGAAGAGCTGTCCGAGATGCACGGTGTCTACGAAGTAGAGGCCCGCGCTCTGTGATTTGGTATGCACCACGGTAGTGATATAGCCCGTGCCGCTGAAGCGGTCGTTGGTGTCGGGATGCAGCAGGCTCGCCGAGGGAACGCTGTTGACCTTGTTGATGGTGTAGCTGGTGCGGATGGGGTTCGAGACCTCGCGGCCGCCCTCGATGCCGCCGTCGAAGTCGTTCCGGACGCCCAGCACCTCGAACCGTGCGGTCAGCTCCGCCTGCGCCCACAGGTCGCCCTCGACGCTCTTGATCTGCAACTGGTTCCGGTTGACCGCAATCTCCGCGGGATCGGTCGCCGGTGTGTAAGTACAGGGCTTGCCGTTGATGGAGCTTGTCGGCAGCGATGCCACCACGCCGCCAACCGGTACGCTGACTCTATCGTTCGAACAGATCTGCGGCTCGGTGATACGCGCCTCCCGCGGATAGTTCGCCCATCGCGCGATACCGTGAAGGCTTACGTCGCCGCTGATGGCGTGGCTCACCTTCGCCGTCAGGATGTCGTCGTTCGTCTTCAGATAGTTGTCGTCCGGCAGGCCGTAGTAGTTGTGCCGGATCGGCCCCGGAGCCACCTTGTTGAAGAACCACGGCAGCCCGTAGTCGGGCGTGTCGCTCTCGGTGAAGTGGAAGTAGCTGATGGTGAAGGGCGTCTTCGAATTCTGCCCGAACATGATCGAAGGAGCTGCTCCAAACCGGGCATTTTGCGCATACGGCCGTCCCGCCACGCCGCCCTGGGTCGCCACCGCGTTCAGCCGGAAGGCCGTGCCTTTGGCGACATCGGGCAGCGGCTGGTTGATGTCCGCCGTAATCCTCCGCGTCGCGTCCGTGCCGAACTGCGTCTGCACGTTGACGAACTTCTCGACCGCCGGAACCTTGCTCTCCTGGTTGATGACGCCGCCCGTGGACCCGCGCCCGAACTGCACACCCGCCGGCCCCTGCAATACCTCCACCTGCTCGAAGTTGAAGCTGTCGCGATAGTAGCTGCCGAAGTCGCGAATGCCGTCGAGGAAGATATCGTTGCGCGCCGTAAAGCCGCGAATGGTGAGGTTATCGCCCTGCGCTCCGCTCTCGCCCGCCGCCATGCTGATGCCGGGAACGTTGCGCAGCGCGTCCCGCAACGTTGTGGTGCCCTGATCGTGCAGCACGAACTGCGGCACCACGGAGACCGTCTGCGGCGTGTCCAGCAGCGGCTGCATGAACTTCGTCATCGATACCGAGTCAGGCAGACCCGTTGCCGTCACATTCACCGAGTCGGCCCGGCGCAGCCCTACCAGCATGGTCGAGGCATCCTGCGCGATGTAGTTCAGACCCGTCCCATCCAGCAGCAGCCGCAACCCTTCTTCCACCGTATAAAGGCCGTTGACGCCCTGCGTCTCGAAGCCCGCCAGCGATCCTGAAGGCAGCTTCACCTTCACCGCCAAACCTGTTACCTGCTCATAGCTTCGGATGGCCTCGTCGAGCGGCCCTGCACCAATGTGGAATCGCTTGACCGGAAGATTTGCCGCCGGTGCGCCCGCTCCCGCCGCTCCTGCCCCCGCGTCGTTGGTCACCGCCGCCAACGCGCTCTGGGAAGGACTCATGACCGCATAGGCTGCCAGCGTCCCCATCGCCAGCCAACCCCGGCTGCTGCCCACCATCGCCTTCCAGCCGGACTTCCTCTTCTTGCCTTTGCCAGTCGTCTTCAACGTTGCGCGCTTCACGTGCTCTCCTCTATGTCACATCCAGTGCGGGCAGAAGCCCCGTTGCTCCACTATCGAAAGCTGGAAGCAACGCGCGTCCCCTGCGAATTCACATCCATGCAGCCAGTCGCGGCACTGAAAAAATTGCATACCTCGTCGTTGACCGCTAAACCTTGAAGCTCCTGCCGGACGAAACCGGCAGTACGCCTCAGGGCCGAAATCTGACTATCTCTGATCGAAGGGGACTGAAACCGAACTGGAAAGCCGCGAATTGCCGGGCCGGGAAGCCGGTCCTATAATTCAGACAATCCGCAACCGTCATTACGGTCTGTGGCTTCCAGGTCCTCGTGTCTCTGCCAGGAGATCAACCGCGGGGATCTGGATACTCCCACTCCAAACTTTGCTGCCTGCTGCCAAACCACTGCAAACTCGATGAATTCGAATATACGACAAATACGGTCCTAGATCAATAGAAATAAGACTAAATTTGTCGTAAATAAAAATTCTCATGCCTCAACCACCAGCGTTATCTCGACCGAAGGCGGCGCTTTTGCCGGAGCAACGGACGATAAGACCGTCGTTGCTCCGGTCGAGATGACATGGATTTTCGGCGGACTTATTATTTGCCCGGTTTACTATTCCGCCTTGCCGAGGGCTCCGTCCTTGTAGGCCTTTTGGAGAATATAGAAAGCCTGCTTCTTCTCTCCCTGGTCGGAGATCAGGCCCTTGCGGTTGAAATTGTCCTGCAGGCCGGGCAGCGTGCGCATGGGCGAGCGGAAGTCCATCAGCACCCACGGGCTGATGCCGCGAAGCTGCGGAATCCGGTTGAGCATGGGAATCTGGTGCTTGTACACGTCGGCCTGATACTCCTCGGTCCAGCGCTCGGTAGCAGGGCCGTGATGGCCGGCACGGGCGGCGGCACCGAACTCCGACATGATGACGGGCTTCTGGTAGCGAATGTCCCAGGTGGTCGAGTCGGCTCCGGCGGGCCCCTGCTCGTACCAGCCGATGTACTCGTTGGTGCCGATGACGTCGAGCGCGTTGCCGAGCGGATCATCGACGATCTTGTTGGAGCCGGTGGCGGTCTTCTCCGTGCGCACCAGCAGCGCGGCGGTCACCAGGCGGGTGGGGTCGAGCGTGCGCGCCAGGTTGGCCATCGTGGTGAGGTACTTGGTGCGGGCGGCGGTGTCGGGAGTCTCGTTGGCGACCGACCAGAGGATAATGGAGGCCTTGTCGCGGTCGCGGCGAATCATCTCGCCGAGCTGCTGCTTGGATTTAAGGAGCACCGCGGGATTGTCGAACTGGAGAGCCCAGTAGTCGGGAATCTCGGACCAGACGAGGATGCCGAGACGGTCCGTAGCGCGGGTCATTCGCTGGTCGTGCGGATAGTGCGCCAGCCGGACGTAGTTGCAGCCCAACTCCTTGGCCCAGCCGAGCAGCGTGTCCACATCCTTCTGGCTGTAGGCACGGCCGGTGCGATAAGGCGCTTCGGCGTGGATGGAGACGCCGCGCAGGAAGATGGGTTTGCCGTTGAGCAGGATCTCGGTGCCGCGAGTCTCGATCGTGCGGAAGCCCATGTCGTCTTCGAGCTGGTCCGAAGACGATTCGGAGTCGACCGAGATATTGACCTTGTAGAGCTTCGGATTCTCGGGCGACCACAGGCTGAGAGATTTGACCGGCAGCCTGATCGCTGCCCGGTCGCCAGTGCCAACGGTGGCGCGGGTGGTGGCCTTCAGTTCAGGGATGGAGACGACGACGGTAGCGCCATGCGCTGCGTTCTCGACGTGGACATAACCTTCGATGAGATCGTGGTTGGTGCGGCTGAGGTGAAGGTCGTAGTCGTCGATGAACTGTTCGGGCACATCGACGAGCGACACATCGCGGGTGAGGCCGCCATAGTTCCACCAGTCGGTCTGGAGCGTAGGCACGCCGTCGGCGATGCGGGTGTTATCGACGGCGACGACGACAAAGTTGTCGCCATCCTTGACGACGCCGGTGACGTCGCAGTCGAACGGCGTGAAGCCGCCCTCGTGCTCGCAGACCTTCTTCGTATTTACCCAGACGTGACTGCGATAGTTGGCCGCGCCGAAGTGGATGAAGGTGCGCGTGCCCGGCTTCGGAGCGTACTTGAAGTCCTTCTCGTACCACAGGACGCCCTCGTAGTAGAAGAGGTCGGGGCGCTGCGTGTTCCAGTCGCCGGGCACCTTGAGCGTGGGTGAAGCGGCGAAGTTGTATTCGAGAGGCTCCCCGTTGTACTGCTTCGTCCCATTCATGAAGTAGCCGTTTGCCTTGATCTCATGATGGAAGTTGTAGAGGCCGGTGGAGTAAGGGTCCACGATGGTGTGCCACTCGCCGTCGAGCGAGGTGGCGGGGCGATGGTCGATATCCACCAGCAAAGTAGTATCCGTGCCAGTGTTCGCGGCAGTTTGCGCGCGGGCGACAAATACCGGGGCCAGCAGCAGCGTTGTGCTCAGAGCGGCGAGAAGGGTCTTACGGAGACGATGGCAGAAGGCATCAGCGGACATGATGCCCATGATACTGCGCGACGGCAGCGGCTACGAGGAAACCGGCGGCGACGACTCTTCGGCCCAGGGCAGGAAGAGCGAGAAGATGGTGCCGTGATGGATGGGATGCTCGCTGCTGCGGAAGGTGAGGCTGCCCTGGTGCCGTTTCACGATCCCGGCCGAGATCCAGAGACCGAGGCCGGTCCCATTGAGATCCTTGGTGGTGTAGAAGGGCTCGTAGAGACGCAAGCGAACCTCCGGCGACATGCCGTGGCCGGTGTCGGCGATGGTGATGCGGATGCCGTGGCGTCCTGCCCTGTAGCCGATCGAGTTGTCGGTAGCGTCGTGGGCACGGACGATCAGGCGGCCTCCCTGGCGCATGGCGTCGATGGAATTCGCGATCAGGTTATTGAGGACCTGACGGATGTCGTTTTCAAAGCACAGAATGCGAGTCTGGGTCGAGTAGGTCGCTTCGACCTTGATGCTCGAGTTGGCAAGCCGTCCATGGTAGAGGTTGAGGACTGCGTCGACCAACTCGGCCGCAGTGACGTTGGTGGCGCGGACGGCCTGGCGATGGAAGCGCAACGTCTGGGTGGCGATCTGGCAGACGCGGGAGAGTTCGCTCTGCGCCGTCTCGACATAGGCCCGCGTGCCGGCCGAAAGGTCGCCGGTCACGGCAATCAGGTAGAGAAGGTTGGTGATGGCTTCGAGCGGGTTGTTGATCTCGTGCGAGATGGAGCTGGCAAGGCGGCCGACGGCGGCGAGCTTTTCGCTCTGGATCAGAGCGTTCTCCGCCTTCTTCTGGTGCGTCACCTCGAGGACGACGGCGGCAATTGCCTCGATCTTGCCATCGGCGCCATAGACCGGCGAGTAATTCACATTCCAGAAGCGTTGCTCGCCCGGCCGCGCGGGTAGCTCCCCTTCCAGAATATGGTTCCTGACGGTATTGCCCATCGCCACCTGCTCAAACAACTCCTTAAGGCCTGCGAGCGGGGCAATTTCGGTAATGGGGCGGCCAAGAATCTTATCCTTAGGAAGGCCGATCACCGCGGCCTGATGGTCGTTCACACGCAGGTAGCGAAACTCGACGGGATCGAACAGCGCCAGCCCGACCGGCGCGGTATCGTAGATGGTCTCAAGCTCGGCGCGCTGGCGTTCCGTCTCGATCTGCTTCTCCAACAGCGTCTCCGCGAAGTTCTTGCGGTCTTCGATATCGATGGCAACGCCCAGCCAGTGCAGGATCTCTCCGGACGAGTCCCGGATTGGCCGGGCACGGACAGACCACCAGCGAGCAACCTTGTCACGGCCGCGAATCAGGCGCGCTTCGATATCGAATTCGGTACCGGTCGAGACGGAGCGCGCCCAGGAATCGATGACGCGCTCGCGATCGTCGGGATGGAAAGCCGTAATCCAGTTATCGAGGTCGTCCATGGTCAAACCGAGATAGTCGGTAAACCCGTGGTTCGCATAGGTGATGCGACCCGTCGAATCTCCCATCCAGATGGCCTGGGGATTGAGATCCGCCAGAACGCGATATCGGGCCTCGCTGGTGGCCAGCGCCACGGAGGCGGTCTTCTGCTCATGAATGTCGGTCGCCACGCCAAGCCATGACTCGATGGTGCCGTCGTAACCTCGTACAGGAACGCCGCGGGTCAGAAACCAGCGATACTCCCCGGTCTCCGCATTCTTCATGCGCAGTTCCACTGAATATCCTTCGCCCGTGGCGAACGAAGCGGCGAAGGCGTTATGCACGTTCCCCACATCGTCAGGATGAATGGCGGTCATGCCGCCGTCCTCCACAAGCTGCTCATGCGTGAGAGCGAGATAGTCGAGAAACCGCCGGTTGGCAAAGTTGAGCTTGCCCGTGGCGTCGGAGGTATAGATAAGCTGCGGGCCGAGCTCGATGAGCTGGCGATAGCGGGCCTCGCTCTCGCGCAGCGCGGCTTCGTCGTGGCGCGCCTGCGTGATATCGCGAAAGAAGAGGATTATGCCTTCCTCGGAGGGAATCGACCGGATGTTGAACCATAGATTGAGCGGTTCCGAATAGAAAGCCTCGAACGTGCTGGGAACGCGTTCATACATCGTGCGCTCATAGTTGGTGCGGAAGTCGCTGTCGAGCGCGACCGGGAACTCTTCCCAGATGTTCTTGCCGAGCATGTCTCCCTTCGCTGCGAGAATCAGTTTGGCGCTGTGATTCGCAAAGGTGAAGCGCCAGTTGCGGTCGAGCCCCACGATGGCATCGGTCGTGACTTCGAAGACCTGGTCCAACTGCCGTGTAACCTGGTCGCGGCGCTGCTCAATGAGCTTGCGATGAGTGATGTCGCTGAAGAACAGGATCATCCCGTCTTCATAGGGCCGGGCGCAGACGCGATACCAGGCATTGAGAGGCTCAGGATAGAAGGCCTCGAACTCCGTGGGGATCCGTTGCTCCATCGTCTTGCGATAACTGGAGTGAAACGGCTCCAGCGTATTGTGCGGAAAGAGATGCCAGAGATTGTCTCCCACCAGCGGGCCGCTCGCGAGCAGGTCGACAGCTCGCCAGTTGGCAAAGGTAAAGTTCCAGTCCTTGTCGAGACAAATGACGGCGTCAGGCGTGGCGTCGAATGCCTGCTGAAGGCGGCGGGTCTCGGCGTCGCGGGCATGCCGGGCCAGCCGGGCGGCGGAGACGTCTCTGTAGAAGGCGGCCAGCCCGTCGGCGAAGGGCGTGACCATAATATCCATCCAGAGGCCGACCGTGTCACAGAAGAACTCGAACTGGCGCGGCGCACGTTCGAGCATGGCGGCCCGCAGATTCTCTTCGAGGATGGTGCCGCAAATCTCCGGCCGCACATCCCAGTAGATATTGCCGATAGAGCCGTCGGCGTCCAGATGACTGACGCGAAGGGCGTGCGGATTCGCATACAGGATGCGGAAGTCACGGTCGAATGCGATGATCGCATCCGGCGATGCGTCGAGCAGCGCGGGAAAGTCCAGGCTCAGCACCTCCGGCGAGCCTGCACCGGCAGACCTTGAGGGAGACGCCGTATTCAAGAAAGGCGTAGGCGGCATGGCTGCTGTCTCAGTGTCTTGAGACTACTCCAGGGCGTCTCCCGGGGAAAGACCCTCCGCCGCGTGGAAGGACTCAAGCCGGGCGATGCGCGACTCCAGGGCAGCAACCGTCGCTCGCATCGCGATGAGTTCTTCCTGCAAGGCGGCCAACTGTTCTCTTGCCGAGCCTGTACTTGGACCGGAATCGGGAAGCGGACGCGACCACGAATCGGGCGGCGTCGAGACGGCAACCGGGCCGCCCAGCAAATGCATATAGCGCGACTCCCGCGCACCCGGCAGGCGGGCAAGCATCACGACCAGCGGACCAGTAGCGTTCGAGTTTCCAGTCGCGTTCGCTGCTTCAGCGCCAGCCTCCTCGCCCGGCTGCGGACGAGAGGCCAACCGCTCCAGCGTCCCGGCAACGGCAGCGATGTCGTCGAAGTTATAAAGCCGGTCGGCGCGGCTGCGCAGTTCGCCCGGCGTCTGCGGACCGCGCAGCATCAGCAGGCAGAGGACGGCGGTCTCGTCGCGGCGAAGATTCAACACGGTGCGGATGCGATGCTCATACTTGGGCACGCGGCTGTCGTGAACGGAGCTTGTAAGCTCAAGATCTTCAAGCGCATGCAGCGCCTGCCGAACCTCGTCCTCGGTGAGCGTCAGCACCGGATCGCGGCTGGAGCGCTGGTTGCACGCGTTGACCAGGGAGTTAAGTGAGAGCGGATAGTTCTCCGGCGTGGCAATCTCTTTTTCGATCAGAGCGCCGAGTACGCGGAGCTGAATGGCATCGAGCGTCATAACTCTATGGTGACATAACGCGTTACAGCCATGCAGCCCGCCCCACACCGCTGGCGGGAGTGCCTTAAATGGGACGATGACCGAAAAGTTATATGCAAAATGGGGATTTCGAGAAGATATACAGCCTATCGGTAGTTAGAATTGGATTCTTGAATGGCATTTGCGAAAAGTCATTGGCATTCGTCCATTCACAGAATCAGACCCCGGGGGATATACGGATGAGGCTTCGTTTTGGCAGATGGGTTGCCGCTGCGGTTGTGGCGGCAATGGTGTTCGTGGCAGGCGGCCCGGCAAAGGCAGGCGAGAGGGATGTGGCATCCGCTCATAGCCTGAGCAAAGGCCCCAGCTACGCGCTGCACCTCTATCATCTGCACACGCACGAGAGCCTCGATGTGGTCTACCGTATCGGCGACACCTATATTCCGGCGGCTCTCGACCAGTTGAACCACTTTCTGCGCGACCATCGCACAGAGACCGAGCATGCCTTCGACCCGAAGGAGTTCGACCTGCTTCATTCCCTGATGGCGAAGCTGGGACGGCCCGATGGCGTGATCGACATCGTCTGCGGCTATCGCACCCCCCAGAGCAATCGCTTCCTGAGGACGCGCTCGGCCAGAACCGGCGTGGCGAAACACAGCCAGCACATGCTGGCCAAGGCAATCGACATCCGCGTTCCCGGCGTATCGACCGCGAGACTGAGGAATGCGGCCCTGAGCCTGGGCGAGGGCGGAGTCGGCTACTATCCCACCTCCCAGTTCGTTCATGTGGACGTTGGCCCGGTGCGCGAGTGGACCTTCGGCGCCCGAAAGACCCGGCGAGTTTCAAAGCGGGTTCCACGACACGTGGCGCGAACCAGCGTGGGTGAATAGGTTTGAGCAATGTGAGTTTCAGCGTTGTTGCGCCGTCGGCTGAGCGGCCACGGCGGCGATCAGGGCGTCGAGCGCGGAGCTCTGGCGGGATGCATCCGGTAGATCGAACGGTCCCGCCCACCAGAAGCCGAAGTGGTTGGCGGCGTCCCGGTCCTTTTCCCAGAGGCTACGCGCGTTGACGCGGGCGAAATCCTGATAGCGGCGATCGGGGAATGCGTTGTTGAGCAGCATCAGGTTGCGGCTGAAGATGCCCTTGAATTGGGGAACGTCGCCGCCGGTGTGAGCGTTGCCGGGTTCGCGCAGCACGCCGTTGGCATCGGTGAGGTGCTCGATCGCCGCGAGCGCGATGGAGGCGGCGGTCGCTCGCAGCGCGGGATCGGGAGCCGCGTGATTCAGCTCGACCAGCGCGCCGAGAATGACGCCCTGGTTGTAGCTCCAGGTGTTCTTCCCATTGTTGGTGCAATGCGCGGGGTCCGCGGCATTGAGTCCGTCGTTGACGAGGTGTTGGCCGTTGATCATGCCGGAGTCGCGGAACCACTCCCATTCCTTCTGCGCCCAGGCCAGATATTGCGCGCGCTGCTCCGGCGACTTTGCGCGATTGGCCAGCGAGGCTGCGACCGCAAGGAAGAGTTCGTTCTCGATGGCGTTCTTCTCGCGAGTCTTCTTGCTCCACCACACGCCGCCGCCGCAGGTCGACGTGTCCCACCCGCGTTGCATGTCGTCGAATATGCCGGAGGCGGCCTGAAGATATCGCGCCTCGCCGGTCAGGTCGTAGACGTCGATCCAGGCCAGCGCCCACCAGCCTTCATCATCGTAGTAGTCATTGATGAAGCCCGGAAAGCCGCTGTGACCAGTCTGCGCGGCGTGAAGCGTGTTGGCGAAGACGGGCAAATACTTCGTGGACTTGCTGACGCGGCTGTAGTTCGCAAGGGCCGTGATCGCGTTGGCCGCGTTCCACCAGTTCGTCGTCCAGTAGAGCCCGTTCGCGGGCGTGTACCACTGCTGCAAAGCGTCCACCGCTGCCAGCGCGTGGAAGAGATCGGGCGGCATCATGATCGCGCCGCTCTTTGTGATGGGCGCGGCGGGCGTGGGGGGCGCTCCCTGCGCCGGATCGCTGAGGCAGAAGAGGAGCAGGAGGGCGATCGGCAGATGGCGCATGGGGTCCAATCCTTGTCGTGTCAATTTTTGTAGTGTCATTCGGATAAGGAGCTAATTCGTTCGCACAATATAAGGCTGGGCGTCGGGATCGGGGGTGCGGATGCCGGCGGCGACCTCGTTGGCGCTGGCCTTGTCCGGCGTCAGCGGGTTGACGCGGACCCAGTGGCCGGTGGGTCCGGCAAACTCGATGACCTTGGCGGTGGTGTAGCGGCGGCTGAGCTGGTCCTTTAACTTGAGGGCGTCCTTCTCGCTGGAGAAGGCTCCCACCTGAACGCACCAGCGCCCGGCCGGTGCGGGGGTGGAGGGCGCGAAGGCGTCGACGCGCACCCTGGCCACGCCGGGGAGATAGACTCCGATAGCCTTGGCCGCCGCCAGCGAGAGGTCGATGATGCGGCCGCGGACGAAGGGGCCGCGGTCGGTGATGCGGACGACGGCGGACTGGCCGGTCGAGAGATTGGTGACGCGGACAACGGTTCCGAGCGGCAGGGTCAGGTGCGCGGCGGTCATCGCGTTCTGGTCGTAGACGGTGCCGTCGGCGCCCTTGCGTCCGGAGTAGGGCGGCCCGTACCAGCTTGCGAGGCCGGTTTCGGAGGAGACGGGCCGGCCCTCGACATCCGGCCGGGACGGCGTCTCTCTGGACGGCGGTTCGACGGTTCGGCTGCGGCCTGATCTGGTCTGAGTGTCGTTATTGGCGTTGGTGCTCGGGGGCGGCGGCGGCTGACGGTAGGCCCGCGGGGTCTCGCGATGGCAGCCGACGGCCAGCAGCAGGAACGCTGACAGCATGGCGGCGGAGAGCGGTCGGAGGCGGGTCAAGGCTTCGGTTCACCCTGAGATGGCGGCGGAGTTCTGCCGGCTCGGTCGTCCATGCGCTGGGCCAGCCGGTTCAGTTCGGCGGCGGCGGAGCGCAGCGCGTCCGAGCCGTTGCGGCGGACGTCGGGAACGATCTCGTCGTTGATGTACTTGATGAAGCGGTGAAGGTCTTCATCGATCCGGTTTCCGGCCTCGTGCAGGCGCTGTTCCCACGGGCGTCTGGAATCTTTGGGAGCTGCTGGATCTTCGATCGCCATGCGCACACCTCTCCACCGTTGATTATGCGGATGAGGAAAATGCATGGTCAACGGTAACGGCCGGGTATTCCCGGCGTGGTGCCATTGTGGTAACGGCATCTATACTTCGATGCGCCGAGAGGGCCGGACGCAACCCGGTCTTGTGCAATTGCGTCTCTCCAAAGGGAACGTAGCGGGATCGGCATGATCGACCTGCCGGGGCGGATAAGCCCGCGCGAATGGCGCTGAAGTCATCTATGCTGCATTCAGCAGCCAAAACCGGCAGACTTCGAGGTAATTTGTTTTGAGCGCAATCCGTCGTTTTAAGTTCTTCTTTGCAGGAACATCCATTCAGTTTCTCGCGCTCATTTTGTTTGCGGGGGGAGTACCGGCGGCAATGGCGCAGGGCGCTTCGGGCATGCGCGGCACGGCTTCCTCCGCAATGCTGGTGCTGCCAGATTCGCCGGGAGCGGTTAGCGCCCGGGCGAGCGATGTGTCTTCAAGCAGCGCCTCTGCCTCTTCTTCTTTCGATCCTGATCCGGCGGGACAGGCTGGGATAGGTTCCCGTTCGGGAAAGGTGGCCTCTCCCACCGACAAGCTGATTCTGCCCAACGAGCAGGCGCCCACGCTGAGGGCGCAAGACAAGCTTGTGATGGGTATGAAGAGCGCGATCTCTCCCTTTTCGGCTGCGGGGTGGGTCGCGTCCGCGGGCTGGTCGCATCTGACCGACGGTCCGCCGAACTACGGCACGGATAGCGGCGCTTTTGGACAGCGGCTGGGCGCAGCAACTCTCCGCAACATCAGCCAGGACTTTTTCAGCACTTCGATCATGGCGAACGTCCTGCATGAGGATCCTCGTTACTACAGGCTGGGCCGCAGCCACAGCATCCGGAACAGAATCCTGTATGCCGCGACGCGGCCGCTCATCACCCGGACTGACGGCGGAGGGCGGACGGTGAATCTGGCGCTGCTGACCGGCAACCTTGCCGGCGCCATCCTGACCAACGCTTACTATCCGCCGCAAAACCATGGGGTCGGGGAGACGATACGGATCTTTGGCAGCTCGATTGGTGGGTCGGCGATTGGCTTTGGCGTGAGTGAGTTTCTGGGCGATGCGCTTCAGCTTGTTCATCTGAAGAAAGCGGAGTAACTCTGCCGCGTTATCGGGGTTGATATAGCGGATGGGATATACGGTCACGCGGGCTCTCCTGATTCTGGCGGTCGGTTTGACCGGAGTGGCGTCGCGCGCCCAGACCGCCCCGCAGAGCGCGCTGCCCGATGCTCCCAGCGCGACCGTGGCCGGGCAGCAGGATGTGGTCGCGGTGGCGGAGGCCTCGTTCCGCGCCAGCGGAAGACAGCAGAAGACATGCAGCATGGTGCGGGCGCTGCGCCCCACCCAGCCCCGTTCATCGACCATCGGGACGACCCGCCGCCCCTGCGACGAACTGTTCGATCCATATCAGAAGTTTCTGGATACGAAGATCTCGTTTCCGCTGACACCGAGGGGAAAGGGATACCTTGCGCTTCACAACCTGGTTTCACCCGCCAACCTGATGACCGTTGCAGCCGTCTCCGGCTTCACCGTCGGCCTGGACTCGCACTCCGCCTATGGACCGGGATGGAAGGGCTTCGGCAAGAACGCCGGGGTCAGCCTTCTGCAGGACGCGACGGGAGAGTTCTTCGGGTCCTTCCTGATCCCAACGATCGCGCACCAGGACCCGCGCTACTTCCGGATGGGCGAGGGAAGCGTGCGGCGACGGTTTTTTCATGCAGTTTCGCGAACCGTGGTGGCGCAGAATGACGACGGCAGCCTGATGCCGAACTATGCCACGCTGTTGACCTATCCCATTAACGCAGAGCTCAGCAACTTCTATGTCCCTGGCATCCATGACGACGCTTCCTCCACGATGGCGAGAATCGCCACCGGTCTCGCCATCGACCCGGCCAACAATCTGATCGCGGAGTTTCTCCCCGATGTTGCGCGGCACATCAATATCCGCATTATTTTCGTGCAGCGAATCCTGAATCAGGTCGCAAGCCAGCAATCGGGCACGTTTTAATTCGGGAAAATCCACAGAAATTTTAACAGGATGGCGGGAGTTTGCGGAAGTCTCGGCTCTCCCTTCGCTGCCTCAGAATCGCCGTTCAATGTAAATTCTCGCCAATGGACGCTCAAGTCTTCAGGCCCGGATACCGAAAGGGTAAGCTCGGTGGCGTCGTAACCTGTTGAGGGGGTTGGAAAAGCGCTCGCAATAGGAGCATCCGGATGTGCACTTATGCATCCTAATAGGAGTCAAATACGCTGGAGGAAGCGGTCAACATTTCCCGTTTCGCGCCACCCTGTTCAGGAGACAGTCCCCATGTCGAAAAAGCCGTCGAAAGTCTTTGAGAAGTCGCTCACCTATGCGGCGAAAGCCGGATGGGTTGTGTTCAACAAGCTGAACGCAATCAGCCCCAACCCGAGCTTCACTCCCAAGTGGAGCGACAAGCCGCTGCTGAAGAGCTATCAGAAGGAGAAGCCGCCTCTCGGCTGGCCGCGCACCACGGACTCGCTTTGTCCCAAGTGCATCCCCGAGATCCGCCAGCAGATCGTCGACGGCAAGCTGCCGCACGAGATCCTGCTCAACGAGAAGGTCGGCGAGATCAAGGCGCAGATCATCGAGCGCGATGGCCAGATCCTGATGGTGAAGGATTGCCCCATCCACGGCCACTTTGAAGACTTGATGTCGATCGACGTCGCCTTCTTCCGCCATCTCGAAGAGACGTTCCCGGGCCGCGACATTCGCGCCCACAACGACGAGAAGCTGCACAACCACGGCACCTCGACCATCCTGCATGGCCGCGGCTCCGTGCTGACGATCGACCTGACCAACCGCTGCAACATGATGTGCGATCCCTGCTTCATGGACGCCAACCAGGTCGGCTTCGTCCACGAGCTGACGTGGGACGAGATCAAGACCATGCTCGACAACGCCGTGACCATCAAGCCCAAGCGGCAGATGAGCGTGCAGTTCTCGGGCGGCGAGCCGACGCTGTCGCCGTACTTCCTCGACGCGGTCGCCTACGCGCGCAAGGTCGGCTACACCAGTGTCCAGGCGGCGACCAACGGCATTGAGTTCGCCAAGTCCAAGGAGTTCGCCAAGGCTGCCGCGGACGCAGGTCTGCGCTATGTTTACCTGCAGTTCGACGGTATCGGCAACGCGGCCAACTCGCACCGCAAGGTCGGCAACGCGTTCGACGTGAAGCTCCAGGCCATCCACAACCTGCATGAGTCCGGCGTGGATATCGTTCCGGTGACGACCATCGTCAACGGTATCAATAGCGAGCAGGTCGGTCCGATCATCAAGTTCGCGCTCGACAACCCCAAGAAGATCAACTTCCTCAGCTTCCAGCCGGTCAGCTTTACCGGCCGCGACGAGGCCATCTCGGACGAGCGCCGCAAGGCGCAGCGTTATACGCAAAGCCACCTTGCGCACGACGTGAAGCGGCAGACCGGCCTGGGCGAGCCGACGCGCGACTGGTTCCCCATCAGCTTCATGTCCACCTTCGCCGACTGGGCCGACCTGGTCCACGGGCCGGAGCACGACTGGGGCCAGCTCTCCTGCGGTTGCCACCCGGACTGCGGCATGGGCATGGCGCTGATGATCGACAAGGAGACCAAGGAAGCCGTGCCGGTCACCGCGTTCCTCAACGCAGACCGTCTTGCCCGCGACGTCGCCCGCATCAACGACGCCGCCCGCGGCAAATGGCTCTCCATCATCGGCGTTACGCTGGCACTGCTGCGCAACTATCAGCCGGAGAAGGCTCCGACCCACTTCAAGATCAAGGACCTGCTGCAGAAGTTCGACAAGAGCTTCGGCGCAACCGGCAAGGACTACGGCAAGGTTACGGCAGACCGCACGATGGAAGATATCGAGAAGCGCCGCGCCGACCGCTGGAACTTCCTGTTCATCGCCAGCATGTGGTTCCAGGATCTGTTCAACTACGACTTCCGCCGTACCGAGCAGTGCATCATTCCTTACGCGACGCAGGAGGGCGAGATCAGCTTCTGCGCCTACAACACAGGCGTGGGCTGGCGGAACATCATCGAGAAGATGCACATGACCTCCACCCTGACCAAGTGGTACGAGGAGCACGGCCGTCACGAGATCTTCGCCGGCGGCAAGAAAGTCGGCCTCGAAAAGGAATCCAAGTACGACCTGGTCCTCAACGAAGCTGACGTCAACGCCGCAGCCAACGACACGTTCGACAAGTCCGGCATCGCCAAGAACGCCCGCGAGGAGAAGATCCGGGCGCGCGACGCGAAGATCAAGCAGGATGCGGAGAACGCGAAGATGTCCAAGCTCTACCGCAAGGAGATCCTGGGCGAAGAAGTTGCCCCCTCGCTGCCGACCGGGTTCGTCGCTGGCGTAAAGCCTGCACCATCCAA
>Ga0207674_10001558_pt1 | contig 29526 bp, 28 predicted proteins | sample KBSCornC72_FD_184303 | JGI IMG/M metagenome (GOLD analysis project Ga0207674, IMG submission 184303) | Corn rhizosphere microbial communities from Kellogg Biological Station, Michigan, USA - KBS Corn C7-2 (SPAdes) (version 2) | ecosystem: Host-associated > Plants > Roots > Rhizosphere > Soil ...
GCAACGACGGCCGCGTCTGGGTGCCCAAGAAGAAGGAAGACTGCGGCAAGGCCCCGGATCAAATCCCGGAAGCCGACCGCGACTACTATCTGGAGCGCAAATACCCCAGCTTCGGCAACCTCGCCCCGCGTGACATCTCCTCCCGTGCCGCCAAGGAAGCGTGCGATGACGGACGCGGTGTCGGTCCCGGCGGTCGCGGCGTGTACCTCGACTTCGCGGAAGCCATCGGCCAGTTCGGTGCCAAGACCATCGCCGAGCGTTACGGCAACCTGTTCGAAATGTACGAGCGCATCACCGGTGAGAGCGCCTACCAGCGCCCCATGCGCATCTACCCAGCCGTGCATTACACCATGGGCGGCCTCTGGGTGGATTACAATCTCATGAGCACCATTCCCGGGCTGCACGTCCTGGGCGAGGCGAACTTCTCCGATCACGGCGCCAATCGGCTCGGCGCCAGCGCGCTCATGCAGGGGCTCGCCGACGGGTACTTCATCATCCCGTACACCATCGGCGACTACCTGGCGAACGCCAAGCTCGAGAAGGTGTCGGCCGATCAGCCTGAGTTCGTAGCCGCCAAGGCGGGCGTCGAGTCGATGACGAAGCGGTTGTTAGGCATCGACGGCAAGCGCACGGTCGACGCGTTCCACCGCGAGCTCGGCGCACTCCTGTGGGAGGACTGCGGCATGGCGCGAAATGCGGCCGGGCTGCAGCGTGCGCTCGCCCGGATTCCCGAGATCCGTGAGGAGTTCTGGCGGAATGTCAACGTGCCCGGCAGCGATGCGGAGCTCAACCAGGCGCTCGAGAAGGCCGGCCGTGTGGCAGACTTCCTGGAGTTCGCGGAGCTCATGTGCACGGATGCGCTGCACCGCGACGAGTCGTGCGGCGGGCACTTCCGCGAGGAGCACCAGACGCCTGACGGCGAAGCGCTGCGAGACGATACGCGGTTCGCCTATGCGGCGGCGTGGGAGTATTGCGGGGCGGGGAACGCGCCCAAGCTGCTCAAGGAGCCGCTGGTGTTTGAGAACGTGCCGCTGTCGCAGCGGAGCTATAAATGATGCTCGGTACTTTCGCCTAACGATGCGCTTTACTCTACGAATCTGGCGCCAGAAGTCGGCCGGCACACCGGGGACGCTCGTGCAGTACGACGCGCCCGATGTGAGCCCCGACATGTCGTTCCTCGAAATGCTCGACGTCGTCAACGAGCGGTTGATGGAGCGAGGCGAAGAGCCGGTTGCGTTCGCGCACGACTGTCGCGAGGGCATCTGTGGCACGTGCTCGCTCATGATCAACGGCGTCGCACACGGGCCCGTGCGAGGAGCAGCCACGTGCCAGGTGCACATGCGCAGCTTCACCGACGGCCAGACGATCGACATCGAGCCGTGGCGCGCCCAGGCATTTCCGATCATCAAGGACCTCATTGTCGATCGCGCGGCGCTCGACCGGATCGTTCAGGCCGGCGGGTTCATCTCCGCACCGACGGGCAGCGCGCCCGACGCGAACTCGATCCCGATTCCGAAGCAGGACGTTGACGACGCCATGGACGCGGCCGCCTGCATCGGGTGCGGCGCCTGCGTGGCGGCGTGCCCTAACGCGTCTGCCTCGTTGTTCACCGCCGCGAAGGTGAGTCACCTCGGACTGCTTCCGCAGGGTCAACCGGAACGGTACCGACGTGTCAGGCGCATGGTCGAGCAGATGGACCTGGAAGGGTTCGGCGGATGCACGCTCTTTGGCGAATGCCAGGAGGCGTGCCCCAAGCTCATCAGCATCGACACCATCGCTCGCATGAACCGGGATTATTTCAAGGCGACGATGGCCGCTCGCGAGGAGTCGAAGGCGGCAGCTGGCTCAGCCTGACAGCGACCGCTCCACGCACGGCGCTGGTGATGGCGCGGTTGGTGCACGACCGGCCACCATGGAACGGAACCCCGACACGAATCCACCGAGCGGCGTCAACCCTACGCCGAACCGGAAGACCGAGCCATATCTCGGCGGCGCGGATGCCGTCGAAAAGACGAGCACCCTCGGCGACGTTCATGGTGCCGATGTGAACGACGCCGAGCACGCACCGGTCGGGCTCACCGCGACGGTGCCGCACCGCGGCGGACTGGGCGCGATCGGCTGGATCGTGCTCCTCCTCGCGATACTCGTCGCGGTGGGCTATGCCACAGGGCTGTTCACCTAACGCGACCGCTAACGCGACCGCATGCGACGCTAGAGCTTGGGCAGGGTTACACCCTTCTGACCCTGGTATTTCCCCTGCTTGTCGCGGTACGACACCTCGGGCGGCTCGTCGCCCTTGAAGAACAGCACCTGCGCGATGCCTTCGTTCGCGTAGATCTTTGCCGGAAGCGGCGTCGTGTTGGAAATCTCGAGCGTCACGTAGCCTTCCCACTCCGGCTCGAACGGAGTGACGTTCGTGATGATGCCGCATCGCGCATACGTCGACTTGCCAACGGTCACGGTCACCACGTCGCGCGGAATGCGGAAGTACTCGACCGAGCGGGCGAGCGCGAACGAGTTAGGCGGTACGATGCAGACGTCGCCCTCGAACTCGACGAACGACTTCGGATCGAAGTTCTTCGGGTCGACAATGGAATTCAGAACGTTGGTGAAGATCCTGAACTCGCCCGCGACGCGCATGTCGTAGCCGTAGGAGCTCACGCCGTACGAGATGACGCCGGATCGCACCTGACGGCCCTCGAATGGTTCGATCATGCGATGCTCGAGGGCCATTCGAGTGATCCAGCGGTCGGACTGAATGCTCATCGGGAATCGGGAATGGGGAATCGGGAATCGGGAATCGGCCGACCGCGAGGTCGATCGCGTCGCTACGAGGCGGCGGGAAGATAACCGGAACGGTCGCGCAAGCCACTTCGCCGCGCTCATCTTTGCGCCTTCGATTCCCGATTCCTGATTCCCGATTCCCGACGTGTTCGCGCGAAGCGCGAACACGTTGACACTCGTTCCAAATGCAGGATAGCTTACCACCGGCGAAGCAAGTGAATTATTTCACGAAGTCGGGAGCGTGATGGATCGCACGTATCTACCGATATTGCTGCTGATGGGCTTCGTGGTCGGCAACGCGGTACTCATCCTCGCGTTGTCCCACCTTACGATTCGCCGTCGCGTCACGCCGGAAAAGAACACGCCGTACGAATCGGGCATACCCCCACTCGGCGACGCACGCGAACGGTTCTCGATCAAGTTCTACATGGTCGCGATGTTGTTCATCATCTTCGACATCGAAACCGTGTTCATGATTCCGTGGGGTGTGTTCTACCGACAGCTCTCCTGCTCGGTGCCGCTCGTCCAGCTCACGAACGTGTGCCCGACCGGAAAGCTTTCGTTTTTCGGCCTCGGTGAGATGTTGGTGTTCATGCTGATTCTCGTCGTCGGCCTCGTCTACGTCTGGAAGAAGGGAGCCTTGCAGTGGGACTGACGCCTCGCCCTGACCATCGCGTGGTCGAGTACAATCCGTCCTCACAGGAAGGATGGGTCGCGACGAAGCTCGACTTTCTCGTGAACTGGGGTCGCGCGAACTCGCTGTGGCCAATGCCGTTCGGCACCGCCTGCTGTGCGATCGAATTCATGGCCACCGCCGCGAGTCGGTTCGACCTCGCGCGCTTCGGCATGGAGCGCATGAGCTTCTCGCCTCGTCAGGCAGACGTGCTGATCTGCGCCGGCCGAGTGCCGTTCAAGCTCGCGCCGGTCATTCGACGGATCTGGCAGCAGATGCCGCAGCCGAAGTGGGCGATAGCCATGGGTGCGTGCGCCTCGAGCGGCAATATCTTCGACAACTACGCCGTGGTGCAGGGCATCGACACGATCATTCCGGTCGATGTCTACGTGCCGGGATGTCCGCCACGGCCTGAAGGCCTCATGTACGGCATTATGATGCTGCAGGAGAAGGTGAAGCGCGAGCGGATGAACGACAAAACAATCCGCGCCGAAATGGAGCCGGACCCGAAGAGCAAGCTGTACATCCCGCCACCGGTCATCGACGAGCTCTCCGAGCCGTTCGGCAACTCCGTTCATCAGACACGGTCGGGCCTGTGAGCGACGGGTTCGAGATCCAGTACCCTGGCAACGCCCTCGGCAATGCCGCACCGGCACCAGCAACGCCGCGCAACGTTCCCAATCGCGGCGGCGAGCAGAACGCGTCGGGCGCCGCGCTGCGCGAGCAGTTCGCCGACGCGATCGAGCGCGTCGATGTCGTGTGGGGGGTGACGAACGTCTACGTGCGGCCCGAGCGTGTCCTGGACATCGTTCGCTGGTTGCACGACGACAGCACGCAACGGTACGATTACCTCTCCGACGTAACGGCCGTCGAGTATCGCGATCTCGAAGCTCCGATCGAAGTCGTGTGGCACCTGCGGTCGCTGCCATTCCGTCGGGAGCTCCGGCTCAAGACGCAACTGCCGAAGAACAAGCCGCTCGAGATCGCGAGCGTCTGGTCGATCTACAAGGGTGCCGATTGGCTCGAGCGGGAATGCTTCGACATGTTCGGCATCCGGTTCATCGGGCATCCAGATCTGCGTCGCATTCTCATGTGGGAGCAGTACCGCGAGGGCTTCCCGCTCCGCAAGGACTTCCCGCTGCGCGGGCGATTCAGCCGCGCGGAGCAGCTGCGCCAGGCGCTCGCCGCAAACCCCGAAGCGCGCTACTCGATGGAGGAGCTGTCCATCGCTGACGCATTCGAGGATCTGCCGACCGACATGCGCAAGCGCCTGAAAGGCGGCGAGCGCACAGGAGAATAGCCGTGGCCACGCAGAAGCGGACGGTCGAAGTCGCGCTCTCGACAACCGGGGTGGATGCACAGGGACGGCCGCAGCGCGTCCCGCTCGTCGTTGCGGATGATGGGTCGCCGGTTGCCGTCGAGGCGCCACCGATGGTCGAGCCCGATCTCGCGGGCGAGCACATGCTGATCAACATCGGGCCGCAGCATCCGGCCACGCACGGGGTGCTCCGCCTGGTTCTCGAGCTCGATGGGGAAACGGTGGTGCGCTGTATCCCGCACATCGGCTATCTGCACTGCGGGTTCGAGAAGCTCGGCGAGTACCGGCAATACAACCAGATCACGCCGCTCACCGATCGCGAAGACTACCTCAACGCGATGGGCAACAACGTTGGGCACGTGATGAGCGCGGAGCGGCTGTTCGGCATCGAGATCACCGAGCGGTGCAAGGTGCTGCGCGTCATCGCCTGTGAGCTGTCGCGCATCGCGTCGCACCTCGTGTGGCTCGGGACGACCTGCATTGACATCGGTGCGTTCACGCCATTCCTGTGGGCGTTTCAGGAGCGCGAGCGCATCTACAACCTGATCGAGAAGTGGGTGGGCGCGCGCCTGACGCCGACCATCACGCGGGTCGGCGGGCTCGCAGCCGACATCCCTGATGGCTGGATGGCCGACCTGCAGAATTTCACGAGGACGTTTCCAAACGTCGTCGAAGAGATCGACACGATGCTCACCAAGAACGGCATCTGGGTCGGTCGCACGATTGGTCTTGGCGTGATGTCGCCGGAGGAAGCGACCAACTGGGGGCTCTCGGGTCCGATGCTTCGCGCCTCGGGCGTCGCGTACGACGTGCGGAAAGATTTCCCGTACTACGACTACGAGACGTACGATTTCGACGTCCCGGTCGGCACGAACGGCGACGTCTACGATCGGTACCTCGTGCGCATGGAGGAACTGCGGCAGTCGGTTCGCATCCTCGAGCAGGCCGCGACGCGGCTCCCGGACGGCCCGATCAACGTGGACGATCCCCGGGTGATCCTGCCTAACAAGTCGAAGGCGACGAGCGAGATGGAGTCGATGATCCATCACTTCAAGCTCGTCATGGAGGGCCCGCGGCCTCCGCTCGGTGAGGCGTACGTCGCCATGGAAAGCCCGAAGGGCGAGAAGGGTTACTACATGGTATCCGACGGCACGTCGAAGCCCGTTCGTTGGCGCATCCGACCACCATCGTTCGTCAACCTGGCCGCAATTCCGAAGATGGTCGAAGGACATCTCTTGTCCGACGTCATCGCGATCAACGCCAGCATCGACATCGTCATGGGAGAGATTGACCGCTGATGGCCACGTCCAAGGAGATGGGGGGTGTCCACGCCGAGTCGCACGCCGCTCACGAGAGCGACGCGCACGCGCATGGCGAGCCGCACGAGCCAGTTTTCGTTGGCGAACGCCGCAAGCAGCTGGACGAGTTGCTAACGCGGTACCCGACGAAGATGGCGGTGCTGCTCCCGGCGCTCTGGATGCTGCAGGAGGACCGCGGCTGGGTGAGCGAGGCAGGGATGGCGGAAGTGGCCGAGGTGCTGTCCCTGACACCGGCGTACGTGAAGGGCGTGGTGACGTTTTACACCATGTACCATCAGCACCCGGTCGGTAAGCACTTCATCCAGGTCTGCACGACGTCGCCCTGCAATGTCTGCGGCGCCGAGGACGTGGTGAACGCGTTCCTGAAACACACGAAATGCGGTGAGCTCGGCGTCACGTCCGACGACGGCAGGTTCACCGTGATCGAGGTCGAGTGCCTTGGCGCCTGCGGCTTCGCGACGCCGGTGATGATCAACTCCGACTTCATCGAGTCGGTGACGCCCGAGAAGGTGCCGGACATTCTCTCCAAGCTGACCTAACCGGTTTTCATGGGATACCCGCACGCCCCGCATCCGCGGGAGACGACCGTTCTCTCGAAGTACTTCGGCGACCGCGATGCCATTGGCCTCGACGGCTGGCGCAAGCGCGGCGGCTACGTGGCGCTCGAGAAAGCGTTAGGCATGACGCCCGCCGAGATCGTCGGCATCGTGAAGGATTCGGGCCTGCGTGGCCGCGGCGGCGCCGGCTTCCCGACGGGCCTCAAGTGGTCGTTCATGAAGCCGGGTGACGGCAAGCCGCACTATCTGTGCTGCAACGCCGACGAGTCCGAGCCAGGCACATTCAAGGACCGCGAGATCATGCGCTGGACGCCGCACGCCCTCATCGAGGGATGTGCGATCGGCGCGTATGCAATCGGGGCGGAGACGGCCTACATCTACATCCGCGGCGAGTTCACGGAGCCGCTGGAACGGATGGAGGCCGCCGTTCGCGAGGCGCGCGCCGCCGGCGTCATCGGACCTAACGCGATGGACACAGGGAAGCGAGTGGACGTCTGGGTGCACAAAGGCGCCGGCGCGTATATCTGCGGTGAGGAAACGGCCCTCATGAACTCCCTCGAGGGGCGCCGCGGCAACCCACGGATCAAGCCGCCGTTCCCGGCGGTCGCCGGCGTGTTCGGACAGCCAACGACCATCAACAACGTCGAAACGCTGGCCGCGGTACCGCACATCCTGAACAACGGCGCCGACTGGTACAAGAAGATGGCGCGCGCCGATAACCCGCGGAGCACCGGTACCAAACTGTGGTCGGTATGCGGCAACATTGCGCGCCCCGGCAACTACGAGGTCGAGATGGGATTTCCGTTCAAGGATTTCCTCTACGACCTGTGCGGCGGCCCGCCGCCGGGCCGCAAGTTCAAGGCGGTCATCCCAGGCGGGTCGTCGGTCCCCATCATGAACATGGAGGAGGCCGAAGCCGCGCTGATGGACTACGAGGGCATGGTCGCGAAGGGCTCCATGCTCGGCTCCGCGGGCTGCATCGTCATCGACGATGCCCAATGCATGGTCAAGCAGATTGCGCGGCTCGCTCGGTTCTACGCGCACGAGAGCTGCGCCCAGTGCACGCAATGCCGCGAAGGCACGGCCTGGGCCACCAAGATCATGGAACGGATCGAGGCAGGCGAGGGCACGATGGCCGACCTCGACACGCTGCTCGAGATCGGCGACAACATGACCGGCAAGACGATCTGCGTGCTGTCGGACTCGTGCGCGGTCCCGATCGCGTCGGGCATTCAGAAATGGCGCGACGAGTTCGAGGCGCACATCAAAGGCAAGCGGTGTCCGTTCCGCGCCGCCGCCGCGGCCTGACGGCCGACTGAGCTCCAAGCCTAACGACGAGTCAATGGCTGACGTCAAGACGATCAATCTGACCATCGAGGGCAGGCCGGTCGCGGTTCCCGAGGGCACCTCGCTCCTCGAGGCCGCGCGAACGGTCGGCGTGCTCATCCCGCACTACTGCTACCACCCGGGGCTCCCGGTGGCCGGGGTGTGCCGGATGTGCCTGGTCGAAGTAGAGAAGGCACCGAAGCTTGCGCCCGCGTGCGCCACGTCCGTTGCCGACGGGCAGATCGTTCACGTGCACTCCGAGAAGGCGCGCGAAGCGCGCAAAGGCGTGCTCGAGATGCTGCTCATCAACCACCCGCTCGATTGCCCGATCTGCGATCAAGCCGGTGAGTGCGAGCTGCAGGACTACACGTTCCAGGAAGGACGCAAGGACTCGCGGTACCAGGAGCCGAAGCGGTTCAATCCTATGGAGGACTTCGGCGGCGACGTCGTGTACGTCCCGAACCGATGCATTCTCTGCACGCGATGCGTCCGCTTCATGGACGATGTGGCGCACGAGCCGGTGCTCAACGTCAGCGAGCGTGGCGACCGTGCGTACATCGGAAAGTTCGAGGGGAAGGATCTGACCCACCCGTGGGCCGGGAATGTCGTCGAGCTGTGCCCGGTCGGCGCCCTCTTGTCGAAGGATTTTCTCAACAAGGCGCGCGCCTGGGAGCTCGACCGCACGGCGTCGATCTGCCCCAACTGCACGCAGGGTTGCAACGCGATCATCGAGACGCGCGACAACACCGTCGTTCGCATGCGGCCGCGCGCCAACGCCGACGTCAACGACTACTTCCTCTGCGACGCCGGCCGACTCGACTACCGCTGGATGAACGGGCCGAACCGGCTGGAGCTGCCGCAGGCGAGCCAGAACGGCCTGCTCGCGGACACCGACTGGGATGTCGCGTTAGGCGCTGCCGCTGCGGCCATCCGCGGCAAGCGAACGCTCGTCGTCGCGTCGCCGATGCTGTCGAACGAGGCGCTCCACCTGCTGTCCCGCCTGATTCGCATCACCGACGGCAAGGGCGCGTTCCGCGTCGCTCGCGGACCGGAAGCGCCGCTGCCCGGCGTGAAGGACCTCTCGCTTCGCAGCGAGCGTGCGGCCAACGTGATCGGTGCCGAAAAGCTCGGGTTCACGAAGACCGATACGCCGCTTGCCGGCCTGCAAGCAACTGACATCCTCATCATCGCGGATCACGCGTTGACCGACGCGGAGATCGAGGCCGCCGGTCGCGCGGCCGCGGTCGTCGTGATCGGCACGACGCTGCCCGCGAGCCTGTCCAACGTCGCGGCGGTGCTTCCCATTACGAACTTCGCCGAGGAGGAGGGCACGTTCACGAACCTTCGCGGCAGAGTCCAGCGCTTCCTGCAAGCCAAGGCAGGCCCTGGCCTCGCACGTCCTAGCTGGTTCGTGCTCTCCGACCTGCTCGGCGCGTTGGGTGAATCGGCCAACTACTTCCTCCCCGCCGATGTGTTCGCAGCCCTCGCGGCGAGCCATGCCGAGTTCGCCGGTCTGACGTACGACCGGATCGGGCTGCGTGGCCTGCCGGTCGTCAGCGCGGCTCAACCGGCAGGAGTCGCCCAGTGATCCCGTCGTCAGTATTCGCCGCGGTCCATGTCGTCCCGGACCCGCCGCTGGACTGGTGGCCGTTCATCATCTCCACGGTCATCAAAATGATCGTAGTGTTCACCGTTTATATGGTCGGCGTCGCGATGCTCACGCTGGCCGAACGCAAGATCTCGGCGTGGATTCAGGGCCGGCTCGGCCCGAATCGCGTGGGCGGCAAGCTCGGCCTGCTGCAGCCGGCGGCCGACGGCGTGAAGAACATCATGAAGGAAGAAACGCTGCCGGGCCACGTGAACAAGCCGATCTTCACGTTGGCGCCTATGCTCGCGTTCATCCCGGCGCTCATGGCGGCGGCCGTCATTCCGTTTGGCGCGACCTGGGACTCGCGGTGGGGTCGGATCCCGATGGTCATCGCCGACCTGCCCGTCGGCTTCCTGTTCATTCTGGCGATCACGTCGTTAGGCGTGTACGGCATTGTGCTCGCGGGCTGGTCGTCCAACAACAAGTACGCCCTGCTCGGCGGCCTCCGCTCGAGCGCGCAGATGATCTCGTACGAGGTCGCGATGGGCATGTCGCTCATCCCTGTCTTGCTGCTCGCCGGCAACGTCACCCTCAACGAGATCGTGGACCAACAGGCGAACATGTACACATGGAACGTGCTGACCCTGACGATTTCGTTCTTCATCTTCATGGTCGCCGCGTTCGCCGAAACGAATCGCCTGCCGTTCGATCTCCCCGAGGCGGAATCGGAGCTCATCGCCGGCTACCACACCGAGTACAGCGCGATGAAATTCTCCATGTTCCCGATCTCGGAATACGCCAACATGGCGACGTCGAGCGCGCTCATGGCGACGCTGTTCTTCGGCGGATGGAACATTCCATTCATGACGCGGGACAACAGCGGTGGCGTGGGGCTTCTGCTGGTCCTGCTGTCCATTGCCATTTTCGCGGTGAAGACGGGGTTCTTCCTGTTCGTCTTCATCTGGATCAGGTGGACGCTGCCGCGGTTCCGCTATGATCAGCTCATGTCCCTGGGCTGGAAGACGATGCTGCCGCTGGCACTCGCTTACATCGTGATCATCGCCGCAACGATCCTCGCCCTCGACTACTTCGGATCTACGCAGCCCTGGCTCCAGCGTAGCAGCGCCTGGTACGGAGTGGTGATGCTCGGCGTGAACATCGTGCTCGCGTTCATCGTGTTCTTCATTCTCGACCGCGGGCGCATCATCAGTCCCGCATACGGCCGAGCGACGCCGCAGCAGATCGCCCGGCTGCGGGCGGTCACGGCAGCACGCTCCCATCTCAGCCCCCAGTCAGGAGACTGATGGCGATCAACGTGAAGGTGCTCGCGCGCCCAGTGGAGGAGGTCAGCTATGTCCGCGCAACGATCAAGGGCATGGCTCGAACCCTCAGCCATCTGTTCAAGGAGAAGGTGACCACGCAGTACCCGGAGCAGAAGGAAGAGATCTCGCGCCGTTGGCGCGGGACGCACCGCATGCTCACGACCGAAACGGGAAAAGCGAAGTGCGTGGCGTGCGGGTTGTGCCCAACCGTCTGTCCGTCGAACTGCATCAAGCTGGTGCCAGGCGAAGACGAGCAGGGCAACCGGTATCCGCTCGTATTCGAGATCGACGAGTTCCGATGCATCTTCTGCGGCTACTGCCAGGAAGTGTGTCCGGAAGAAGCGATTCACGTCGGGCGGCACTACGAGAATTCGGAGTACAGCCGCGAAGGCTTCGTCTACGACCTCGAGCGGCTGACGGCCCAGACGCACCCTGTGTCCGAGATGTGGGACCCCGCCGATCCAAAAGGCGAATAGCCGCGACTGACAGTCCTCATGCCGAACTTTTTCTACCAGGTCAACTTCTATCTGTTCGGATTAATCGCGATCGCCTCGGCGATCACGTTCGTGACGCGGAAGAGTCCTGTCGCGGCCGCACTGTGGTTGGTGAACACGATGTTCTGCCTCGCGGTGCTCTACGTCATGCTCGACGCCCAATTCATCGGCGTCATTCAGGTGCTCGTGTACGCCGGCGCGATCATGGTCGTGTTCCTGTTCGTGGTCATGCTGCTCAACCTCGGGGAACCGTCGGAGATCGCCGACATACGAGGCAAGTGGGGCAAGCTCGTTGCGGCGCTGCTCGGAATCGTGTTGCTGGCGCAGGTGGCGGCGCTCTCCGGCAAGCGAATGCCGGAGCCGTTCATCCCGGGCGCCGGCTACAATGCGGAGACCGTTCGTGAGCTTGGCGCCGTGGGCAGTGTGGCGCAGCCGCTCTTCACTGAGTACCTGCTCGCGTTCGAGCTGACGAGCATCCTGCTGCTCGTCGCCATCGTCGGCGCTGTCGTCATCGGGCGCAGGAGGCAGATCGATGCTCGCTGAGTCGCTCGCGCTGTCCGCGGTCCTGTTCTCGATCGGCGCGATCGGCGTGCTGACGCGCCGCAACGCGATCGTGATCTTCATGTGCGTGGAGCTCATGCTGAACGCGGTAAACCTCACGTTCGTCGCGCTGAGCAAAGTGTACGGGATGGCAGGGCAGGTGTTCGTGATCTTCGTCATGACGGTCGCCGCCGCCGAAGCGGCCGTCGGGCTCGCGATCATCATCGCGATCTTCCGGCACAAGCAGACGGTCAATCTCGAGAACATCAATCTGCTGAAAGGCTAATGCTGCTTCAGGAAGCGACTCGGGGCGTGCACCCGCTCAGCGGCAGCATCGCCGAGTGGGTGTGGCTCATTCCGCTGCTGCCGTTCTTGGGCTTTCTCATCAACGGGTGGCTGTCGATCACGTCGGCCGCCCACGTCGGCCCGAAGGATCCGAGCGCCGCGGGGCACGATGCCGCGGCCCGCGGCGACGATCATGGCCATGACTCGGGCGGTGGCGCGCATGGTGACGACCACCACGCGGTGGTCCGGCACAAGTATGCCGGCCTCGTGTCGATAGTCGGGTCCGCAGTGATCCTGCTCTCGTTCGGCCTGACGGTCGCGATCTTCTTGGCGATGCTCGGCGTGAGCCGCGAAGCGCCGTTCGTCCGTACGCTGTTCTCGTGGATACCCGCCGGCGATCTGCACGTCGACGCGGCGCTGCAGGTCGATCCGCTGTCGATGGTCATGGCGCTCGTCGTGACCGGCGTCTCGGCGCTGATTCATCTCTTCAGCGTCGGGTACATGCAGGACGACCCGGGATACCCGCGCTATTTCGCGTACCTGAACCTGTTCGTCTCGTTGATGCTCGTGCTCGTGTTAGGCGCGAGCTACCCGGTGCTGTTCGTCGGGTGGGAAGGGGTAGGTCTCTGCTCGTATCTGCTCATCGGCTTCTGGTTCACCGACAAGGCGAACGCCGACGCGGGCAAGAAGGCGTTCATCGTGAACCGCATCGGCGACTTCGGGTTCCTAGTCGCGATGTTCCTGATGTTCGCGAACTTCGGTGCGCTGGACTTCCTGGGAGTCTCCGCGGCGGCGCCGGGCGCGGGGTTCAACAGCCCGCTCGTCACCACGATCTGTCTCTTCCTCTTCCTGGGCTGCGCGGGCAAGAGCGCGCAGATCCCGCTGTACGTCTGGCTGCCTGACGCGATGGCCGGCCCCACGCCGGTGTCCGCGTTGATCCACGCGGCCACGATGGTGACGGCGGGCGTGTATCTCATCGCCCGCAGCGCGTTCCTGTTCTCACTCGCGCCGGTCGCGCAGCTGACGGTCGCGTTCATTGGCGCACTGACCGCGTTGTTCGCCGCGACGATCGGGCTCAAGCAATGGGACATCAAGCGCGTGCTCGCGTACTCCACGGTCTCGCAGCTGGGCTACATGTTCGTCGGCGTGGGTGTGGGCGCGTACACGGCCGGCGTCTTCCACCTCGTCACGCACGCGTTCTTCAAGGCGCTGCTGTTCCTCGGATCGGGCTCCGTGATCTTCGCGATGCACCGCGCGTATCACGCGACGCACAATCACGACGACGCGCAGGACATGCGGAACATGGGCGGGCTCCGGCGCTACATGCCGGTGACGTTCATCCTCATGTGGATCGCGACACTCGCCATCGCGGGCATTCCGGTATTCGCCGGCTTCTTCTCGAAGGACGAGATTCTGGGCGCGGTGTTCGCGCGCGCGCACGAGTCGACGCTGGCGCAGGTGTCATGGTTAGGCATCCCGGGCAGCGCACTGCTGTTCATCGTCTACGCCATGGGGCTCACGGCAGCGCTGCTGACCGCGATCTACATGACGCGCATGATGCTCTACACGTTCCACGGCCCGAACCGCAGCGGCGAGAAGGAGCAGTCGCATCTGGCGGAGGCGCCCTGGATCATGACCGGGCCACTCGTCGTGTTAGGCGTGTTGAGTCTCTTCGGCGGCTGGCTCAATCTGCCGGCGCTGCTGCCGATCGGTCCCGTGGGAGTGCTGGACCATTGGCTCGAGCCGGTCGTCGGCACCGCGACGAACGCCGTAACGGGCGGCGCGGCCGAAGTCGCGCACGGCACCGAGTGGGCCCTTATCGGTGCGGCCGTCGCGATCGCCGTTGCGGGCATTCTCATCGCGGTCGTTCGGCTGAAGCCCGCGCGGCTCGTGCCCAAGGCGCAGGCGCCTGAGGAGCACGGCATCGAGCGCGTGCTGCTCCACAAGTACTACATCGACGAGTTGTACGACCGGGTCATCGTCAGGCCGACGGTCTGGATCTCGAGGAACGTTCTGGCGACCGGAGTCGACGAGGGCATCATCGACAAGCTGCTCGTCACGTGGGTCGGGACGGGAATTCCACGCCTGTTCGGCTGGTTCGGCTCGCGCCTCCAGTCGGGACAGGTCGGTACGTATGCTTGGGTGCTTCTGATCGGCGTCATCGCAGTACTCGGCGCCTTCACCTTCCGCTGATTCCTGTGCTCGCCTTTCTGACTTCGATCGGATACGAGTCGTGGGTGCTGCCAACGCTGCTGGCGCTTCCAGTGGCCGCCGCGCTCGTGATCGTCCTGCACGGCACCGCCAGCAAGGGTGAGGGAACCGGCGGGCTCGATGACGCCGCCGCGATGTTCCCGCGCCGCATCACGCTGTTCACGTTCCTCCTCGAGTTCGTCGTCTCGGTCGGCCTGTGGTGGGTCGTGGCGCCCGGAGAAACCGGGTTCCGCGCCGTCGTGGACATGCCCTGGATTCGGACCTGGGGCATCCACTTCGCGCTCGGCGTGGACGGCATCTCCGTGATGCTCGTGCTGCTCACGACGTTCATCATGCCCCTCGTCGTGTTAGGCGGCTGGACGAGCGTACGCACGAAGCTGCACGCGTATCACGCGCTCATGCTCATCCTCACCGCCGGAATGCTCGGCGTGTTCATGGCGCGCGATCTGTTTCTCTTTTACGTGATGTGGGAGATCATGCTGGTGCCGATGTATTTCATCATCGGTATCTGGGGCGGCGCGCGGCGACTCTACGCGGCACTCAAGTTCTTCATCTTCACGATGGTCGGGTCGCTGCTCATGCTGGTCGCGATCCTGTATCTCGGGATCAAGGCAGCGGATCCGGCAACCGGGGTCCCGAACTTCGCGTTCGATCAGATCTTCGCGGCCGCCGCGCAGACTCCGCAGGGCGGCATCACTCTGTCGTGGCTCGGGATCTTCGTTCCCGGCAGCACGCTCCTCTTCCTCGCCTTCTTCAGCGCGTTCGCGGTGAAGGTGCCGATGTTCCCGTTCCACACGTGGCTGCCTGACGCGCACGTCGAGGCACCCACGGCGGGCTCGGTGATCCTCGCCAGCATCATGCTGAAGCTCGGGACGTACGGGTTCATCCGGCTCGCGATTCCGCTGTTCCCGGCGGCGGCGATGAGCCCGGGGATGCGGACCGGCATCATCATTCTTGCCGTGATCGGCGTGATCTATGGATCGCTCGTGGCGATGGTGCAGCCGGACTTCAAGAAGCTGGTCGCGTACTCGTCGGTGGCACACCTCGGCATGGTGATGCTCGGGCTCTTCGCGCTCACGCGCGAAAGCGTGCAGGGCGCCATGATGGTCATGATCGGCCACGGCCTGTCCACGGGCGCGCTGTTCCTCCTCATCGGGATGATTTACGAGCGCAAGCACTCCCGCGAGATCGCCGCGTACGGCGGCATCGCGAAGGTGGTGCCGGTGTTCGCGACGCTCCTCACGATCGTGGCCCTCTCCAGCATCGGCCTGCCGGGCACCAACGGGTTCGTGTCCGAGTTCCTCGTCTTGGTCGGGTCGTTCAAGACGTACCCGTACATGACCACGATCTCGGCGGTAGGCGTGATTCTGGCCGCGGCGTATCTCCTCTGGGCGCTCCAGCGGATCATCTACAACCCGCTCGACAAGCCCGACAACACGCATCTGACTGACCTGAACTGGCGCGAGATCGGACTCCTCATCCCGGTGCTGTTCGCGATCCTCTGGTTAGGCCTCTACCCGAAACCGGTGCTCGCTCGCATGGAAGGCGCAACGACCTCCTTCGTCCGCAGGGTCGAAGCCGGGGCAAGCCCGCGTGCGGCGAGCCTGCCGCCGGGAGTCCGCTGATGCCGATCGACGTGACGCTGCCCGGCGGCCTGACGCTCGCCCTCGCACCCGACCTCATCCTGATGGCCGGTGCGATGGTGCTCATGCTGTGGTCCGCCTGGCGACCGGACAGCGCGAGCCACCAGCGTTCCGTGGGAATCGGCGCGCTCGTCGTGACATTGATCACGACGGCCGCCGTGATCTGGTTTGCCGTGAGTGGCGCGGCGGCCAAGCAAGGAGGGATCGTTGCGGTTGACAGCTTCCGCTGGGCCGCTGACCTGATCTTCCTGCTGGCAACGTTCATCGCGATCGCCACCTCGATCGACTACAACACGCGAGAGGGCATCGACGCACCGGAGTCGCACGTGCTCGTGTTGTTCGCCACGAGCGGGATGATGATTCTCGCCGCCGCGCGCGACCTCATGATCATCTTCCTCGGCATCGAGCTCATGTCGATCGCCGTGTACGTGCTCGCGGGGCTCAACCGCCGAAGCGCACGTTCGGCCGAGGCGGCGATCAAGTACTTCCTGTTAGGCGCGTTCTCGACGGCGTTCCTCTTGTACGGCATTGCGCTGGTGTATGGCGCAACCGGGTCGACGAATCTCGCAACGATCGGTGAGACGGTCGCGAAGTACCGACTTGGCGACAGCCCGATGCTGCTCGCCGGTATCGCACTGCTCCTCGTCGGGTTCGGGTTCAAGGTTGCCGCCGCTCCGTTCCACATGTGGACGCCGGACGTCTACGAGGGCGCGCCCACGCCGATCACGGGCTACATGGCGGCGGCAGTGAAGGCGGCGGCGTTCGCGGCATTTCTTCGCGTGTGGATCGAGGGATTCAGCGGCGCGTACCTCCGCTGGCACCTTGCGGTCTGGTGGCTGGCAGCGATCACGATGGTGCTTGGCAACGTCGTCGCGCTCGCACAGCAGAACCTGAAAAGACTGCTGGCCTACTCGAGCATCGCGCATTCCGGCTTTGTGCTGGTCGCGCTCGTCGCAGGCACGCCCGCGGGATCGTCCGCGTTCCTCTTCTACCTGTTCGCGTACACGCTCGCGACCATGGGCGCGTTCGCCGTGATCGTGGCGCTCGGCCAGCCGGGAGAAGGAGACCTTACGATCGATAGCTACTCGGGACTCTGGAACGATCGACCGTGGATGGCAGCCGCGATGACCGTGTTCATGCTGGCGCTGCTCGGCTTCCCGATCGTGGGCGGCATCGGCTTTCTCGCGAAGTGGTACGTACTTCAGGCAGCACTCCAGGCACCAGCACCGCAGTTCAAACTCGCAACCCTGCTCGTCATCACCACGACGATTTCCGCGGGATATTACCTGCAGGTGGTGCGAGTCATGTACATGAAGCCGCGCCCGGCGAACGCGCCAACGCCGTTGCCGGCTGGCGGCCTAACGCAGATCGTCATCGGCGTGGCGGCGATTCTCATCGTCGCGCTCGGGCTGTTCCCGGATTCCGTTGCCGGCTTCGCGCAGCGCAGCGTGGCACAGCCAACGACCACTGCGCCGGCGGCGCCGGGACCAATGGCGGTCATGTCCCCCGGGCCCGCGGGCGCGGGCCGGTAACGTCACGGGTCCGCGTGTGCGGACCCTTCGTGCGTTCACCATCGCATGCCGATAGCTGCGGGGATCTTTCGCCAATACGACATCCGCGGCGTCGTTGGCGATGACCTGACGGTCCAAGCCGCCAGTGCCATCGGTGGCGCGTTCGCGCTGTACCTGGCGCGGCGCGGCGTCACACGGCCCGTCGCGGTCGGACGTGACAACCGGCCCAGTGGGGGAGCACTCCGCGATGCCCTCGTTGGTGCGCTGACCGCGTCCGGGGTGGACGTCGTGGACATCGGCGTCGTGCCGACGCCACTCCTGTACTGGAGCCTCTCGCACCTCGACGTGGGCGCCGGCATCCAGATCACCGGCTCACACAATCCGCCGGAGTACAACGGCTTCAAGATCTGCATTGGCAAGGAATCCGTTCACGGCGAGGGAATTCAGGAGCTGCATCGGCTCGCGACGAGTGGCGTTTTCCCGAGCGGGACGGGCACCGTTAGGCACGAGACGGTCGTCGAGCGATACATCGACGACATCGTTCGAAGGATCGGGCCGCTGGCTCGCCCCCCACGCGTCGTGATCGACTGCGGGAATGGCGCGGGCGCCCTGGTCGCCCCGGCGCTGTTCGAGAAGCTCTTGCCTGACGCGAAGTGTCTCTACTGTGAGAGCGACGGCACCTTCCCCAACCACCACCCCGACCCGACCGTCGTCGAGAACCTGCAGCCGCTGATCGCCGAGGTGACGTGCGGCGGCTACGACTTCGGGGTGGCGTTCGACGGCGACGCCGATCGCATCGGCGTCGTGGACTCGACCGGCCAGATCATCTGGGGTGATTACCTGTTGATTCTGTACGCGCGTGACGTCCTCGCGCGCACAGGGAAGGGACAACCTATCATCTTCGACGTGAAGTGCTCACAGGCGCTTCCCGAGGCCGTGGCGCGTGCAGGCGGTCGGCCCGTGATGTGGAAGACCGGCCACTCGCTCATCAAGGGGAAGATGAAAGAGCTCGGCGCGCCGATCGCGGGTGAGATGTCGGGCCACATGTTCTTCACGGAGTCGTTCTACGGTCACGACGACGCGGTGTACGCGGCGGCCAGACTCATGCGAATCGTGTCGGAGGCGGGCAGGCCTATCGAGGAGCTTCTCGCCGATGTGCCCAGGTTCGTCTCGACGCCCGAGATTCGTATCGACTGCCCCGATGACCGGAAGTTCGCGATCGTCGACGAAGCCGTGAGACATTTCGCGCGAGACCACGAGGTCGTGGGCGTCGATGGCGCCCGCGTGCTGTTCGGTGAAGGCTGGGGACTCATCAGGGCATCGAACACGCAACCCGTGCTGGTTGCTCGCTTCGAAGCGAGAACGGCGGAGCAGCTCAGTTCGATCCGAACGGAGATGGAAAGCTGGCTTCGCTCACGGGGCGTCGCACCCTAACGTGCTCACTCGGCGCTGGCTGATCGCCGCGGCGGCGGGTGTCGCGTTCCTGCTCCTGCTCGGGAAGGCGCTCGCCGGCGTCTATGTCGACTATCGCTGGTTTTCGGCGCTGGGAGCAGAAGCCGTCTGGTGGGCACGCGTCGAGAACCTGATGATCCTGCGTGGCCTCTCGGGTGCGGTCGCGACGGTCTTCTTCTTCTGCAACCTGTACGCGGTGCGGCACTCGGTCGTCTCGCTCGTCCTGCCGCGTCGCGTCGCGAACATCGAGATCGGCGAAGAGGTGCCGAGCCGGTACCTGCTCCTCGCCGTCATCGCGATGTCGCTGCTGTTCGGCATTCTACTCGCGTTTCCGCAGGACGATTGGACCTCGTTGGCCCTCGTCCGCTCGGGCCAGCCGTTCCGCGAGCAGGATCCCTACTTCGAGTACGATCTCGGGTTCTGGACGTACTGGCTTCCGTTCGAGACGTCGCTCCACGTGTGGTCGTTGATCGCGCTGCTCGCCGCGACGACGGTCGTGGTGTTTCTCTACGCACTCACGCCGAGTTTGCGATGGGAGCGCGGCACGCTGCACGTGTCGGGATACGTGCGACGCCACCTGTCGTTGTTAGGCGCGTTGCTCATCTTCCTGCTCGCCTGGAGTTACCGGCTCGACGGCTTGGGGCTGCTGCTGAACGGCACGGGGCCGGGCGGGGCATTCACCTCCGCCGACTGGAAGGTCGCTGTTCCGGCCAACTTCGTTCTGGCCTTCGCGACGGGCGCGGCCGCGGTGCTCGTGGGGTGGGCCGCGTGGACAGGCCAGATGCGCATCGCGTTCGTCACGGTCACCGCGGTGCTCGCGCTGTCACTGGGACTTCGCCAGTTCCTTCCGCCGCTCGCGCAGCGACTCGCGGATCCGACGGATCCCGTGAGACGCGAGGAAGGCTATCTCAAGACGCGCGGGCAATACACGCAGCGAGCGTACGCAGTAGAACGCATCGTAATGGGCGACTCGGCCGAGCGGGTCGCGTTGCCATCGCTTCGCGATGCGGCGCAGTCGCTGTCAGAGTGGGACGCCGGCGCAATCCGACGCGCGGTGGAACGACGTCGCCAGGGCATCGTGAGCGGCGCGATCGGCTGGGCCGCGGACAGCGCGCGCCTTGTGGCCGTCGCGGCCCAGCGGCCCACCGGGGCCGATGCGGCCGATCCGTTCGCCGCCTGGACGGTGACGCGCCTGCGAGCATGGTCGAGCGACGATCGAGGCGGCATCACGGGGACCGGCGGCGGTGGTGTAGAGGAAGGCGGAGCGATCGACGCCGCGCTCGTGTACGACTCGGCAACGGGACCGCTCGTGGTGTCGGACCGTCAGGGCGACGTGGACGCACCCGAAATCTCGGAGTGGCCGTCACGTGTCGCGCACGCGTGGGACCAGCAGAACCTTCGTCTCATGTTCAGCGACGTGGACGTGCGCGAGCCACGCATGATGCTGCATCGCGACGTCCACGACCGGCTTCAAATGATCGCGCCGTTCTTCTGGCAGTCGGCGCACGTCATTCCGATCGCCTGGCGCGACACGCTCTATTGGGCGGTACACCTCTACGCCGCGACCGACTACTACCCTCTCAGCGAGCACACGCACCTCGCCGGCGAAGACGTGTCATACGTCCGCCACGCGGCAACGGCGATCGTCCACGCACAGTCGGGGCACGTGACGCTCGTCGCGGATTCGGTGCTCGACCCCATCGCGGCAACGTGGGTGCACCAGTTTCCCTCGCTGTTCACGACCTGGAGCTCGTTACCCGCCGCCGTCGCCGCAAACGTTCCTCCACCGATCGAGAGTGCCGTCGCGCAAGCAGCGGCATTCGCGCGGTACGGGACACGCAACGAGCCGGCGGAAGTCTCGGCGCACTTGCCCGGGTCGTTCAGCGGCGACACGACACTCTTTGGTGGCGCCTATCGTCCGATGTACCTAACGCCAGGCGACTCCAAGCTCGCCTGGACGACGCCGGTGCTCGACCAGAGCGACCGAGTGCGCGGCATCATCGTGTCGGTTGGCGGGCCGCAGCCGGTCACATACTGGCACAAGCTTCCCGATCCCGGCTTGCGATGGCCTGCCGTGCTCGAGCGGTTGCTGCGCGTTCCGGAGTCGCCCGCTCCTCCGCGCGATGTCACGCTGCGTCGAGGACCGGTGCGCGCCGTTCCGATGCGGGCCGGTGCGGCCGCGTATCTGCAGACGACGTACGCCTGGCGAAGCGACGGCGCGCCGACGGTAGCGCGCGTGGCGATTCACGGGACGGGTGCGGCGCGCGATTCCGTTTCGTTCGGCTTCACGCTCGCCGAGGCGGCGGGCATGCGGCTGGAAACGTCCGAGGTGGCCTCGACCATCACGCCTGCCGCCTTCCGTCAGCGCGTCAACGATCTGTACACCGCGATGCGCGACGCGCTGCAGCGTGGCGATTGGCCGGCGTTCGGAAAGGCCTACGACGATCTCGGTCGGTTGCTCAAGCTCCCGACCGCGAAGTGATTACCATCCGTACTTTCACCGCGGAGAGCACGTGAACATCCACGAATATCAGGCGAAGGAGATCCTGCGCGGCTTCGGCGTGCCGATCCCGCCGGGTGATGTCGCGACGACGCCGGCCGAGGCCGAGCAGATCGCGCGGCGCATAGGCAGGACAGTCGTCGTGAAGGCGCAAGTGCACGCCGGAGGCCGAGGCAAGGCAGGCGGCGTAAAGCTCGCGAAGACGCCGGAAGAGGCGCGCGACGTGGCGAGCAAAATCCTCGGGATGGAGATCAAGGGCCTCACCGTGCAGAAGGTGCTCGTCACGGATGCCGCGGAGATAGCGAGCGAGGCGTACGTCGGCATCATCCTCGACCGCGCGTCGAAGAAACCGGTCTTCATGGTGAGCCCGGCGGGCGGCATCGACATCGAGGAGGTCGCGGCGAAAACGCCGGAAAAGATCATGCGGCTTCCGATCGACACGCGGTATGGCCTCATGCCATTCCAGGCCATGGAGCTCGGGTTTTTCCTCTATCCCGAGGCGGCGAAGGCACGAGCCGCGGCGAAGATCATGAAGCAGCTGTACGACGCCTTCATGGCGAATGGCGCCTCGCTCGCGGAGATCAACCCGCTGGTGGTCACGCCTAACGGGGATGTCATCGCGCTCGACGCCAAGATGTCGATCGACGACAACGAGCTCGATCGCCTCCCGAAGATTGCCGCGCTCCGCGATGAGTCAGCGGAAGAACCGAGCGAGGTGCAGGCGCGGAACGCGAACCTCACGTTCATCAAGCTCGACGGCAACGTGGGCTGCGTCGTGAACGGCGCCGGGCTCGCCATGGCCACCATGGACCTCGTGAAGTACTACGGCGGGGAGCCGGCGAACTTCCTCGACATTGGCGGCTCGTCGAATCCCGAGAAGGTCGTCAACGCGCTCAAGATCATCACCGCGGATCCGAGCGTGAAGGCGATCCTGTTCAACATCTTCGGCGGGATCACGCGCACCGATGACGTGGCGAACGGCATCGTGAGGGCCACGAAGCAGAACCCACTCAAGGTACCGATCGTGATACGCCTAACGGGGACGAACGAGGAGATCGCCGTGAAGATCCTGACCGAGAACGGGTTCTCCGCGATGACCGATATGGACGAAGCCGTGCAGCGCGCCGTGCAGCTCGCGACGGGAGGAAAGGCCGCGTGAGCATCTTCATCGACAGGAATACGACGGTCATCGTCCAGGGAATCACGGGCCGCGACGGCTCGTTCCACACGCGGCAGATGATCGAGTACGGGACGCGCGTCGTCGCGGGCGTCACGCCGGGGAAAGGCGGACAGAAGTTCGACGACGCCGTGCCGATCTTCAACACGGTCGCCGAGGCGGCGAAGGAAACCGGCGCGAACACATCAGTCATCTACGTTCCACCGATGTACGCCGCGGACGCGATCATGGAAGCGGCCGACGCCGGCGTGACGCTCATCGTCGCCATTACGGAAGGCGTCCCGGTGCTCGACATGACGCGGGTGTATCCCTTCGTGAAAGAGCGGGGCGCCCGACTGCTCGGCCCGAATTGTCCGGGACTCATCTCGCCGGGGAAATCGAAGGTCGGCATCATCCCCGGACGGATCTGCACGCCGGGGCCGGTGGGTGTGGTCAGCCGATCGGGTACGCTGACGTACGAGATCGTGTACCAGCTGACCCGGGCCGGCATCGGCCAGACGACGTGCGTGGGGATCGGCGGCGATCCCATCAACGGCACGAACTTCATCGACTGCCTAACGGCGTTCGAGGAAGACCCCGATACGAAGGCCGTAGCGCTGATGGGCGAGATTGGCGGCACCGACGAGCAGAACGCGGCGCAGTTCGTGAAGGAGTATATGAAGAAACCCGTCGTCGGGTTCATCGCGGGCCAGACGGCGCCGCCGGGTCGTCGCATGGGTCACGCAGGTGCCATCATCTCGGGGTCGGCGGGAACGGCGGCGGAGAAGATCCAGGCGTTCGAGGACGCGGGCATGGGTGTGGCTCGTCGTCCACTGGACTTCGTGGAGCTCATCAAGGCACGTCTCTGAGATTTCCAGCGTGAGACTCTCGGACTTCATTCCGGCGAACCAGGTCGTCATTCCGCTGCGCCAGGACACCGTGATTGGCGCAGCGGACGAGCTGATCGCACGCCTGACCGCGGCCGGCGCGATCTCCGACGCCGAGAAGCTGCGGACGCGCGTTGCGGAGGAGCGCCCGGAAGACATTGTCGCGATGGGCGACCGGGCGTTTCTGCTCCATTACCGAACGGACGCAGTCACGGAGCTCCGAGTGGTATTGGGCACCGCCGAGAAGCCGATCTGTCGCGAGCTCGGCGAGAACGAGACGCAATGCGCCCGGATCCTCCTGCTCATCGTGGCGCCGAAAAAGTTCGCGACGGAGTACCTCCAGCTCGTCGGCGCGTTTGCGCGCCTGCTGTCCAAACAGTCGGTGGTTGACGAGCTCCTCGCGCAGCCAGATGCCGCGTCGTTCGCGAACCTTCCGGTCTTTCGCGACTACGAACTGCCGGCGAAGCTGACGGTACGCGACATCATGACGTACCAGCCGCGCACGATCGCGCCCGACACGGCCCTCAAGGACGCGGCGCGAGAGATGGTGCGCCTCGGCGTCGGTGGGCTGCCGGTCGTTGACGGAGATGGGCTCGTCGTCGGCATGCTGGGTGAGCGCGAGTTGCTTCGCTCCCTGAGCGGTTATCTTCAGGGCGGTCGCGGCGAGGGTCCCAGGGCGCCGGGCGTTCCAGCCCCGAAGCCCACCGTTCGCGACGCGATGACACGACAGGTGCTGTGCGTGTCGCCCGACGAGGCGATCGCCGACGTGTCATCGATGATGACCAACAAGGATGTCGACCGCGTCCCCGTCGTACGCGACGGACGGATCGTCGGGATGCTCACGCGCGGTGACATCGTGCGCAAACTCCTCGGACACTGAACTCGGAACGAATTCGAAATGGCCGGTAACCGCACGCTCACGATCATCAAGCCCGACGCATTCGGCTCGGGGAAGGCAGGGAAAATCATCGCGCACCTCGAGGGCGCCGGCTTTCGCGTCGTCGCCGCTCGCGTCACCCACCTGAGCGAGGCGGAGGCTGGCGCGTTCTACGAGGTTCACCGCGAGCGCCCGTTCTATCGATCGCTCGTCAGCTTCATGACGTCCGGCGCCTGCATGCCGATGGTGCTGGAGCGCGACGATGCGGTCGCAGCATTGCGATCAGCCATTGGCGCGACCGACCCGGCGGAAGCGGCGGCCGGGACCGTTCGTAAGCTCTTCGCGGAGTCCAAGGAGCGAAACGCTATTCATGCGTCCGACTCGGACGAGAATGCCACGCGGGAATCGGGGTTCTTCTTCTCCGAAACGGAGCTCGTTCGAGCGCGGTGAGAGCCCGCTAAGTCTCGTGGGCACGCTGACTTGTTCCAACAGCACCGGCGCGGTAGATTGCTCGGCTATGTTGTCCTTTGACATTCGTTCGCTCGCCTCGAAGGCCGTGCACGTCGACGGCGTGCTGGCAACGAACGACCCGGTTTGGCAAGACGACGACACCCGTCCGACCACGCCGGTTCATGTCACGGGCCGGCTCTCCGCCGCCGGTGCTGACCGGTACTACTTTAGCGGTCACCTCGATGGCGAGGCAGCCGCGGAATGCCGGCGGTGTTTGACGGACGTTACCGTGTCTATCGCCGAGGATATCCAGCTGCTGTTCGTGGAAGCGGATACCGAGGGCGCCGATGACCCGGACGTGTACCTCATCGATTCACGCGCTCACGAGTTGGACATGCGTCCGGCCCTTCGCGAGCAGTGGCTGCTGGCCGTTCCTGTCTTCGTGCAATGTCGGGACGATTGCAAGGGACTTTGTCCGACCTGTGGTACCGATCTCAACGCCGGCGCGTGCGACTGTGCGCCGGCTACTGACAGCCGCTGGGAAACGCTGCGGAACGTCCGCGGACAGTCCAACTGACGGCTCGACCTTTCGACGCAATTCAATTCCATGGCCGTTCCTAAGCGCCGAACCTCGAAGCGGAAAAAGCGCGCCCGCAACACGCACAAGACCGCACCCGCGATCGTCATTCAGCCGTGCCCGCGCTGTCAGGCGATGCGTCGCCCGCACCACGTGTGCGGCGAGTGCGGCTACTATGACGGAAAGCAGCGAGTAGCAGCCCGGGAAGCCTAGCTTGGCGCGCATCGCGCTGGACGCGATGGGGGGCGATTTCGCCCCCGATGCGGCGGTCGCCGGAGCGCTCCACGCCATCCTCGAACTTCCCGCCGAGCACACGCTGCAGCTCGTCGGGCCGGTCGATGTGATCCGGGAGCGAATCTCGGCGCTCAGCACGGGCGACCTCGCGCCGGCTGCGGCGCTGGCGCACCGCGTCGAACTCATCGAGGCTCCGGACGTCATCGAGATGTCCGACAAGCCCACGGCGGCGCTGCGCAGCAAGCCCAATAGCTCGATGGTCGTCGGGCTCAAGCTCCAGACCGAAGGGCGATCGGACGCGTTCATCTCCGCCGGCAACACCGGCGCGCAGATGGCCGCGTCCACGGTCCTGCTCAAGCTGCACGCCGGCCTAACGCGGCCGGCGATCGCGACGCTGTTCCCGACCGCCCGCCAACCTCTCGTCGTGCTCGACTCCGGCGCGAACGTGGACTGCTCCGCGCAGGAGCTCGTGCAGTTCGCGCGACTCGGCACCGTCTACGCCGAGGACGTGTTGGGGCGCCACAACCCGATCGTTGGGCTCCTGAGCATCGGCGAGGAAGCGGAGAAGGGAAACGCGGTGGTGAAGGAGGCCAACCAGCTGCTGCGTTCCGCGGGAGTGAACTTCCAGGGCAACATCGAGGGCCGCGACCTTCCGGCTGGCGGCAGCGATCGCGGGCCAATCGACGTCGTCGTCTGCGATGGCTTCGTCGGCAACGTCGTGCTCAAGTTCTACGAGGCGATCGCCCCGATGATGATCGGGATGATGTCCAAGCAGGCGGGCCTCGAGCCGACCGTGCTGATGAAGGCGCTCAAGCACCTCGACTACTCCGAGTACGGTGGCGCGCCGCTGCTCGGCGTGCGCGGCGTCAGCGTCATCTCGCACGGCAAGTCATCGGCACGCGCCATCAAGAACGCGATCAAAGTCGCCGCCAAAACCGTCGAGTCGCGCATGAGCGAGCACATCGGTCGGCGCCTCGGCGAAACCAACGGGAACCCGGACTCGGTAGCGTGAAGCAGCGTCCAGTCACGTATTTCGCAGGCACCGGGCGCGCCGCGCCCACGAAAGTCGTCACGAACAACGACTTCGCCGCGTTAGGCCTCGAGACGTCGCACGAGTGGATCGTCGAGCGAACGGGCATCAGCGAGCGCCGGATCGCCGGCCCGGGCGAGTCGACATGCTCGCTCGCGGCGGATGCGGCCAGGCACGCGATGCAGCGCGCGCACATCACCGCCGGCGAGGTGGACGTCATCATCCTCACGACGGCCACCCCCGATCGCCTGCTGCCGGCGACCGCCGTCGACGTGCAGGCGGCGCTTGGCGCGTCGCGCGCCGCCGCGTTCGACATCTCCGCCGCGTGCTCGGGATTTCTCTATGGGGTTCAGGTCGCGGAAGGGCTGATCGCCGCCGGATCGCACGAGACGGCACTCGTCATCAGTGCTGAGAAGATGAGTGCGATCGTCGACTGGACGGATCGCTCGACGTGCGTCCTCTTCGGCGATGGCGCGGGCGCCGCGGTCCTCCAGCGGTCCAAGCAGGGGAAGGGCCTGTTGTCGTCGTTCATCCGCAGCGACGGAACGCTGGCCGAGCTGCTGTACCGCCCGGGCGGCGGCGCCACGGTGCCCTTCTCGGAAACCGTGCTGAGTGAGCGGAGCCACTTCGTGAAGATGGCCGGCCGCGAGGTCTTCAAGCATGCCGTCCGGTCGATGTCCGAGGCGGCCGACCGCGCGCTCGACGGCGCGCGCCTAACGGGAAACGACATCGACCTCATGATCCCGCACCAGGCGAACGTCCGGATCATCGAGGCGACGGCGAAGCACGCGAGCATCCCGATGGAAAAGGTCTACGTGAACGTCGACCGCTTCGGCAATACGTCGTCGGCGTCGATCCCGATCGCGATCGACGAGGCGATCGAGTGCGGTCGCATCAAGGAAGGTTCGACGGTACTGATGGTGGCGTTCGGCGCCGGGTTCACCTGGGGCTCGTCCGTCGTCCGGTTCTAGATCCGGTCCGATCGGTCTCCGATGAACGTTGTTCTGCTATTCCCGGGACAGGGATCGCAGAAGCCGGGAATGGCGAGGGATCTCGTGGACGCGCTCCCGGCTGCGCGCGAGACCTTCACCACGGTGGACGCCGCTCTCGGAGAGTCGTTGAGCACCCTGTGTTTCGACGGGCCGGGTGAGACGCTCACGCTGACGCATAACGCGCAGCCCGCGCTCCTCGCGCACGGCGCGGCCGTGTGGGCCAGCGTGCGCGAGCGCGTCGGCCCGCACGTTCGGGCGGCGGCCGGGCATTCGTTGGGCGAGTTTACGGCCTATCACGCAGCCGGCGCATTCGATGTCGCGCATGGAGCGCGGCTCGTTAGGCGGCGCGGCGAGCTGATGTTCGAGAGCGGAGAACGGCGTCCAGGCACTATGGCGGCAATTCTCGGGGACGTGGCAGGCGGGATCGAGGCGCTCTGTGCCAAGGCGAGCGCCGATGGCGGCTGCGTCGTGCCGGCGAACTACAATACGACCGGCCAGGTCGTCATCTCCGGCGAGGTTCCCGCCGTCGAGCGCGCGATGGAGCTCGCCAAAGCGGCGGGCGCCAAACGCGCCATTCGGCTGAACGTGAGCGGCGCATTCCATTCGCCACTGATGGCCGTTGCCCGACAGGGCCTGGCCTACGCGCTCGAGCAGGCACAGCTGCGCGATCCAGCCTTTCCCGTGTACGCCAACGTGAACGCCGAGCCCGTTAGGTCAGCGGCCGATGCCCGACGGTTGTTGCTCGAGCAGCTCACCGCGCCCGTAAAATGGACGCAGGTCGTCGAGCGCCTCGCGAGCGACTACCCGGATGCGCTGTACGTCGAGATGGGCCCCGGAAATGTGCTCACCGGCCTCGTGAAAAAGATTGCCCCGTCCGTCGAAACCACGACGTGTGGCACGGTCACCGAGGTCGAACAACTCCTCTCGAGAGTCGCATGAAGATCGACCTTACCGGACGCGTCGCCCTGGTTACCGGAAGCACGCGCGGCATCGGCCGGAGTATCGCGGAGACCTTGGCCGCCTGCGGCGCTCGGGTCGCTGTCGTTGGCCGTGACGCGGCGAAAGCGCAGGAGGTCGCTGCGCAGATCTCGGCCGAGGCTCGTGGATTTGCGTGTGACGTCGCCAACGTCGCTTCCGTTTCGGCGCTCGTCGCCGCGGTGGAGGAGGCCTTCGGGTCGGTCGACATCCTCGTGAACAACGCGGGCCTTACGCGCGACAACATCATGCTGCGCCTCAAGGACGAGGACTGGGACGCCGTCATCGACGCGAACCTGCGGGGCGCATTCGCCGCCACTCGCGCGGCGACCCGGGGCATGATGAAGCGCCGGTGGGGCCGTATCATCAACATCGCCAGCGTCGTTGGCCTCGTCGGCAACAAGGGCCAATCCAACTATGCCGCGAGCAAGGCAGGGTTGATCGGCCTAACAAAAGCGGTCGCGAAGGAGTTCGCCTCCCGAAACATTCTCGTCAACGCGATCGCGCCGGGATTCATCGAGACGGACATGACCAACAGGATGACACCGGAGGCCCGTGCGGCGCTCACGGGCAGCATTCCGCTGGAGCGTCTCGGGTCGCCTCAGGACGTCGCGGCCATGGTCGCGTTCCTGGCCTCCGAGCATGCCGGCTACATAACGGGTCAGGTCCTCGTCGTGGACGGCGGCATGGTGATGTAACACTAGGCCGTGAAACTGGTTATTTTAACTTCCTTCAACATCCTTCCTATCCATCGCAAGAGGGACTCAAGTCATGGCGGACCACTCGGAGAAAGTGAAAGACATCATCGAGAAGGAGCTCGGTGTC
>Ga0207674_10001559_pt1 | contig 29523 bp, 25 predicted proteins | sample KBSCornC72_FD_184303 | JGI IMG/M metagenome (GOLD analysis project Ga0207674, IMG submission 184303) | Corn rhizosphere microbial communities from Kellogg Biological Station, Michigan, USA - KBS Corn C7-2 (SPAdes) (version 2) | ecosystem: Host-associated > Plants > Roots > Rhizosphere > Soil ...
CGAGCTATGGCATTCTGCTACGATCTGGACGATCTCGTAGGGAGGTTGTTTCCGAGTGCAAGCAGCTGAACATCTGAGCTTCAGTGCGTACGCGTGGCGTCTGGGACTGGTAGTTCTCCTGGTCGTGGCGAACGCCTTTTTCGTTGCCGCCGAGTTCGCGCTGGTGAGCGCGAGACGCAGCAGAATCGATCAGATGGCGAGCGAGGGCGACCGACTCGCGAAGGCGGCACAGGCCGCCATGAAGAACCTGAACCGATACATCTCGGCCACGCAGCTCGGCATCACGCTCACGTCGCTCGGTCTGGGCTGGATAGGCGAGCCGGCGCTCGCAGGACTGATGGACCGTGCGCTCGCGTCGTTCGGGATCAGGCCGGCCGCGGCCGCCGTGCACACGGTTGCCGGCGCCACGACCGCGTTCGTCGTCATCACGTTCCTGCACATCGTCCTCGGCGAGCTGACCCCGAAGGCAATCGCCCTCGTGAAGGCCGAGGGGGTGAGTCGCTATCTCGTCGTGCCGCTGATGGTGTTCGCGAAAGTCATGTCGCCCGCGATCAGCCTGTTGTACGGCGCGGCGAACATGCTGCTGCGGCGACTCGGCATCAGCCCGCAATCGGACGCCCACCACGTACACTCCCCCGAGGAGCTCCGACTGCTCGTCATGCAGGCGCGCGCTCATGGAACGCTCGACGAGACGGACTCCGCGATGCTCGCCGGGGTATTCGACTTCCACGAGAAGAAGGCCTACGACGTTATGCGCCCGCGGACCGAGGTCGCGGCGGTGGACATCGACAGCACCGAGGAGGAGGTGTGGGCCGTCGTACGGCGCGAGCGGTACTCGCGCTATCCCGTGTATCGGGAAACGCTCGACGACGTGCTCGGCGTCTTCGTCGCCAAGGATCTCTGGCTGCACGATGGCCAGCAGCGGTTCGCGCTCAAGGATTTCGTGAGGCCGGCGCTGTACGTCCCATCGAGCAAGCCGGCGGAGCGCGTGATGGATGACCTGCGGAAGACGCGCGCGCAGATGGCCGTGGTGCTCGACGAATACGGCGGCACGGCGGGGATCCTGACGATGGAGGACCTCGTCGAGGAGGTGGTCGGGGACATTGCGGACGAGTACGACTTCGCATCGCGCACCGCCGTGATCATGGACGGCGTTCTCGAGCTGGCCGGGTCGATGTCACTCGTGGACGTGCGGTCGGATTACGGGTTGCGGATCCCCGAGGGCGACTGGACCACGTTAGGCGGCTACGCGTTCGGGCGACTCGGCCGCCTCCCGAAGATTGGTGACCGCGTCCCCTTCCCTGGTGGCGAGCTCGAGATCATTGCGCTCGAGGGCCGCCGCGTCGCCGGGCTGCGGGTGCATCGTGACAACGCGGACAAGGTGGCCACGACCACGCCAGCCGGCGCGGCGGCACACTAGCGCATGGCCGACGACACGGGAGACGGCGTTCGCGTCAACGAGAGCGTCGTCATCCCGCGCGACGAGCTCGTGGCGCGGGCTTCACGGTCCGGCGGCGCCGGCGGACAGCACGTGAACACGTCGTCCACCCGCATCGAGCTCGTATGGAACGTGGCGGCGTCGCGAGCGTTGACGGACGAGCAGCGCGAGCGTGTGCTGCAGAAGCTGTCGTCGCGACTGGACGGCGAGCGGAACCTGCGCGTCGTCGCGAGCGATCGGCGGAGCCAGCGCCAGAATCGAGAGGCCGCCGAAGCGCGGATGGCGGAGCTCGTGCGCCAGTCGCTCATTGTTCCGAAGAAGCGGCGGCCCACGAAGCCGACCCGGGCCGCGAAACAGGCGCGACTCGAGTCGAAGCGGCGGCTCAGTGACAAGAAGCGGGAGCGGCGCTGGCGGGAAGACTAGCCGACACCTAACGACGGCATCAACCGATCGGCCTAACGTCGCGTCGGTATGCCGATCGAGACGCCGATGCGATACGTGACGAAGTTCGCGTCGCTGCGGATCGGATTGATCACGATGTTCCCGTCCGGAAGGTCCTTGATGCTCCCTGTGCGGAGATAGCTCGCCTGGCCGTTCCGGTGAACCGTGGCGCCGAGGTCGAGCAGTACCGGAATCGTTCGCATTGACACGGGAATCAACACGCCGCCGCCACCGGTCACGGCGAACACCAGGTCGTCGTGATTCGTGTGATCGTACGCGCCGGAGTCGTACTCATCGCTGTCGCCGATCGACGAATGCGTGAAGAAGTAGCTGAAGCCGGCGGTCGCGTTGACGTACGGGCGGAACAGGCCGGCGGGCACAGAGATCTGCGGCCCGATGCCGCCAAAGCCGATGTCGTTGGTGGTCGTCACGTCGACCGGGACACGGCAGCTCACGAGGCATCCGCCGATCGTCTCGCTCCCGTACTGGATGAATCCGCCCTCCGCGCGAATCCCGAAGACGCGATCGCGGTCGATATTCCAGACGAACCCGCCGGTGAGACCGTAGCCCGTCCCGATGAATTTGCCGAAGTCTCCAATCGGCTGGGACACGGCGAAGTTCAGGTCGCCGTAGCCACGTGCCGCCGCGGGCTCCCGACGCGTGGTGTTGGTCTGGGCGGAAAGGGCGGGCGTGATCGCAGCGAAAGAGGTTACTGCCGCAAGCGTCACGAGCGCGCTGAAGATGCGAGCAGGGCGAGACATGGTGACGATTGAACCCGGTGGGTTGTGTCGTTCCGAAGACCTGGCTCGAGCCGTTTCGGAGCCGTACGTCCTTGGGGATCGAACGTTTCACGACGGCATGCTCGAGTCCGACCCATCAGGGAATGTCTTCGCCAAACGGATCGCCCGGCGGAGCACGCAACGCGGGACTTAGCGCCGGCAACTCTCGGCGCTCGATCCAGCGTGCGACATCGGCGGCAATGCTCGCGAAGTGCGCCTGTTGCTCGATGCTGCCAGCGCGAGTCTGCGCTTTTGCTCGGGCGGCAAGTTCCGTGAGCTTGTACTGCACCATCGCACGAACCTCGGGCGCAGCGCCGCTGTCGGCGGCCAGCATGAGCAGTCGATCGACCACTGCGCGCTGCGTCACGCGCTTCAATGCGGCCAGCTTCGACGACGCCGGCACCGCTCCACCCCACGTTCCCGTAACGAGCGCGTCGATCGTCTCGGAAAGCGTCAGCGGCCGTTCACCATACGACGCTTGCTGAACGAGCCGCGCGGCGCGTTCGCGCTGAAGGACGCCGTCGATGATCATCTGCGCGAGCGTGCGCGCGGCGCCAAGCTCGTCGAACGCCGGGCGCGTACGCGTTCCGAACAGCTCCACCGAGCCGTTATACGAGAACGGCCGCGGCGCGAGCAGCGTGAGCACTGTATCGGGAATCGCGAGCTCGGCCGGCTGCAGTGCGGCGATCAGCGATGACAACGCCTGACGTTGCCGAGCGGCGCTGACGGAACGCGATGCCTGCTGGCCGTCTCCGACAACAGCGTTGCTGTATTCGAGGCCGCCGATCGCCTTGGTCGCGCCATTGATCGCGAACCGATGGAAGAAGTAGAGCGGCGCGAGCCGTTCCTGGAGCAGCGCCACCGGCTCGCCGGGCCGGAGGTTCGCGAGTCCGAAGCGTCGCATTGCAACACGTCGCACGTCGGTCTGTGCCTTGAGAAACTCCAGCTCCGTCGCGGCATCGTCCCAGAGGTTCACCCGTGGGTCCGAGGCGAACTCGGGGCGTGCGTCGGCGTCCGAGAGAAACAGGTAACCCTTTCGCAGACCCTCGCGCACGATCGCCTCGAGCGAGTCGCGCTCGGTGGCCGCCGGGAAGATGCCGTACGCCCATCGCACTGCCCAGACGTCGTACGCGCCGGGGCCGCGGTCGTACGCGGCGCGGAGGTCGATCTGGCCCGAGGCATCGAGCCTAACGCGCGGCGCGGGATAGTCCATCACGGAACCACGCTCGTACGTGCTCGCGATGTAATTGTGCGCCATGCCGATCGTGTGCCCGATCTCGTGGGCGGTCACCTGACGTACGCGCGCGAGCACGAACGCGGTGTCGGCGGCTGCCGGCGCCGCGCCAACCAGCGACGCGTAGATGTTGTAGTCCGTCCGGTTGCGGTGAGAATCCATGTGGGCGACGCCCTTGATGATCTCGCCCGTTCGGGGATCGCCTTGCGAGCCGCCGAATGACCAGCCGCGCTCGTTCCGGTTCACCCACATCACGGCGTTGTACCGCGCGTCCATGGGGTCCGCGCCAGCCGGCAACATCTCGACGCGGAACGCACCGCGCAGGCCTGCCTGGTTGAACGCTTCCTCCCAGAACCGCGCCCCCTCGACCGTGGCCGAGCGAAGCGGCTCGGGAATGCCGGGATCGATGTAGTAGACGATGGGTTTGCGGAAGCCGCTGTTCGGATCGTTAGGGTTCACGCGCTCGAGCCGATGGCGCGAGATCCAGCGCTGCTCGAGCGCACCCTGAATCGGCTGCGCGTAGTCCTTGAACGTGATGCCGAAGAAGCCGACGCGCGGGTCGAGCGTGCGCGGCCGGTATTCCGCATCGGGAAGCTGAACGAACGAGATGTGCTGCCGAAGCGTGAACGCTCGACCGTCGGGGACGATCGACGAGACGGTTTCTCCCGGCCGTCCTTGCGCGGCGAAGGTCAGCGCGACGTCGATCTCGGTGTTCTCCGGGAATGCTTTCGTGTACGCGCGGTCGATGCTCGAGCGGTCGCGCGCCAACGAGTAGGTGCCTTCGTTCGTGCGCGAGAGCGTGCCGGATACGTCGAGCCAGTCGCGATAGACGAAGTCGGTCGCGTCCACGAGGAGCTTCCCGTCTTCCACTGCGAGCAGCGGAAGCGCTGCGACCGTGCTCGCGGGAAACGACTCCGCGATCGTCGTCGCGAGGCCGGGAGCGTTGCCGCGGTAGTTCCAGTTCTCGAATATCACGAGCACGCGGTCGCCGTTGCGATCGAAGCGCGCGACGTGATCCGGCCCGTTCGCACCGCGATCGAGGCCGATTGGGTTGGACCCAAGCCCAGTGGATTGAAGGAAGAACGCGAGCACGCGCATGGAGTCGCGCGGGATCTCGAGGAACAGCTTCCCTTGCCGTTCGTCGAGATACAGTGGAATCAGTCCGGCGCGACGTTCCATCCCGCCGGTGCGGCTGGCGATGCTCGTCGCGATCGCTGGGGCCTGACCGCCCGAGGACGACTGCGCGTTAGGCGACGGCGCCGGCGGCGACTGTGGCTGCGGTCGCGCGGGCGTCTGGGCCGGCGTGGAGTGCGTGCACGCCGCAGCGATGGCGATCGCGGCGGCACCGATCCAACGGACTGCGCGCATGTCGGTCGAGTTGAGGAAGGAGGACGGGTATGTCGAGCGACGGCAATCTCCCATCCGGCGTAGACGGCACGCAAGGAAGCATGCGGCTGCTCGCTGCTTGCGGCTGCAAGCTGGTAGCCGACGGCCGACGGCTGCGGGCTACTCCCGCTTGCTGCTGCTATTACCCGCCCCGTGTCATCCCGAGCGCGGGTGTCATCCGACTGCGGGTGTCATCCCGAGCGCAGCGAGGGATCCTCATCGTCCCGAGCGAGGGCCCTCTATCGGGCCCCTGACGATCCCTCGCCTGCCGGCTCGGGATGACACGCCTTTTTCCCGTTCGCCCGTCGCCCGTCGCCCGTCCCCCGTCGCCCGTCGCCCGTCGCCCGTCCCCGGCAGTTCGCCTGCCGCCTGCCGCCTGTCAGCGTTTCAGTATCTCGCGAATGACAACCAAGATCAGAATGATCGCGATGAGGCTGAAGCACATCGACGAGATACTCCAGCCGATCCCCGGCTGAGACGCGACCGCCACGCTGATGCCCAGGGACGCAATCGCGATGGCGAGCGTCGGCACCCACCGGGGCACGCGGGACTGCTCGCGACGCGACGCGAGCCAGAGCAGAACTGCGCCGACGACGAGCGTCGCCGCCAACGGAAGTCGCATGCTACGAAGCTAGCGACCGCCCGCGCGCCACGCCGTCCTCGTTGGCGATGCGGGATCCAGCTTGCATCGCGCCAGGCGGCGCTAGTTGTCGAGGATGATCGACAGTGTGGTGGGAAGGCCACCACGTGGAGCGTCGGTCACGAGCAGCGTCCGAACGGACCGCGCTCCGAGTAGCACGCCCTGGACGTCCGCGAGGACCTCGCTCGGGTTACTCACGGGCGTCAGCCGAATGCGGTAGTTGCCGGGTGGAACGGTCACGTAGGCGGATGCGGTCGCAAACACGAGGGCCGGGATCACCGGCGTCGCGGACGAGATGTCGTCGTTCGGGCCGGTCACGTAGATCGCGACGGGCCCAGTGGCCGCGGACACATTGATGCCCCGCAGCTTGACTTGGGCCGCCACCGGCGACGGGTCGTCCGCAACAAACAGGGCGCCGAACTGATTGAGCCCCGGCGCCGGGACCATGCTGAACGAGCCGCCCGCGCTCAGATCGCGCGTGAAATCGACCAGTGTCGTTCCGCTGATGCTTCCTTCTGCCTGCAACCGCAGCGTGTCGGCCGAGACCGCGATATACGGTGAAGCACCGCCGAATTGCGTGTTCGATGCCGCGACGCGTCCATCGACGAGGAAATCGAGGCCCTGGTCGGCGGTGAGGGCGTTGATCAGCCGAACGCTCGTGCCGTTGACGCTGCCGGTGAAGAGAAGCCCGCCAGTCGGATTCGCCTCACCGCACGAAGCGCCGACGGCGGCAAGGGTGGCGACGGCAATCGTGGCGGCGAAGCGGGTGCGCATGTGCGGGGTCCTCGAATGGGGTCTCAGGCATGCAGGTGGTAGGGTATGGCAAAACAACGCTCCGCGTCGGTGCGTAGACGCACCATGAGAGTGGTCGCCGACGCCAACGCGCCTACGGGACCGGCCACCCCGACAGAGGCCGGTCGAACCTCAGTGTTTGTCTCGCGCCTTCCTAGTTGCCCCTTTTCGCTACTTCTTATCGCGACGATCGGGGTCGACGGGCGATCCGTCCGCCCGGGTAGTCTTCGGTGGAACCGGCGAAGGCGCGGACCGTCGCGGGTCCAGCGTCGCGCCTCGACCTACCGCACTATGTGTTGCCGGCCTGAACCGTGCAATGACCGTGCTCGCGCGGTCGAGCAATGACTCCAGTTGGATGTCGCTCAGTCCCCGCCAATCATCCGGGTAGTGCCAGAGGCGCCGGACTTCCAGCTCACTCTCGAACCGCAGCCACGTGGTCCCGGGCGGGACGTCCGCCGTGAGCGCGCGGGGGTCATCGGCGCCGTCCTCCCGGACGCTCCAGACCACACCGTCGCTATCGGTGAACGTTGTCTGTTCCATGCGCCCTCGCTCGGAAAAATCGCCAAACCCGACTGCAATTCCTCCGCCAACAACCACGAATTACATCTCGGTTCATGCGCGGGAATGGCGACGACCCGATCGAAGACTTTCCACTGGGCGATGGCACGGCGGACACAATCGCTCATGTAATCTGCCCATACTGCGGAGAGCCGAACGAGATCGCGGTCGATCCGGGAAGCGGCGCCTCGCAGGAGTACATTGAAGACTGCCAGGTGTGCTGTCAGCCCTGGCGGGTCACCGTCTCGTACGACGGGACCGGGGCGGTTCACGTTCACCTCGACGCTGCCGATGATACCTGACACCCTGCTACGCTCCGTCTGGCCCATCACGCTCGACGACATCGCCGCCGCACGAGATCGGATTCGCCCGTACGTACCCGTGTCGCCGCTCCGGCAGTATCCCGTGCTCGACGCGGACGTGGGCACTGGCATTCGCGTGTCACTCAAGCACGAGAACCTGAATCCCACGGGCGCGTTCAAAGTCCGTAACGCGTTCTCGCTCATGACGGCCCTGAGCGACGATGAGCGACGCCGCGGTGTCGTCGCCGCCACGCGCGGCAACCACGGGCTCGGCCTCGCCTACGCCGGCAAGACGTTCGGCATCCCCGTCACGATCTGTGTCCCGTTCGGCAACAACCCCGAGAAGAACGCGGCGATCCGGGCGCTGGGCGCGCGACTCATCGAGGAAGGCGAGGACTACGACGAGTCGCTCGCGGTGTCGCAGCAGATCGTGCGCGACGAAGGCGCGTACCTCGCGCACTCGACGAACAACGCGCACATCATTGCCGGCGCGGGGACGCTCACGCTCGAGATCGCGGATCAGGAGCCGAATCTCGACGCGCTCGTGATTGCGGTCGGGGGCGGGTCGCAGGCCGTGGGCGCCATGACGGTCATGCGCGCCCTGCGACCGAACGTCCGAGTGTACGCCGTGCAGGCAGCCGGCGCCTCCGCAACGCACGATGGCTGGCACGCGCGAGCGCCGCGTGTGACGACCACGCCGGCCACCACGTTCGCCGATGGGCTCGCGACGCGGAGCACCTACGAGATGACGTTTGCAGCCCTGTGCGAAGGCCTGACGGACTTCATCACGGTGACCGACGCCCAGATCGCGGACGCGTTGCGCCTGCTGCTGCGGACGACGCACACGCTGGTCGAGGGCGCGGGCGCCACCGGGCTCGCGGGCATGCTGGCGCTCAAGGAGCGCCTGGCGGGTCAGCGCGTCGGCGTCGTGGTCAGCGGCGGGAACATCGATGACGAGACGCTTCGGCGGGTCATGAACCGGGAAATTTAGCGCGAGACGGGAGACGGGAAAAACGGCGGCTGGTTGCTGGCTGCTCGTGCTGGCTGCTGGCTGACGGTATGCTCGACAAAAACGCCTTCCGTCTCCCTGTCTTCTCCCGTCTTCCTGAGTCAAACCGCGATCGTCGAGCCGTCGTCGAGCGCCGCCCCACCGCCTAACGCGACGAGCCGGCGCGCAGCGGGCGCGATCGACGCGATCGGCGGCGTATTGCCTGGAGCGGGCCCTTTCGGGAGAGGATCGCGGATAGCGCACTCCGCGCCTCCTCGGGGATGGCAAGCGCCGCCGCGACGGCCGCGTCAAGGACCTCGGGCAGCCCGCTCACGAGCTGCATGAGTGAGCTTACCCCACTCGCGGATGCGCCGACGACGATAACGTTGCACCGATCCATGATGTTCGTCACCGCCAGAAACCGGCCCCGATCACCAGATTGTCGCGGTGAACAGCTTGACTACCGGATCTGGCGGGCGGCGACGTCCACTCCGCAAGCGGTGATTTGTCCGTGTTACGGTACAGCCGGCGTTCGCGTAATAGACGTTGTAGACTGGTGTAGTGTCTTGCACGACAGAGACATGACAGCCGTCGCGGTCGATGGGATCGGCCAGGCACCCTGAATGCTTTTGCCGATCTCGACGCACATGCTGAGGTTCGAATGCACAGGTTGCCGGTTCGACGGGTCGTGGCGGTATTGATGGGCATCGCGGTCTCGCGGGCTCAGGCGCAGTCTCGTTTCGAGCTTTCGCCCTTCGCATCGCGGAATAGCTCGCTCGAGGGAAGTCCAACCCTGGTTGGCGCCGCGCTCACCAGCTACGGCGGCAGGCTGGGTGGGATCTTCGGGCTGCGCTTTGGCGGGGGCTACGATATCCGCTCGCTTGCGGGGTCCGGCACGACCGGTGATACGGAGCGCGGGTGGGTCGCCGATGCCGACGCCGTCATCTCGCCCGCGCGGTTCCCGGTGATCGGGCCGCTCCTCGGCGGGTTCCTGCCGACGTTCTTCTCGGGAATCGGCGCGGAGGGCCTGCGGCGGACGGACGGCACCGGGGGCCAGAGCCTCGTCGGCAGTTACGGCATTGGTGTGGCACGCACGCTGGGATCGCTCTCGTTCGAGACAGAGGCGCGGCATCGGACGCCAATCAACTGGACCGGTAGCTCCTCGAGCGACGGCGGCGTACCGATCCCGACTACCCGCACGGGTTGGGAGTACCGCATCGGGTTCTCGATCGGGTTTGGCGGCAAGACCACAACGCGCGGTATCCCGTCGATTTCGATTCCGACCGGAGCGGGCTCGGTGCGCCGCGCCGAGCCCGTGCCCACCGCATCGGCGTCGGCGGTCATCGCCACGGGGAACGGCTACCTCGGCACGCACTACACGTACGGTGGCTCTTCCCCGAAATCAGGGTTCGACTGCTCGGGATTCGTGCAGTACGTGTTCGCTCGCAATGGCGTGACCCTCCCGCGCACGTCGCGCCAGCAGGCGACGACGGGCCAGTCGCTCGCCGCGAAGCTCGATGGGCTGCGCGCGGGTGATCTCCTGTTCTTCTCGCAGAGTGGCGACGGTGTCGACCACGTCGCTATCTACGCCGGGAACGACCGGATCCTGCATTCGACGTCGAGCGGTGGCGGCGTGCGGTACGACGACCTCGACTCGCCGCGCGGGAAATGGTTCCGGGATCGCCTGGTGGCAGCACGCCGTGTGTTAGGCGACGGCGCGACCTTCGTCGATCCGTTTGCGGTGACGCAGCTCGACTCGAAGCTCGATCCGCCGGATAAGGCACCGAAACCCTAGGAATCGGGACTTTCGGCGACGGGCGACGGGCGACGGAGGAAAGAGCGGAGACGCAGAAGACGCAAAGGCGCGTGTCATTCCGAGCGCAGCGCCGAAGGCGCGCAGACGAGGAATCGCCGTCGTCCCGATAGAGGGCCTCAGTTCCCGAGTCCCGGTCCTTCGATTCCCGATTCCCGATTCCCTAGGGCCGGTACGTCACCCCGACATACACCCCAACTCGATGCTCGTACGGGAAATCCCACGAGTACGCTGCCCCTGCCCTGATTCCGATCGCCGGGACGGCGAACGCAGGAAGAGCCGCGACCGAGTAGTCGGCATCGACCCCGGCCACATGCTTCCATTCCGTCAGGTTCTCGCGCGTGGTGGCCACCCAATAGAACGGTCGTACCGGACCTAACGCCGTAGACGCGCGCAGCACCGTGGCGTGGGTGCCGATGGCGAACCCCGTTGGAAGCGCCGGCATCGGAATCCGCTGCGACAGGACCGGCGCATCGACGAGCGGCGAAGGCCACCCTCCGATAGCGAAGCGCTCGTACGAGCCACCGCCCGCGTCGCTTCCGGCGATGGTGGCATCGATGCGCGCGCCGCCGAGAGGTGTCGACAGGTCGGCGGTGAGCGTACCGATCCCCCGGGTGAAGCCGAGGCCCCCGTTCGAGCCACGCGACGCGTGAGCGTATCCCAGGAGGTCCAGGCGGTAGTCGCCTCGCCTAACGCGCGCAGCCCCGCGTGCTTCGCCGAAGACGAGCCCGCGACTGGCGTCAGCGAAGCCGTCGGTGCGATCCAGCTCGCCGTAGCTTCCGCCGACACGCACCTGAAGTCGTGCATTCCCGTAATCGCGCGTCGTGGCCGTACCGATCGTAGCACCGGTGTAGGCCGCATCCAGCACAGCCGGCAGCGTCACGCTCGCATCCGAGAGCGCCCGCTGCTCCGACGGGTGCTGCTCAGCGCGGAACAGCGAGCCGTCGATTGTCAGGACGCCGGGAACGACTCCGCGGCTGCCACGCCACGATCCCGTGATCGACACACCGCGCCAGGTCGACGGCTCCCCGAGCACACCGTTGACGGCGTAGGCCAAGCGTCCCACAGGATCCAGACCAACGAGCGACAACGACGCGAACGCGCCTTCCGTGGAATAGGTCGCACCGGGCAGCAAACGATGGTGACGTGGCCCGACCCCATATGGATAGGCATGCGCGGGAGCCGTGCGCGGAAGCGTATCGACCCGCGACGGAGGATTCGGCACGGCAGGCACGAGGGAGGCCGATAGCGTGACGGGCCTCCCCGTTCCGCTCGACGAGAGCGCGATGCGTCTCAGGTCGAGGCCACGAGCGTGCAGCGCGAGAAACAGGACCGATGTGTCGTTAGCTACCGGGGCCGGCGCGGACACCGCGCTGGTCACGCGCGTCTGCGGGACTGACGCACCGCTCTCGAGGTCGATCACCTCGAGATTCGGGATACCGCCCGCGTCGGACACGCACACGATCCGTCTGCCGCCAGGCAGAAAGGCTGCGTCGTAGCGGTTCGCGTCGTCGTCGGGGTCGATGAACTGGACGTCGGTATCGCCGTCCGTCGCCGTCAGCTCGAGGGGAACGAGCGCGAGGCGCCAGCGGCCATTCCGTTGTAACGCGACGACGGCGCTGTGCCCGTCCGGCGAAACACGCGGACGATAGTACGGCGACGACGGCGTGGCTTTGCGCAGGACAACGACCGAGCCGGTTTGGAGATCGACCCGTACGAGATCGCAGAGTCCGTTCTCGCATCGAACGCCAATCGCGGCTTTCCCGTCAGACAAGGGGTCAGCATCGCGAATCGACGCGCCGCGCGTAACGCGCCGCAGCCCGCCACCACGATAGTTCCACACGTAGAGGTCGCTGCGGTAGGCGCCGTCGCCTAAGGGGTCATCGTGCGTCACGAGCAGTCGCGACGTGTCGGCGAAGAATCGAGGCGAATGGAACGGCCGCCCGGCCGATGGATGAAGCATCGCGAGTGGCACTTTCGGCCTTGGGTCACCCGGAACCGCAAGCACGTCCTGCGGGTCCAGCGCCAGCGCCCGCTCGCGCGCGAGCCGCGCTCGTGCGGTGTCCACCCGCTCCTGTGTGTGCCACACAACCAGGGAACCTGGCAGCGTGCGCGCCGGCAGCTCGACGGCGATGAGGCCACCATCGGGCGACACCGCCGGCTCGCCCGTTGCCCAACGTCGACGCTGGACGAGTACGCCGGTGTCCAACCCCGCTGCCGCCAGGGTGTCGCGAACCGTGAGGGAACGGCGGGTGAGGTCGACGGTGAACCGGCCATAGAGCTCGTCCGGTGGCGCGCCGTACACGCCCGCGAACGCCTCGGCGAACGTGCGTGGCTGACGTGCGCTCAATCGCCGCCAGACCGCAACGAGACCGGAGTCGCCGCGTTGCGCGACGAGCCACTCGAGGAACGCGGAACCGGCGAGGTACGCCATCGCGCCCGCCGCAAAGTCGCCGCCGGCCGAGAGCTGCGCGTACGTCGGGAGCTTGCCCTCGAGCGCCCACTGCCGGAGGTAGGCCGCGCGTGCGGCGCTGTGGGGCCGCCCGCTTCCCGTTAGGCGCCCCTCGACGTACGTCGCGTACCCCTCGATCGCCCATCGCGGCGTGCGCAGCGCGACCGGCCCGACGCGGAGCGGAACGAACCGCCAGAGACGCCGCTCGCGCGGATTGCGCGTCGGCCTCGCCAGGTGCGCGATGTGCGCATACTCGTGGACGGCGAGCAGCTCCGGCCAGTCGCGATACGTGCCGAGCATGCCGGCCGGGTCCGGGGGGGTCGGCCACAGGACGATCAGCGGGTCATCGAGCGGCGCGTTCGCGAATCCGTTCGATTGGCTGACCGGGTCCTCGACGATCACCGTAATGCGACGGTGCGGCGCATATCCCACGAGCGCCGAGACCGCATCGTGGACGGTATCCAACCGAGTCGTGAGGTCCTGCACCCATTCGGTCATCGGGGCGGGATAGTGGACCTCGAAGTAGCGCGTGCGCACGGTCATCCAGTCTTGTGCCGGACGCGCGAAGTTCGACTGGGCGTTTGCCAGTCGCGTTATCCCGAACAGGGTAATGAGAAGAAGCCGGAGAGGTCTGGCGCGCACGCCCAAGCCGTCGTTAGGCGATCTGGGCGCCGGGCGTCGGGACGGTCTTGGATGGCCTGCGGTCCAGGGCCTCGCGCACCTGCGTGGCGAGCGTCTCGGCGGTAAACGGCTTCGCCAGGACCGATGTCGCGATGTCGGTGCCCGAGCCGGCGAGATCGCCGTCGTCGTTGTACCCCGACATGAACAGGATCGGCAAGCCGGGGCGACTCACCGCGAGCGCGCGCGACAGCTCTCGGCCACCCATCCCGGGCATGATCACGTCGCTGAGCACGAGATCGATCGTGTCGCCCTTCTGCGCGCAGACGCGGAGCGCCTCGTTGCCATCGCGCGCTTCGAGAATGACGTAGCCCTGGTCGCGCAGCACGCGGCGAACGATCAGTCTCACGGCATCCTCGTCTTCCACAACGAGCACCGTCTCGGTCCCGCGCGGAAGAGGACTGTGCCTGATGTGCTCCGCCTTCGCCGGAACCGCGGCGGACACCTGCGGCAGGATGATCTCGAACGTCGTCCCGCGGCCGGGCGCGCTCCGGACATCGATGTGGCCGCCGCTCTGACGCACGATCCCGTACACCGTGGACAGTCCGAGACCGGTGCCCTTCCCTTTCACCTTGGTCGTAAAGAACGGCTCGAAGATGCGCTGCTGCGTCGCCGTATCCATCCCGACCCCGGTATCGCGAACGGCAAACACGACGTGCTTCCCCGGATTCACGCCGGCGTGCCGGCGGGCGTACGCCGTGTCGAGATGGACGACCCGCGTCGAGATCGCGAGCACACCACCGTTAGGCATCGCGTCACGGGCATTGACCACGAGATTCATCACGACCTGCTCGATCTGGCCGCGATCAGCCCGCACGGCACCGATGGCGCTCTCGAACTGCGTCACGAGCGCGATGTCCTCACTGATCACGCGGCGCAACAGGCGCTCCATGTCTCCGATGACCTCGTTCAGGTCGAGCACCTGCGGCTGCAGCACCTGGCGCCGCGAGAACGCCAGCAGCTGGCGCGTCAGCGAGGCCGCGCGCGCCGCGGCCTGCGTGATCTGATGGGCGTCCGACCGGCGAGGATCCTGCTCGGGCAGCGCGTTGAGCAGGAACTGCCCGTAGCTCGTGATGACCGTCAGCAGGTTGTTGAAGTCGTGTGCGACGCCGCCGGCGAGCTGGCCAACGGCATCCATCTTCTGCGCCTGGCGGAGCTGCTCCTCCATCATCTTGCGCTCGGTGACGTCCGCGATCACCCACACCGTCCCGAGCATGCCACCGATCCCGCGCAACGCGGCGGTGGACACATAGACGTCGACGAGCGTGCCATCCTTCCGCGCGCACCGCGTCTCGTAGCCGGTAAACGAGTGCTCGCCCGACGCCGACATTCGACGCATGTCATCCTCGAGCTGCTCGACCGGAACGATCGGGATCGGGCGTCCGAGCACGTCGCCGGCGAACCACCCGAACATTCGCTCAGCCGCCACGTTCCACTCGCTGACGACGCCGCTCAAGTCCGTCGTCACGATCGCGAGCGGCGACGCCTGGATGAGCGTCTGCAGCGTGTCGTTCGTCTCGCGCAGCGCCCGCTCGGCGCGATGCCGCTCCGTGACATCGTGCGCCAACGTTAGGCGGGCCGGGCGGTCGAGCACCGTCAAAGCGTGCGTCACCACCTCGACCGAGATGATGCGCCCGTCCTTCGTTCGGTGCTGCCACACGCCACCGTCGAACTCGGGCGAGTCCGGGGCGCGCGCCGCGACGAGGAGCTTCGGGACCTCGGCATCCGGCCTGATGTCCGTGATACGCATGCCGAGGAATTCGCTGCGCGAATATCCGTAATGCTTGATCGCGGCGTCATTCACGGCGACGAACGCCAGGGTTTCGATGTCGTAGACCCACATCGGTAATGGGTTCGCGTCGAACAGGAGTCGATACCACTCTTCCGACGCGCGCAGCCGCTCTTCCGCGCGCTTCTGCTCGGTGATGTCGCGCGCGACCGCGTACACGAGTCCGTGGTCCTTTCCGGGAGTCTGGACCGTCCAACTCAGCCATTTGTAGCTGCCGTCCTTGCACCGGAGACGATTCTCGTAGCGCTGCGCGTGGACCCCCGTCTCGAGCGTGCGTGCGCTATTGATGGCTCCCTCTCGGTCGTCCGGATGAATCAGGTCCACCACCGGCGTTCCCATCAGCTCCTCCGGCTCGTAGCCGAGCACCGAGCAGAACGCGGGGTTCGTGCGAACGAACTGCCCGGTGAACGACGCGATGCAGAACATGTCGGCCGAGAGCGAGAAAAAGCGATCCCGTTCGCGCTCCGCGGCACGCCGCTCGGTGAGGTTGACCATCGACCCGATCATGCGGCGCGGCGCTCCGTCCGCATCGCGAAGCATGTAGCCGCGATCCAGCATCTCGGCGTAGCTCCCGTCGCCGCAGCGGAAGCGGTACTCGGCCGTCCAGATCTGCGTGTCGGAGTCGAGCGCGTCGGTGAGGCTCGCGGTGGTTGCGTCGCGATCCTCGGGATGCAGGTGCTCGGACCACCACTCGATGCCTCGGCCGAGCTCCTCGGGCGTTGCGCCGAACGCGGCGCTCGCGCTGTCGCTCCACTGCACGACGCTGGTGCGGATGTCCCAATCCCAGATGACGTCGTTGGTGGCACGCGCGGCAAGTCGGTGGCGCTCCTCGCTCGCCGCGAGTGCCGCCGTTCGCGCCTGGAGCGTGGCAGCCATGTTGTTGAATGTCGCCGCGAGCGCGCCGACCTCGCCGGGCGCACTCAAGTCCGTGCGGGCCCCGAGGTCCCCGGAGCCGAAGCGCGCCGCGTCGGCCGTCAGGTTTCGGAGGGGATCGGCGATGCGGGCGGCGACGAGCGCCGCGAGGAATAGGGCGCCGCCAAGGCCTAACGCGCCGAACAGCGCGAGGAATCGCCATTCCGGCTCGTTGGCGAGCGGAGATTCGTCGTCCTCCCGGCTTACCACGACGAGCCAGGGCGCAGCGGTGACGCGTTGAAACGCGTACGCTCGTCCCAGTCGGACGTCGGCGGTGTCGACGAAGCCGGATCGCTCGTCTCGCAGGTGTCCGACGCGGTCGGGCGTGCTGAGGCGGGTTCCGACCGGGACGCGCGTCCCACCGGCACGCGCGAGCACGGCCCCATCGTCATCGAGCAGCGTGATGACGGTGCCGGATCCGGCAGAACCGCCCACGGCGAGGTAACTCCCGAGGCTGTCGAGTCGAGCGGACACGGATGCCACGCCGGCAATCGTGCCACCCTGCCGGATGCGGCGTGCCATCGTTAGGCTCCAGCCGCCGGTCTCCCGGCTCTCGATGGGGCGACCGACCGTCAGGTGCGTCGCCGCGATGGCCTCCCGGAAGAACCGGTGGGCTGCGACTTCCATCTTCCGGGCCCGTTCCGGAATCGTGTCGGACGACCCGATGTTGTGGCCGTCGGCGCCCCACAGTGCCAGGTTCGTGATGTACGGGGGAAGCTCGCCGCGCAGGCGGCGCAGGACTGCGTCGTTCCGTGCGATGGCCGCAGTGTCGGAAGATGCCCCCTCCGCAATCGCGACAAGCAGCCCTTCCACGGTGCCGAGCTGGTCGTCGACGCGAGCGCCGACCTGGGCGGCCAGATCCCGGAGCCGGACGGTCGTATCGCGGTCGAGCTCTCGCTGATAGCTGGCGTAGGTCGTCGCGAAGATCGCGATCCATGGCAACAGCATCGCCAGGACCAGCAGCACCAGGCGCTCCCGAATCCCGACCGCGGCCAGTCGCGCGCGGAGCTGCTGCGCCATCGGTCTCACTGACGATTCACCGTTCGCCCTGTGGCAGGGAAACAACCAAAACGCCGATGGGCACCAGACTCATAACAGGGGCTGACGTTCCAGTCGGGCTAAACGTAATTGCGCCAGCCTAAGATCGTAACGGGCAATCACTTGGCGTCTTGGTGTGCCTCGCCTGTGCCAGTCTCCCTCCGCTTCGCGCAGGGCGCGACGACAATGAGCATATCCGCCGCGTGGGCATGCTGGTAGGCCATGCCCACGCGAGATGCGGGCTCGGTGTTCGACAGGAAACGAAGGCACGCCGCCCACCTCCGATAGTGACGGAGATAGACGTCGATCGCGTGTCGCGCGTCACGAGACCCCCAGCGCCGCCGCCTCGTCCACCACGATCGCCTGCGAGCCTGCAGGCGTTAGGCGGCGGAGATCACCGGCGTCGAGCGACGGCGCGTGAGATGCGCGGTCTCGCGCGTGTCAGCGATCAGGTCATGGGACAGCCCGAGTAATTCGGGTCGTAGCGGTGGTACGGGTTCACCGCGTCCGCCATCGCCGTGCAGCCGCCGGCCAGCGTGATGTCCCGGAATGTTCCAAGGCGTTCGAGCTTGGGCGCTTCGTACTGTTTCTGGGAGTCGTACATCGTCGTACCTCCTATCCGAGTGTTAGGCGCTGAGCCGCCGTTCAAGCGGCCGTAAACGTAACACCGAACCCCGGCATCCTACAGGCAACCGCGCCCTCAGTGCGGCGTTTTGTCCAGACCCTAACAGGAGCCGTGCCATGATCGCTTCACCATTTCGCCGCCTCGCCGTGATCGGCGCCGTCGCGGCATCGTCGATCGCGGTTGCCGCCGCACCACCGGCGTTCGGACCGCCGTGGATCTCGATCGAAGCACCCCCGAACCCCTTTGACGCGACTTCCCGCGGAGCGTTCCTCGTAGTCCACACATATCACCACGGGGACGTCGTCGCCTCCGGCGTCAACGGCTCGGCCGAGGGCCTCGTCTCCGGCGCCCGCCGCACCATTCCGCTCGTCTTCGACACGACTACGCGTCGCGGATCTTATGCCCTTCGAAAGCAGTGGCCGAACGAAGGCACGTGGATGCTGGTAATCAACACGGGTGGCCGGGCCCAGGGCGTCACGGCCCTTGTGGACATCTCAGCGCAGGGGGAGGTCGCAGGAGTGCGCGTCCCGACGCGGCGGTCTTCGGATGGCTGGGACCTGCCGCAGCAGGTAACGGCTCGCGACATCGATACGGCCCTCGAGACACGCGCTTCACGCGCACTGAGCACGCGGCAGTAACCTCACGCGCGGCTCTACAATTGCAAATGCCGGGAGCGTGAACAGCCCTTTCACGCTCCCGGAGTACGTTGGCCGTGCAAATCGTTCTGTGGACACTCGGCGCCGCCGGGCTGCTTTTCCTGCTCGCGTTGGCGCTCATCGGTCTTCGCTATCTGACTCGCGGAACCCCGGTCGCGGATGTTTCAGGAGTCGACGGCAACCGTGACCTGCCCGCAACCGCGGACGACGAGTTCAGGGCGTCGATCGAGCTGTTGACCGGAACGAAGCTCACGTGCGGGAATTACGCCGAGTTGTGTCTCAATGGCGATGGCACGTACGAGCGATTATTTGCGGACCTCGCGAGCGCGACGCAGACGATCACGTTGCAGATGTACTACTGCCAGCCGGGCAAGGTCGCCGATCGTTTCGCTGACGCCATGCGCGACCGCGCGAAGGCTGGTGTGCGCGTCCTGTTCCTGCTCGACGCGTTTGGTTCGGCCAAGCTCACGAAGGAGTACTTCCGGTCGCTCACGGACGCGGGCGTGGAAGTGGCGAAATTCCGGCCGGTCAACTGGTATCAACTCGAGAAGGCCTACGCACGATCGCACATTCGCGTCGTCGTGGTCGATGGTCGGGTCGGATATACCGGCGGGTTCGGCATGGATGACAAGTGGCTCGGCGATGGGCGTCACAAGGATCAGTGGCGCGATACGAATGTGCGCTTCACGGGGCCCGCGGTGCTTCAGCTTCAGGCGACGTTCGCAAAAGGATGGGCCGAAGCGACCGGTGAGCTGCTCACCGGGACGGAGATGTTCCCGCCCGCCAGCGAGGACGGAGCCGGCGGCGAGATGCACGCGACACTGCTTCACACGGCGCCCACGATCGGCAGCACCGCGGCCGAGCGACTGCTCGCGCTCTCCATCGCCGCCGCGCGTCACACGCTCTACATCACGAACTCGTACTTCGTGCCTGACGACGATTTCGTTCGCCTGCTACGCGAAGCGGCCGCGCGCGGCGTCGACGTTCGCGTGCTCACCCCGGGTACGCTCAACGACGTGAAGAGCACATGGTACGCCGGGCGCGCGCAGTACGAGCGACTGCTCGACGGCGGCGTTCGCATCTTCTGGTATCAGCCGGCGATGATCCACGGCAAATCGTTCGTCGTGGATGGCTGCTGGGCGTCCATCGGCACGATGAACTTCGACAACCGGTCGCTCGCGTTCAACGATGAGTCGAACCTGCTGGTCCTTGACGAAAACTTCGGCAGCTCTGTCCGCGCGATGTTTCTCGATGACCTCACGCGATCGAAGGAAGTGACGCTCGAGCAGTTCAGGCGGCGCCCGCGGAAGGATCGAATCCTCGAGTGGGGCGCGAGCCGAGTCGCACGTATTCTGTAGGATCGCGGGCTAGAATTGAGACATGAGCAACAGCGAAGCCCAACACGGCGAGCGCGTCCGCCTCGACAAATGGCTGTGGGCCGCGCGGTTCTTCAAGACGCGCGGTCTGGCGGCGGACGCCATCGACGGCGGCAAGGTGGACGTGAACGGCACGCACGCCAAGCGTGCGAAGATGGTCCAGGTCGGCGACGAGGTTCGCGTGAGGCAGACGCCATTCGAGCACGTCGTTCACGTGCGCGGTTTGTCCGAGCGACGTGGGCCGGCCAGCGTCGCGGTGACGCTGTACGACGAGACAGCCGAGAGCAAGGCGAAGCGCAACGCACTGGCGACGCAGATTCGGAGCATGCCCTCCGACGACTGGGAAAGCGGCCGGCCGACCAAGCGCGACCGCCGCGAGATCGATCGCTTTCGCGGAAGGTAGGCGGTAGCTGACGACTACCGACTCGCGATGTCGGTAAGGGTCGGAGTGTCCAACCGGTGGCCGCCGTTGAACGTCACGAGTCGCGCCTGAATTCCGGCCGCGTTGAATCGGGCGACCTCGACGTCGGCCGCAGCCCACGACGCGAGCTCGTCGCGCGTACCCACAGCGAAGACGACCGGCGCGCCCGCGAGTCGGCCTGCCAGATTCGACGGATCCACGTCCGCGGGAACTGAACCGGCCCAGAGTACGACTTCGTCGGCCCTCACACGCCCACCACGCACGAGCCAGCGCGTCGCCGTCGCGACGCCCTGCGAGAACCCGAGCACGCACAGCCTAACGTGGGACGAGGACGCCGCCGGGAGCAGGTGATCGAGCAGGGCGTCCAGATACGCGATCTGATCGACGATCTCGTGCTCACGATCCTCCCGCGTCATCCACGTTGCGCCGACGCCCGCCTGCGTGTTCACTCCCACTCGCGAGCGGTCGAGATAGAACCGCGACAGACCTTCCGGCGCGACAATGCGCCTCCACGGGGTTGCAAGCGGTACGAAGGGCTCCAGGAATCTCGCCGCCAGCTGCCCATACCCGTGACAGACAATCCAGAGCTCCCGGAGCTCACTCGCGGCTTCCCCGGTTTCGTCGCTTCCAGTCGTGAAGTAGCGAGCCGTGCGCGTGACCGCGAGATGATGCTCGATCATCACGTCCTGGGCTTCACGAGCAGTCGCTGGCCCACGCGAATGTTGTTGGAGGGCAGGCCATTCCACTCCTGCAGCTCTTCGACAGTCACCTCGTATTGGCGAGCGATGAGCTCCAGGGCATCACCGCGCGAGACCACGTAGAAGATCGGCTGGCGCTCCGCGTCGGCGACTGCGAGCGCCTTCTGGCGTTCATCCTCGAGGCTGTCACGGATCGCCTGCTGGCGCCGCGTCATGAGCGTGAGCACGCTGTCGAGCCGTGAACGTTCCGTCGGCTCCACGCCAAACGTGCGAATCTGGCCGGGCGCGCGAATCACGACGCCGGTCTCCGTCCCGAGAAACACTCGGCCACGCGACACCTCGATCGGCCGGTCGTACAGGAACGACGATTCCTCGAGCAACTGTGGCTCCGGCTCGCGCGGCAGAATCTCCTCCGGCGGAACGCCGACGTACACCAGTCGACGGTTGGTCGCCGCGAGAATACCGTGGGTGACCCGGAAGTAGTTCCACCAGTGGCGTGCGATCACCGGCGCGCGCCAGTCGATCCCCTCGCCGCGCTCGAGCATCAGCTCCAGCTCGCTATTGGCGATCCGCGCCGACCCTTCAGCGTCGCCCCGATGAACGAACAGCAGCCCGCCGACGATCGCCACGAGCAGCACCACGACCACACCCCACGCCGACACTCGCAGTGCCACGCGCCAACGCGGCTGCTTCGGCGCCGGGCGGGCGCGCCGAGCGGAGGCCTCCATCTCCTCGGTCCAGCCGGTCGACGGCTGGGCAAACGCGGGGTCGGGCAATTGGCTCATCGACTTCGACGCTAGAAACACGAGCGGCTCCGCGCAAGCGCGGAGCCGCAGTCCTGCTCACCGTGCCCGTCGGATGACTGGCTCAGTGGCCTCGTTCCGCCCCGGCGGCCTCGCCCTTCGGCTGCTCCTGGCGCCTGTACTCCCCAGTCACGTCTCTCGGGTGCTTGTACGTCTTCTTGTGAATCACGCCGGCCGTCGTAAACGCGCCTGCGACGAGGGCGATGATGAACAGGGCCACTCCCCAGCCCTGCGAGAAATTCCCTTCGATCCGTCGGGTCGTCGGTTGCATTGGGTTCGGAATGCGGGTGAAGTCTCGGAAAAATGTAGCTGGGCCTACCGCAGCTTCGCCACTCGTTCCTTGCCGGCTTTTTCGACGGCCGCATCGGCAGCGTCGATCGCGGCCTGGGTCTCACGAGACGATCCGCCGACCTCGATCTCCGACGTCGTCCGAACGGCGCGGCGATACCAATCGGTCCACGTGTCGAGGATCAACCGTTCCTTGCCGCGGTCGCCACCCTTGGCGACGGCTTCGGCGGAGAGCGCGCTTTCCGCATCGAGCCGGGCAATGGCTGCCCGTTCGAGCTCGGCGACGAGCGCGCGTGCGGTCGCGCCGTCGGCAGACGCCAGCGTCAGCGCGGACACGAGCGCCGACACGCCGACGTTCGCGAGCTCGCGCGGCGATACGTTAGGCAGCCGGTCGCCATCCGTGTGGTAGTACACGTCGGTGAAGTGCCAGAACAGGACGCCGGGCTTGTGGGCGTCGAGAAACGGCACGTGGTCGCTGCCCCCTTCGAACGGGTTCGTGCGAACGACCCACCCCGTCACCGCCGCCTGGTCCAGGCATCGACGCAGGACGAAGTCGTTGAAGAAATGGGGCCTCAGCTGATCGACCGTGAGCGGGCGTCCGCCCCATTCGGTATGGTGATCGTCGCCACGGGTCCACACGGCGGACGGGTCTGGCATCTTCTCGATCAGGAACGTGCCGCCGGTCTTTTGAGTGTCCTCGCCTACCATGTCGAGGCTGAGCCCCCACTTCACCGTCGCCGCGCGCGACGCGTCCGCGAGGTAGTCGCGCGTTTGCTGGATCTCGTTGCCCCAGATGAACGTGACGGACCGACGGGGATCCACCGTGCCTGCCTGCACGAGCGACGATACCACCCGCGCCATCTCCACCTGAGCGCCGACGCCGGACGCGTTGTCGTTCGCGCCGGGTTCCTGGACGTGCGCGCTGAAGACGAACCGCTCGTTAGGCTTCGTGCTCCCGTGAACGTCGGCGATGACGGTGCGCTCCACGGACCGTGAGAAGCGTGACCGCGTCATCACCCGCACGCGAACGGGGCCCGCGGCGAGCGCACGCTGCAGCGCCTCGCGGGCCTCGTACGAGAGCAACAGTCCCCACACCTTCGCGGCGGTGTCGGCCGAGATCGACGAGAACTGGATGGAGGTGCGATGCGTCTCGGGCTGTGTGTAGGCAGGCATCGAGTACGCGAGCACGCCGATCGCGCCTCGCTTGCGTGCCTCGTTCGACAGGCGCCCGACGGGCATATCACCGAATACGACCTTCCCGGCGACCGACACGCGGTCGAACGCCCCGTTGTCGCCGTTGCCCACCGACACCACCTCGGCCTCGACGCCACCCTCCGGTGTGGACGACGAGTTGACCGCAAGCATGTTGCGGTTCGTCGCCCATCGGAGAAGCGGGGCCGGTGATCCGACGATCGTGAGCGAGGCATCGAGCGGATCCCATGCCGGACCGGACATGGGTCGCTGCTCGATTCGAAACGTGAGCCGGTCGGTGGGTTTCGCTGCCTTCTCATCGACGTATCCGGCCGCGCGCAGCTGCTCGGCGACGTGGTCGATGCTTTCGTCGAATCCCCGATTGCCCGGCCACCGCCAGCGTTGCTCGACGAACGCTACGGTCGAGAGCGCCCGGTCGCCCGAGTATGCCGGGCGAACCGCGTCGAACAGCCGCGACACGGCCGGCGGCGAGGACGAGGCAGAAACCGCCTGCGCGACGGCTTCACAAGGGGAAAGTGCGGCAAGCCCAATGAGGGCGCCGACAAGGGCGGGATAAAGCGAAGACGCCGCGATGGCGCGGCGTCTCGTATCAATCGGTGTCTGCATGCCCTCAATAATCAGCTTGCAACGCGCTCGATGCCACTGTCGTGCATGGTAAGCGGGAGGGCCACACGCGCCAGGTGGTCGGTCATGGCCTGGGCTGCCCGATCCGGATCGCCATCGGCGATGGCGTCCACGATGTCGCGATGGTCGGCGAGCGCCGTCGGCAGTCGCGTGCTATCGAAATCGTCCCGATAGAGCCGCTCGCTTCTCAGGAGCGCGACGATCGTCTGGCTGAGCAGCACGAGCACCGGGTTGCCGGTCGCTCGAGCCACCTCGACGTGGAATTCCGTATCGCCGTCCACGAGCCGAGCGGAGATCGAATTCTCCTCCTCGAGCTCGGCCGAGATGGCGCGAAGTCGCGCAACGTGCGCGTCGGTCCGCCGAATCGCCGCGAGGCGAGCTGTGGGGATCTCGAGTACTTCGCGAGCCTCCTGAAGGCTGGCGACGTTGTGGGGCTCGTTTCTGAGTAGAAGGGTCATCGACTCGACGACGCGGTCCGGCGACAGGTTCGTCACGAACGTGCCACGTCCCACGAAGACTTCGATCAATCCCTTTTCCGTGAGCGACTTGATCGCCTCGCGAACCGCCGTGCGGCTCACCCCGAACCGTTCAGCCAGATCACGCTCGGCCGGAATCTGGTCCCCCGGGTTGAGGGCACCGGAGAGAATCTGTTGCTGGATCTGGTCGACGATCTCCTGGTAGAGCCGCTCCTTCGGCTTGATTGGCAAGTACACAGGCATCTTTATCCGTCCTGGAGCCAGGGGCGGCGACTCCGGAGCGTGCCGGAGCGTCACCGATGAAACTGGTCGCGTGCTACGGAGCGTGCACGCGTCATGTAATTGGGAATACGCGGGTGAGGCGGGGAGCGTTGGCGTTGGTGCGACGGCCGGACATACGATGTGGCAAGCGATGTGGCCCGCGCCGTCGCCACATCGTTTCGGTGGGTCGAGGATTCCCTAGTGGCCGCCGCGATCCGCCCGTACCTTCTCGCTCCATGCAACTCACACCGGTCTCGCGGCGGACGCCGCTGTCGCTCGATGATCGCTCGGCGGCGCGGCCGTCCGAGCTCCCTGATGATGACGAGCTGAAGCCAAAAACGAAGGAGCTGCTCAAACGGCTTGGCGAGCTGCAGGCGACGCTGTACGCCGACGCCAGATACGCGGTGCTGGTCGTCCTCCAGGCGCGCGACGCGGGAGGAAAGGACGGCACGGTCCGCAGGGTTTTTGGGGCGTGCAACCCGCTCGGCTGCCAGGTAACTGCCTTCAAGGTGCCGACCCCTCTGGAGCTCAGCCACGACTTTCTGTGGCGCGTTCATCAGGCGGTTCCGGCGCGCGGTACGCTCGGAATCTTCAACCGCTCGCACTACGAGGACGTACTGGTCGTTCGCGTGAAAGACCTCGTGCCGAAAGCGGTATGGTCGAAGCGTTACGACCAGATCAACGAGTTCGAGCAAATGCTCGACGACAATCGCGTAAAGATCATCAAGTTCTTTCTTCACATCTCACGCGATGAGCAGGCGAAGCGGATGCGCGATCGGCTGTCGGATCCGAAGAAGAACTGGAAGTTCCGCGCGGGTGATCTCGACGACCGTGACCTGTGGGACGAGTATACGAAGGCGTATCGCGACGCGCTGCGGCTGTGCAGCACGCCGTGGGCGCCGTGGTACGTCGTGCCGGCCGACGACAAGCGAGCGCGCAACTATTACATCGCCCGCATGATGGTCGAGACGCTCGAGGGACTCGGCCTGCGCTACCCGAAGGCCGACAGGTCGGCGTTAAAGCTCAAGCGGAAGCTCAAGTGACGGGCCGCGTCGAAACGTTAGGTACACAGCTCCCTCGCCGACTGCCTTACACGGAGTGATCGGATGGCCTTGCCCGCTGCCGAGTTTATGACGACCACCGCGAATTTCCTCGATGGCTACCGCATCGTGCGAACGTTCGGCGTGGTGCGAGGCATCACCGTCCGATCGCGGTCGGTCTTCGGAACACTTGGCGCGGCGCTCCAGCAGCTGCGTGGCGGCGAGATTTCCTTCCTCACGGAGCTCTGCGAGCGCACACGCCATGATGCGTTCTCGCTGGCGATCGAGCACGCGCGCGAGCTGGGTGCGAACGCGCTCGTGGCGCTGCGCTACGATGCCACCGAGATCATGGCGGGCGTGTCCGAGGTGTTGTGTTATGGCACGGCGGTGCGCGTCGTGCCGGTGCGCGACACAGACGCCGCCGTGTGACGGTCGTCTCCGTGGTGCCCTCACAAATTCCTCACCCCTGACCCCTGACCCGTGCTGCTCGCCGGCGACATCGGTGGGACCAGAACGCGGCTGGCGCTCTACGACGAGTCGACCGGAGCGCTTCATCGCGCGGCGTCGACACAATACGAGAGCCGGTCCGCGTCGACACTCGAAGAGATCGTCCTCCGCTTTCTCAGGGAGAGCGGCGATCCCGAGACCACGGCCGCGTGCTTCGGCGTCGCCGGGGCAGTCGTGGGGGGCAAGGTTCGCACGACGAACCTCCCGTGGCAGGTCAGCGAGACGGGCCTCGCGGAGCGGCTCAATATCCCGCGAGTACGGCTGCTGAACGATCTCGAAGCAGCAGCGCACGGGGTCGTCGCGATCACGGATCCCGCATCGCTCGTATCCCTGCAGGCGGGGATCCCGCCGGAAGAACGGCGGGCGCTCGCGCTGGTGTCGGCCGGCACGGGCCTTGGCGTCGCGCTGATGTGGTGGAACGGGCACGAGTACCAGGTCGCGCCGTCCGAGGGTGGTCACTGCGATTTTGCGCCGCAGGACGACGTGGAGGATGCGCTCGTCGTGTGGCTCCGCGCGCACTTCGGTCACGTGAGCTACGAGCGCATCGTGTCGGGCCCGGGGTTGGTGAACCTCTATCGATTCCTGCGAGAGTATCGAAAGACTCCGGAACCCGCGTGGCTCACGACGCGCATCGGGTTTAGCGACCCGGCGCCGGTAATCGCGGAGGCGGCACTCGATCACGCGGATCCAGTCTGCGATGAGACCCTAACGAGATTCGTGCGCATCTACGGCGCAGCCGCCGGTAACTACGCGCTCACGTCGCTCGCGGTGGGCGGCGTCTTTCTTGGCGGAGGGATCGCGCCGAAGATCCTCTCGCGGCTGACCGACGGCCCGTTCCTCGACGCGTTCGCGGCGAAGGGCCGGTTTGCGGAAGCCATGCGCAAGATGCCGATTCACGTCGTAATGGCCTCCGACGTCGCCCTCCTCGGCGCAGCCTTTTGCGTGCGAGCGAGTCCGAAAGCCCCGTAAGGGGTCAGACTCCTTCCCAATCGTTCGAACGCACGAAGTCCGCCGGTTAGGCGGCAGGGAGCGTGAGGGTGAACGTGCTTCCCTTCCCCATCACCGACTCGGCCACGAGGTCGCCTCCCATGGCGCGCGAGAGATCGCGGCTGATCGCGAGGCCAAGACCCACGCCTTCGTTGGGCGCGCCGGCCGATCGCGCGACCTGAACGAACGGCTCGAAGATGGCGAACAGCTTGTCGGATGGGATGCCGCGACCGGTGTCGCTGACGCGGACCATCACGTGGTCGGCCACCGACGCGCACTCCAACATGATCTCGCCGTTAGGCTGCGTGAACTTGATGGCGTTCGTCATCAGGTTCACGAGGATCTGCTCCACTTTTTCGCGGTCGGCCCACACGCGCAAGCCTTCACCGCCGCTGCGACGAACGAAGCGGAGCGCCTTGGCGTGCAGTTGCAGCGTGGTCACGTCCTCCACGTCCCGGATGGCGTCGTCGAGCCCGAACTCGCGGATCTCGTATCGGACAGTCCCTGAATCGAGCCTAACGAAGTTCAGCACATCGTTGATCAGCGCCAACAGGTGCTTCTGGCTGCGGCGGATGCGCTGGATATCCTCGCGTTGCGCCGGCGTGACCGGCCCTCGCACCTCCAGCTCGATGAGCTCCGCATACCCATCGATCGCGTTGAGCGGCGTGCGCAGCTCGTGGCTCATCATTGCCAGAAACTCGGACTTCGCGCGGCTCGCCTGCTCCGCCTCCGAGCGGGCCGCCTCGGCCTCGAGGCGTGAGATATTCGCCTCCTTTCGCGCGCGCTCCGTGTTGGCCAACAATCGGGCGCGCTCCTGTTCTGCCTGTCGCCGCTCCGTGATGTCCGCAATGACCGCGACAACCGACGGCGCCAGCCGCTCACGCGGCAAAACGGGATCCAGTCTCACCGACAACCATCTATCTGCGCGGTGTACTTCGTACTGCCGCGGCTGGGCGGAGGCGAGGACGTGCGCGATGGTTTCGCTCGCCGAGTCGCCGGATGGCGTGAAGAGCTCGTGGAATTTCCAGTTGCCCTGCCCTGTGTTGAACAGGGTGAGCAATTGGTCCGCGGCTTGGTTACACCGAACCAGCTCGGCGTTCTGGTTGATGATGCACACGGCATCCGTGATCGCGTCGAACGTCGCCTCCCATTGATCCGCCGCTGCGCGAACGTTCTCCTCGGCGGCCCGCACACGCAGCAGTGCGCGGACCATCGCGATCAGCTCCTGCGATTCCACGGGCCGCGTTAGGAACGCATCCGCACCAGCATCGAGCCCCTGGGCGCGCCACTCACCGGTCGTGAGGCCGGGGGCCACGTGAATGATCGGAATCCCGGCGGTGGCCGGCTGGCCCTTGAGCTGATTCGCGAGCTCGAAGCCCGGCCCTCCCGGGAGCTCCGAATCCAGTACGATCACATCGGGATGATGCTCCACACACCGCATCAGGTCATCGGCATCCACTGCGGTGTGAACCTCGAATCCGGCCTGTCGAAGCCATATCGCCATCGCCTCGCGACTGTCGTCGCGATCATCGGCAACGAGAACGGTGCGCGGTTCGGGGGCGTTTACGGGAACGTCCTCCAAAGCGGCGCTCTGATCGTGCAGGGCATGGTCAGCCGACGTCATGCCCGAAGTCCTAGGAAGATGCGCGCCACGCGTGCGTGTGGCGTCGGAGTCGGCGCGAGTCTTCTCCTCGGTCGCGTCGGATTACCATGAAACCGGTGTTTCGAACCGGCCGTACGGCGGGAAACCTCGAACCGCACCCCAATGCACGCTGTTCTCAGAGACCTCCGGTACGCAGTCCGATCGCTGCGGAAGAGTCGCGGCCTGACGTTCGTCGCCCTTCTCGCTCTTACACTCGGTATCGGCCTCACGACCACCATGTTCAGCATCGTGTACGGCGCGATGCTGAAGGGGCTGCCCTTTCCCAATGCCGACGAGCTCATAGCGGTCCAGCGCGAGAATCTGGCACGCGGCTTCCAACGGATGTCGACGCCAATTCACGACTATCTCGACTACCGCGCGCAGCAGAGGAGCTTTTCCGGGATCGCGGCGTTCTACCAGACCGCGGTCAATGTCAGCGGGGCCGAGAAAGCCGAGCGCTACGATGGCGCGAGGGTAAGCGCGGAGCTTTTCGACGTGCTCGACGTCCGACCACAGCTCGGCCGTACGTTCCGCCGTGACGAGGAAACGCCCGGGCTCGGGAACGTCGCGGTGCTGAGCTACTCGATGTGGAAGGATCGGTATGCGGGAGATCCGCAGATCCTGGGCAAGGCCATTCGGGCTAATGGCCAGCCATTGACGGTCGTCG
>Ga0207674_10001562_pt1 | contig 29491 bp, 20 predicted proteins | sample KBSCornC72_FD_184303 | JGI IMG/M metagenome (GOLD analysis project Ga0207674, IMG submission 184303) | Corn rhizosphere microbial communities from Kellogg Biological Station, Michigan, USA - KBS Corn C7-2 (SPAdes) (version 2) | ecosystem: Host-associated > Plants > Roots > Rhizosphere > Soil ...
TCGGGGATGCAGGGTTGATACAAAGCTCCACGGACACAAAAAATCGCGCCATCACAAACCAGGACGGAACCGAACTGATTTTCGAGGTGCCGGATTAACAACTCGTGGCCCCAATAAACCGCGGTACCGGACGACTGCAGGTCCTTCCCAATAGGGGTGTTGGAATTGCCAGTAACGCAGCCCACCTTGGGATCCGTGAAATGCCGGACTACGCGCCGCAAACAAGCGCGGTCGATGTGAGAGTTTGCATCGCTAAAGAAGAACAAAGAACCTTGCGCCAGTTGCGCCATGCGATTCAAGGCGCGGCTCTTGCCGCCTCGTTGTTCCATGCGCACGAAATGGAGGCGCGGATCCTTGAGGTTGCCCAGAATCTCATCGGTATGGTCGTCGGAGGCATCCGAAGCGATCCATATATCAAGCCGATCAGGCGGATAATCCCAAGCAAGCGTTTCTCGCACTTTCCAGGCGATATCCTTCTCTTCATTGCGGGCAGAGATGAGGACTGAAACGGAGGGAAGAAAATCGTCACTTGCCTGAGGCCGGATCCGGCGGAGACGCGCGACGACGGCTAGGAGAAGCGGATAGCCAGCAAAGACGTATACTAGCCATGCTATACCGATCGACCATAAAACGATGCTCCCCCTCACCGGCCACCTCGTCCCAGCAAGAGAATTTTGAGGGTCTCAAGAAGAATGAGGAAGTCCAGACCCACGGAGACATTTTTGATGTAGTACAAATCGTAGCCGAGCTTCTCGATATTGTCTTCGAGGGTCTCGTTATAACCCTTGCGGACCTGGGCCCATCCCGTTGCTCCCGGTTTCACGGCCCAGCGCTTGGAGTAATACGGGATCTTGTGCGCGAGTTCGGCCTCCATATCGGCTGCGAAAGGACGTGGGCCGATGAAATCCATGGCGCCACGCAGGATGTTAAATAACTGCGGTAGTTCGTCCAGCCTAGAGCGTCGTAACCATCTTCCTACGCGCGTGCAGCGAGGGTCTTCCGCATGAACGGGGCGTGCGCGACCGTCCAAATCGGCGCCTTCGTACATCGAACGAAACTTATAAAGCGTGAATGGCTTGCCGTCTTTTCCAATGCGCTCCTGCCGGAATATGGCTGGCCCGCGTGACCCTAGACGGATCACGACCGCGATCACGGCCATCACCGGGAGAGCCAACGCTAGCCCAATCACCGACCCCATCACCGAAACAGCTCGCTTGAACACCAGCATAAGCGGCGAAACTTGGAAGCCATCGGAAAACAGCAATACGCTAGGCCGCAATGAAGTGAGATCCACCCGCCCAGCGACGGCTTCATAGAACGTCGCTCCGTCGTCTACTGCGATCCCCCGTGCCTTGGCTTGAAGGAGCTGCTCCATGGGAAGGCCACCGCGACGGTTAACCATACTAATGATCACGCGCTCAATTTTGTGACTTTCCAGAAAATCGGTGAAGGTGCTTTCGTTTGGACAATTCAAATATTTGACATTTTTGAGTTCGCTGCCGCACGCCGGCTCCGGGGCAACATAGCCCGCCAAACTCAATCCCAGCTCCGGCCTGGATTCGATCGCCCTCGCGAGTTCCGCAGCGAGCGGTCCAGCGCCCAACAGCAGAGTGCGTTGGGAGTATTTTGCCGATCGGCTCAACTCAACGTAGAGTCTGCGCCAAACGATCAAGCCCACGCCCGCAAGCAAGATCCAAGCGACTAACCAGTCTTGGCTTAGCCACGTCACCGGCACCGCGTAGTACGCCACCGCCAAAATCACACATGCAGTGCCCAGCATTTGAACAATCCGCGTGACCATCTGGCCGACACTATGAAGAACGGTCGAATTGTACAGGTCGTAGTAATGCATGCACACCAGGCACACCCCTACCACAAAACTGATCTTCAGCAGTTCACTCTCGTACCGGGGTATTTGTCCGGCCCCTATTCCGAATACTCCGAACGCGGCAACCCACAAGGTGAGCGCGAGGACCAAGGCCTCGCTCAGCACCAGGACTACCGTGCGGCCTGGGAAGTAAACGTGAAATACGCGAATCATGTCTAGACAATCTCGGTGTCTGCGGAGTCCAGAGCCTTCAGGAGCCCGATGTCGCTGACTTGCCGTCCGTCGGGCCCATTGCAATGTCCGCGGGGCTCGCAGCCATTTGAAACAGCCACTTCTCGTCGCTTTGCAGGATTATGGATATCTTCTTTCGAAATTCTGGGCTGGGCTCTCGAAAGCCGTTGACGATGCGGCTAAGCACGGTCTCGTCCATCTTGATCATCTTGGCAAGCCGATTTTGACGAATCCCTGCCTTCCACAGCTGAATTCTTAAATTCGGGTACATAGTTTTCACAGTTCCCGTCTGTTTTTGGTCATCATTGTGACTTTTGCGGGTCGCGCGCAGGCTCGACATCGCGGGCATCCACTTCCGTTGCCACCGAACGTGATAACAAGTTAATCGAGAGGACCAGGCGGGTTTGGCTCTTGATTTGAACTAGCCATCCTTCCACTCCGGTGAACGGTCCCCGCCGGACTCGTATCCAAGACCCTTCTCGAACGAAAGGATACGGGTAACATTGGTTGCCGTTCCGGAGCAACTGGTGAATCGACTCAATTTCCGTCAATGGAATCGGCTCGATGACACAGCCGGTTCCCAGGATCCGCACGACACCGTTGGTCCTCAGAACTTCAGCGCGCGCTCGTTCCGCCGCTCTAAAGCGTGCAAAAACATATCCTGGGAAAAGAGGCAGCGTCACGGCCTTCTTTCGGTCCTTCCATTGGCGGACCTCCGTAAATTCCGCGAGGTAATTCTCAATCCCTCTTGACGTAAGCTCCGTTCGAACCGCTTTCTCAAAACGGGAGCGCGTCTGGATTGCGTACCAGGAAGCTGGTAGTTCCGCGAGTTGCGGTATTGGAAGATTGTGCGGCTCGATTACAGGTAACAAATACAGCTCCGCCCTTTCAGTTACAGCAATTGTCACAAAATACTAAAAACGAAGGCTTTACAAAACCTAGCTAGCGCGCGAGCCGTAATAATAGGACTCGTTCGTTTTCCACAAAACCCATTCTTCGGCGCAGTTCATCACTACACCTAGTCTTTTGTCGATCTGAATTTGTTCGAAAGCCGCCAGGCACAGACTTCGATCTGTGTGTTCCGGGCGAACCACGACGATGACACCATCGCACTTAGCCTCGATCAGATCGTAATCGGCAACACTACCAATCGGCGGTGTATCCACGATCACGTAATCGAAATGCCGGCGCACGGTCGCGCACACCGACTGCCACCGCTCCGTATCCAGCAACTCCGCTGGATTGACTTCGCTTTTGCCAACCGGCAAGACATACAGATTTGGAAACTGCTCGACGCGCACAATCGCATCCTGCAGCGTGCAGGATCCTCGTAGGCAGTTCGCTAGTCCGGGTTCACTTGGGAGCCCTAGCGTACTCGAAACGGTGGGCCTGCGGAAATCCGCTTCAATCAAGAGAACGTTCGCGTCGTCGCGCAGCGCGAGAATCCCGGCGATATTGAGGGAACTGACGGTCTTGCCATCCCCAGGGCCAGGGCTCGTGATGATCAGCATCTTGGGATGCGCCGGATGTTGTACGATCTTGGTTCGAATCAGCCGGTATTGCTCACTCACGCGGTGGTCTAGTCCGCGTGCGAGGATTACCGCGGAACTGGTCCCGACCCGGATCGGTAACCGACGCATGTCGGCGCCGTTGTGGTTTCCGTTGGGGGACTCTGCGCTCTCCTCAGCAGGCAAGAGTTCGGCTTCTTCAGCCTCCAGGGTGGCGTACGGCGTGGACTCCAGGGGCATAGTGAAGCCGCTGCCGTCCTGCTGTGCTTTCCTTAGTGCTTCGTACATTTTGCTCATAGCTGTTGACTCATACCTTGGCGGCCTTCACGAAACGCGGCCACCAAGCGTTCCTGGGCTTAACTTTTACGAGTTCCGGCAGGGGATGCTCATCCGACTGGCGGGACATGGGCCGGGGAACCCGCAGATCATCACCAATGACGCGGCGAATCTTGATTTTCTCCGCCTGACGTTTGACTTTTGCTCTCCCCAATCGAAGGTCGCGGCTGACTTCGTTCACGTGTTCTTTGGTTACGACTTGGGAGCCCTCGGCGTAGGCGATTAGAAGAGCGTTGTCGCAAATGGAATTGATCACGCGGGGGATTCCGGCTGAAAATTGGCAGACACAGCGAATCGCGTCTTCGGAAAACGGGGACGTCGCCGGACTAACGCATTTCCAGCGATGGGCGATGTAGCTTCCCACGGCATTCATGGACAAAGGCCCAATATGCAGACGGACTCCCACGCGTTGTTTTAACTGCCTTAACTCTCGGCGGTCGAGTATTTCGTCCAGTTCATCCTGTCCCACTAGAACGATCTGAAGCAGTTTTTCGCGTTCCGTCTCGAAATTAGAAAGTAAACGGATTTCTTCCAGCGTTTCAATACTGAGCCGGTGAGCCTCATCGACAAACAGCACGCTGATCTTTCCTTCGGCCTGAGTGCGCAGCAGAAAGTCTTCCAGACTCCACAGGCGATCGGCTTTTCCCTCGCCCCTGGGAAGGCCAAAATCTCTCACGGTTGCCTCGACAAAGTCATCGGGGGTGAGGGCGGGATTCAGCAACAAACTAAAGTAGATCCGGTCCGGCGGAAAGGAATTAATGACAGCGCGCAGCAGCGTAGTCTTGCCGGTCCCGGCATCGCCCGTGAGCACCGTAAACCCCTTCTTCGAAAGGATCGAGTACATGAGACCGGCCCGGGCGTTTTGATGAGCCTCGGTCATGTAGAGGAAACGCGGGTCGGGTGTCAACGAAAAAGGAGGCTTTTCGAGTCCGTAGAATTGTTCGTACATAGCTTACTCGTCAGCCCCTAAACCCGATTACATAAGCCGCCAAACTTCCGGCGATGACGACAGCGACAGCTAAGGAAACGACGACAGTTCTTCGGCGAAAAAACCCTCCGCCAGTTTCCAATGCGAAAATATTTTGCACACGGCCCAGCACCACTATCCCCTCTGGCAATTCCCACTCCCCCAGAAACTTGTTCTTCCGCATCTCGAGCAGGAGCCAGAAACCAGCGCTGACGAACAGCGCCAACACGCTGCCGACGCCTGACAAAAGAGGACGATTTGGGCTGATCGCTCTTTCCGGAATACGCGCCGGATCGAGAATCGTAAAACGCTCCGATTTCTGGCGGCGCTCCATATCCGTAGCCATGTTGGCGGCGAAGATTTTGTCTTGTAAGGATTTGTAGTTCAATTTTGAGACTTCATAATCCCTGGTCACTGCCGTCATTTCCTGTTCGCGCAGCGGCAAGCGGCGCACCCTAGCCTGCAGTGAATCGATTCGTCGCAGAAGTTGTTGCTGATCGGCCTGGCGCGTCTTCAGTTCCGTATTGAGCAAATTGAGTTGCGTATTCATCAGCGCCACGCGTTCCCGCTCGGATGAAAGTGCACGAACCGCATCAGGGGATTGCGCGAGCGCGGCTTGCGCTTCGTCTGTAGTGCCCGATCCCTCTGAGCCTTCAATCGCTGCTTTTGCCGCAACGGATTCGGCGGCCTCGGCTGCCTTCGCCTGTTCTATCGCCGCCATCATTGCCTTGATGTCCGGATGGGCGGGCGAATAGCGCAACTTCATCGACGCCAACTGAGTTTCCAGTTCTTCGGATTTCTTTTTCGGCACAGGCGGACCTCCCTGAGCTGGGGTGCGGTGGTTGGCATTTTCAATCAACCGCTGGAGCGTAGCTTCGGTCGACTGCGCCACGCTTAAGGCGCTTTCCACCACTGTCTTGTTCTGGTTCGCGCGATTCAACGCATCCTGGCTGCCTTGCAACTGCAGTTGAAGCTGGCTTAGCTCCTGCGAGAGCGAGGCCTCCTGCTGCGGGAGTTCGCCGTTGAAAGCCTGCTTGAACTGGCTCAGCTTGACTTCCTGCGCCTCCAACTCCTTCTTCGCCTGGTCCAACTGGGTTTTCATGAAATCAGCAGTGCCCTCCGCCATGTTTTCGCGGGAGCGAAGGTTCTCTTCGATGAACAGACTTCCGAGCTGGTTCGTGACTGCGGCGACGGTCGCGGGATTCCGCCCAGAATAGGCAACCCGAAAGGCACCCGGACGATTTTGAATCCAGCCCTTTTCCGCCGTAACGCTGATGTCGCCCGCCATCATCTCGAGGATCTCTTCCTGCGTGCGGGTTTTGCGCTCTTTCTCGTAGAGGTTAAGGGTTTGGATAATCTTCTGCAGCCGCGTCTGGCTCAAAATCTCCTGGCTGAGGGTGGCCAGCCGGTCCTGCAACTCGGCATTCACGGTCGCGCTCACAAATTTCTCGGGGATTTTCTGCTGGTCGACGAGGATGAGGGTTTCGGCGCGGTAAGTTGCTGGCCAGAGCATGATAACCGCTACCACGGCGACACTCAATCCGACGGCGAGCGCCACGATATGCAGCTTTCGCTTCCACAACATTCGGACCAGCGAAAGCGGGCCAATACCGCGCCCAGTGTTGTCCATTTCTGAATCCAGGTCGAGATTTCCCCGACGTGGTCTTGTGGTTGTCAACATTTTGTTGTTTATAGTGCAGGTCCCATGCCACTATTGTTTTTCAACGATTTAGCGGCGGAATACGAGTGTATTCCCTAAGAAGCCGCAGGAAATTTGGGATAAAGTGACAATTATTTGAACGGAGGCGAAACGACTCGGCGCACTATCAAAGTAAAACGACCACGCCAGCCATCAAGGGCTGGCGTGGTCGAAGAGGAGAAAATCCTAGGAGGAAATCCTAGATCGAAAGCTTCCGGTTTAACCCACCAGCAGCTTGGCTTTCAGGAACTTTCCCGCAAACAGCAGGCCAGTTCCGAGGAGGAGCACAGAAGTGGGTTCTGGAACGCTTGTATTGGGACTGCAGACAGTACCCGTGCCACTCGTGGTGGGAGACGCTGCGGTCTGGGCAGTTCCATTTCCACCGCCTATTAGGCCGGTGCAGACCCCGGTTGTAACATTCGCTGCGAAGTCTACGTTGCTTGCGTTGCTATTTCTCGTCTCAACATTAATCGCGGTGACGCCGGTGAGTGTGACTGTAAAGGTCCCCCCATTGGTACCGGGGCCGCCACTAGTTTGGGGGCAGCTTGGGGCACTATAGCAGGCGATGTACTGGAATGTGCCTGCGCCATCCTCGTGAGTACTACATGGGGAGACGGTACCGGACGTCACGCCACATATCGAAAATCCCGAAGTCAACCCCGAGATGCTAATACTCGCAGGCCCGGTCGCGTTGAACATGAATGCATCGAGGCCACTGGTTTGATGGAAAACAAGACTATTCAGAGCAACGCTAATAGTTACAGTAGTTGTCCCGTTGCCTGTTACTGTCACAGTTCCACCACTGGTTCCAGGCGGCATGCACAACTCCGTGCAGTAGTCAACATTCAAGTCAAACGATTGCGCCGACGCCCTCGGAATCATGGCGGTGACAAGCGCTAAGGTCGCCCCTGCCAAAACTAATTTGTGAATCATTGATATCCTCCCCGACTGAAAGTCAAACAACCACGCCTTCTATTGCAATCCTGAATCCAAACTATAGTGCTCTAAAAAACAATGAGATAGACCACTTGACTGTCCTCTTAAATCAAGTTAGTTCTAAAAGTTCGATCCTGAAGGAAACCCTTTGGGGTTTAGGAGTAAATTCAGAACTTATTTCAAGCCTCATCAGTTCACCCCGCTCAAGCTCGCCATCACTTGCAAGGCTGCCGTCGCCTCCGGGAGATTCGGATCTATTTTCCGGGCCTCATCAAGGGTCTGCTGTCCCCGCCGTCGATCTCCGGTTTTCAGGTAAGCCATGGCGAGATGATACTTGCTCCTCGCTGTCCCTTCCTTCGCGGCCGCATTTCGGAGGTGGATCACCGCACTTTCATATAGCCCCTTTCGATAAAATGCCCAACCAATAGTGTGGTCAATGAGCACACTGTCCGGATCCAATTCCTTGGCTTGTTGGGCATACTTCAATGCCTGATCGAGCTGATCCGTGCCGTCAGCGAGGAGGTAAGCAAGATTATTAAGGGCGATCAAATTGTTGGGATCGGCCTCCAAGGCTTTGCGGTAGTGCGGGATGGCGGCGCCGGTGTTTCCTGCCTTGGACTCGAGCATGCCGAGCATTGCCTCGACCACAGGCCGGTTCGCCGGTATGAGAGCCGTGCCGGCAAGGGCGGTCAATCTTTCTCGAGCGGAATCATACTTTCCTTCCGCCGTATCCTGCAATGCGAGGCTCATGCTGGCGGAAAACAGGTAGGGGTCGATCGCGAGCGCGGCCGCATAAGCCTTTCTCGCCTCGTCACGCCGTTTATTCGTCGCCAACCAGTTACCAAGAAGATTCTGAAGCGGCGCGGAATTCGGCCGCTGAGCTATGTACTGTTCCACAGTTTTAAGCGCCTGATCCTGCCGCTTCTCGAAGACATACGTTTTGGCGAGCGAATCCAGCGCGAGTGCGTCTTCGGCTCGCACTGTCAGAACTTGTTCGAAGGCTTTGCGAGATCCCACAATGTCTTTGGCCCGGAACTTCTGAAGACCGTCCTGCAAGACCAAATCGGGCTCTCCTTTGTATTTCGAAAGACCATCGGCAATGCTCTTGCTCAACTCCGCCTGTTCCTGGGTGCCAAAATAGGCCCAATTCCTGGCGACGATTACCGGCAACCCTCCCCGCTGAGCCTCCGGGGTTTGGTCCAGTAACTCGAGAGCAGCCTTCGGCCCGCCGGATGCGATTAGCGATTGCGCCAATTCAAGCCGCGCCTCCAGCAAGCTGGGGTTGTAATCCAATGCCTTGCTCAATTGCTGGCGGGCCGCGAGCTGTTGTCCACGCGCCACGGACACCTTGGAAAGTAGATAGTGAGCGATGGCGGAATTCGGATCGAACTGGAGCACCTGATTCAAGTCGGTTTCCGCCTCGGAGATTTTCGCTGTGGCAAGGTATAGCTTGCTGCGGTCCAGAAGGGCGTTTACATCCTTGGAATTCCTTTTTAAGGCGGCGTTTACGGCGCGCTCTGCTTCTGGAAATCTTTTGGCGGCGAAATAGGCGGACGTCAGTCGAGTGAAAGCATCGCGATCTTTCGGATCTGCCGCGGCCTGTTGCTCGAATTCCTTGATCGCTACGTCCACTTTCCCTTGTTGAAACAGATAGTTGGCATGGAGTGGCCGGTATTGCGCATCTGGAAGTGCAGAGAGAGTCGTGAGAGTTTTCTCGGCCTCGTCTTTTCGGCCTGATACGATCTGAATTCTTGCTAGTTCCAGCAGCGCCGGCCCCGACTTGAGATCGATGCTCAAAGCCTTACGGTAGGCCGCCTCGGCTTCGTTTGCGCGGCTCGTTAGTACGTAGAAACTTCCCAGCGCTAATTGCGCGTCGGCGGACTGAGGGGAATCGGCTACTGCTTTCCTGAGAATTTCCTCGGCGCCCTTGAAATCCTTATTGTTCATTTTGATCATCGCCAGGCCAGAAGCAGCCTTAATATATTGCGGAGATTTCTCCAACGCCGCTTCCAGGTCCTTGACTGCTTCCTCGGATTTGCCCAGCGAGTATTCAGTAAGGCCCAGTGCGCCGAGAGCTCCAGGATTCTCCGGTATGTTCGCAAGAACTGATCGGACTTGGGTCTCGGCTGCTTGTAATTGTTGGGCGTCTCGAGTATTGGAAACGCTGCCCGCAATGATCTCGGCGATCTTTTCTTGAGCTTTGACGTGCTTGGGGTCCGCTTCTGCCGCTTTGCGAAAGGACTGATAGCCGGATTGGAAGTCTCCCATCGCCAAATAGACCAGACCCGTTTGATAATACGGTTCCGCGTCCTTGGGTTGCAGGCGAGTCGCGTTCTTGAACTCGAGAATCGCGCGGGCATATTCTTTCTTTGCAAGCAACTCTTTACCGCGATCCAGGTACCCCACCTCCGCCGACCCTGATCTACAGCCGGTCAGTACAGCGCCGGAAAACACCACTAGCATCAGCGCGGCAACTGCCGCGGGAGTCGCAACACGTGAAACGAAAAAGAGTCGCATAGAAGATTCAAACCTCGGATGGTCGTGAACGTGCAAATCGATGCCCAATCTATGTCAAACTCCATGAACTTCAAGGAGTTCATCGAGAAGCGCGGAATTGGGTTCGCGTTGCGAGGATAAATCGCGGGTAAAAGTCCAACTTTTTCGACCTTTTGGCAGATCATGACGAATGAAATCGGAGCAGCGACCGCGGAAATGGAAACCACGCAATTGATTGAGACCCCGCCGCAAGTTCAGGGTGGGGGAACTGTTTTCTGGTTGCAGTCTCTGCTTGTAGTTGGTTTGATCCTCACGCTGTATGCTCACGTTTTCGCCGAACTGGCAAGCGATTGGTGGAGCGATCCCAATGCCTCCCATGGCTTGCTGGTGCCTCCATTGGCCGCCTACATCGCATGGAAGCGCAGGCGGCTGACCTTGGCTGCTCCCGCGGAACTCGATCTGCGAGGACTCTTTTGGATTGCCGGCGGGTGTTTGGTGCTGCTGACTGGCAAACTGGGTGCCGAGTACTTTCTCACGCGCATTTCGATTGTGATTATTTTTACCGGCTTGGTCTACACATTTTGGGGGAAGCACAGGCTCCGAACGCTGGCGTTTCCGCTGCTGCTCCTGGCGACTATGGTTCCTCTGCCCGTCATCGTGTTTAACGCCCTCGCGCAACCATTGCAACTGTTTGCCTCCCAAGCCTCTACACGGATCGCGCAGTTATTGGGGACGTCGGTTTACCAGGACGGCAACATCATTCAGCTGGCATCGACGACATTAGGTGTAGAAGAAGCCTGCAGCGGTCTGCGCTCTCTTGCGGCTTTAATCGTCATGGCTCTGCTGGTGGGGTTTCTTCAGTGCACCCGGCCAGTCACGCGGGTGATTCTGTTGGCGGCATCGCTTCCGATTGCGGTGCTCGTCAATGTGATCCGCGTTTCAGGAACCGCGATCATGGCGGATCATGATCCTGAACTAGCGATGGGCTTTTATCACACGTTTTCCGGCTGGCTGGTGTTCCTGCTGGGGATTTTATTCGTACTGGGTGCTTCCCGCCTTCTGCACGCCTCTGTGGATCGAAAAATATGAGCAGTCACTCCTTTCGACGCGGACCTGTTCATCTCCTGGTGACCCTGCTTCTGCTGTCGGCTACGCTTGCGGCCTCGCTGTGGGCCGATCGGCGCGCGCCCTCCACGCTAGCGACGCCTCTCGATTCCATTGCTACTCAGATTGCCGGTTGGACCTCGTCCGGCGATATGACTCTGCGAGACAGAATCGCCGCCAGTCTGGCTGCGACAAGCTACTTGTCCCGAACCTACCGCAAGGGGCCGCTTCAACTGGACATGTTTACGGCGTTTTACGAGCGACAAAGGGCCGGTGATACGATGCATTCTCCCAAGTTTTGCCTTCCAGGGGCAGGTTGGGAATTTGCGGATATTAGGACCATCAACTTGAACTTGCCTGGAGCAAGAGTCACCGTCAATCGCGCTTTGGTCCAGAGGAGTGGGGAACATCAGCTCATGCTCTATTGGTACCAGTCGCCAACTCGCATTGTGGCGAGCGAGTATCAAAATAAGTTCTTTTTAGTCTGGGATGGGTTGGTGCACGGTAACCAAGGCGGATCCATCGTGCGTGTGATGCTGCCTGATGCGCCTGGCGCCGAGGCGGGGGCCGTCAACTTCGCCACCGATCTGATTCCTGAGATGCGGCGGTCGTTAGGGGCACAAGGGTACTAGTAGTCGCCGTCGCATTAGTTTAATGGATCGCGCCAGCGCGGAGTTTCTCTGTGCCATCTCTGGGAATACGATTCACTTCCTCCTGGTCTGTGAACTCGCAGGCAACACCGAATCCCGGTTCCAGGCCGTTGATTTCCACGCGAATTACCCTGATCAGCCTGTGTAGGATGAACGGAGGTGACTCGCCCGGGATGACCAATTTACATTCCAAGTACTCTCCGGGTGAGACTGGCTCGCTCGCTATGCAATAAAAGCCGCTGCCGCTGATGTTGTCGGTTTCAGCTTCGAGCGACACCTGCCCCCCGACCCTCCGGAGCTGGAGGTCGTAGCAGAGGCTGAGTCGAGCCCGCCGTCTACGTTCCTGGTCCATAGAACTAGACGGAGGATCTCACTCCCTGAACAGATGATTCGCACGTCCGTGAGCCTCGCATAACCGAGATTTCCCACCTGTGTGCACTTTTGAGACCTAAATCTAGCCGAAAGATAGGACTCGGTATTACCCGACATATGCGTATAATCAGGCTCGATCACATCCGAACAAACCCGACTAGTTCCTAAAGTCGGGGAAAGAAGGATAGTGGAATGGGTCGAGCAGGTCGGAGTTCTCGGAGCGAAATTTTTACCCGAAGGCTACGTGCAAGCCATGCGGGTCGATTCGAAACAAGCGCAATTCGTGAAGTTGGACGGTGCAGTTTTTTCTAAGAAACCGAGCGATTGTATAACTCGGTTCTCTAATCGTTGAGTCGGCGGATACCATGAAGTGCTATGTGGTAAGCAACGAATCCGAACTATCGGACCAATGCCGGAGGATTCTCGAAGAGACGGTTTCGGAGGAGTGGGAACTCGTCCGGTCTGCTCTCTATTCGGAAGCCCCAGCTGCGGATGTCTATATCTGGGATTTCTCATGCTACCCCTTTATCCCGGTGGAACGCCCGGACATGGTCACGCGGACCCTCTTCGCGGTCGAGCCCGGTCAGTTAGATCGGTTTCGCCTGGCCCTCGGCACGCTGCGTGCGAGTATTGTGCTGAAGCCAGTTCAACCGGCCGCTCTCCGGCCTTTTCTTGAGCATGCGTTCCGAGAGCGCCAGACGCTGCCGAGCGAGCAAAGTATGACGTCGACCGGCGGGTCCCTTCACGGTGACAGGGACGACCTTCTCGATTCGGTGCTCCACGCCAATTTGAAGCTCCAGGAGCACGATCATTCCCGAACTAACTTCCTAGCGCGGGCCTTGCACGATTTTCGGGCTCCGCTCACCGCCCTCGACGGGTATTGTGGACTCCTCGTCGAACAACGAATGGGGTCGCTTAGCCTGGATCAGCTCAATCTCCTGCGCCGGATGCAGCATAGCATTAAGCGGCTCTCCGGTCTGGCGGATGCGATGTTCGAGCTCAGCGCAGGGCGGCGGTCGAAACGGGAACTTAATGTTCAAGAAGCCGATGTGGAAGCCTCCATCAGACAAGCCGTCCATGAGGTCACGCAGTACGCGCAGCAAAAACAAATACGCATCAGCGCTTCGGTAACCTGCCCACGCCAGAACTTTGTATTCGATGCCGGCAAAATAGAACAAGTTCTGATTAACCTCTTGGAGAACTCGTGCAAGTTCACGCCAAAGAATGGATCCATCGAGATTTCAGCGTACCCGGTGCCATACGAGGTCGGTGACCGTTCCCAGAGCCTGGCTCGATCTTTTGGTCCAGACTCGGAGACATTCCCCTCGAACGCCTACCGCATTGATGTCCGCGACTCGGGGTGCGGGATTCCTGTTGAGCACATCTGTTCAATTTTTGAAGAATACACATCCTATGCCGGCGGCAAAGACAGGTCTGGGGGAGGTCTAGGCCTGGCGATCTGCCGCATGATTATCGAAGCGCATCATGGCGACATCTGGGCTGAGTCTGGGGCAACGGGAACTCAATTCTCCCTGGTTCTCCCTTACGGCAGTCCAGTTTCAACACTAAAGATGCCGAGCAAGTCTATAGATCGGCGTAGCCGCGCTGCTGCGGCAAACACTAAGAAGTTATCGGCATGATTAGGCCCCACGGCGGAACCGTATTGGCATGAGCAGCACACCCAGAATTATGGTCGCCGAAGACGAGCCAGAAGTACGCGACTACCTGGAAATCGCGTTGCGCTCGTTGGGTTACCTCGTTGACCTTGCGCAGGACGGCGAGGAAGCGCTCTCTTGTTTAAAGGAAAGCGGTTCCGACTACTGCCTCCTGCTGCTGGATATCATCATGCCGCGCAAGGACGGGCTGGAAACGCTTCGCGAGATACGTCAGTTCGATACCGGTCTGCCGATTATTATGCTCTCGGGCGCGACTTCGCCTCTGAACGTGGTGGATGCGATCAAAAGCGGTGCCAACGATTTTCTAGCTAAGCCGGTCAGTCACGACGACTTGGGCGGGGCCATTCAAAAGGCGCTCCGGGTTCGTACTAACGCTGGTCCGAGTCCAGCGGCGGAAAGCACCGCGCCCACCGCGGAATCTTTCACGGCATCTAGTTCGTGGACCAAAAAACTGGAACTCTTCCTGAATCAAGTGGGTTCGTCCGAAGTTCCTGTTTTGCTGCAAGGGGAGACGGGTGTCGGCAAAGAAGTGCTTGCCCGCAGGCTGCACGCAAGCTCCCGTCGATCGGCGAAGCCTTTCCTTAAGCTCAATTGTGCGGCACTTCCAGGGGAATTGATCGAAAGTGAACTCTTCGGATATGATCGCGGAGCGTTTACCGGTGCCTTCCGCAACAATCCCGGAAAATTCGAACTTGCCCATGGCGGAACCATCCTCCTCGATGAGATAGGAGACATGGATTTCAAACTCCAAGCTAAGCTGCTGCAGGTTCTCCAAGACGGCGAATTCCTGCGACTGGGCAGTAAGGAGACATGCCGCGTCGACGTGAGGGTAATTGCCGCCACTCACTGCGATCTTGAATCAGCGATCAGTGAAGGCCGGTTTCGAGAGGATTTGTACTACCGGCTCAATGTCATTCGCATCGAGGTTCCGCCTCTACGCGACCGTAAAGAGGAACTGCTGCCGCTCGCCCAATTTTTTCTGACGAAGTACGCAGCAGCGGGCGCAGTTTCGCCTGAGATCACGCCTTCGTTGAGACAGGCAATGCTGGCTCACGATTGGCCTGGAAATATACGGGAGCTCGAGAACGTAATGCGAAGGTATGTCGTAATGCGGCGCCCCGAAATGATAGTCGAGGAACTGGCGCGGATGGCAGCACGCCGGAAGACTCTGGCAGCGCGAAGTGTAGGGAGAGAATCGCGTGAAGATGGAATCCGACCGGCACGGGCCGGAACTTTTTACGAAGAACCGGAAGATTCGAGTTCGCCCGCGGAGCCTGCGGACCGTCAAAGCAGTGCCTCCCAGATATCCGTACTTGGCCGGGTCGACCAGGCCCGAAGGCAGGCTGAGCTAGATGCTATTTTAGCCGCTCTCAACGCCAGGCAGTGGAATCGGAAGCAAGCGGCAGCTTTGCTGAACGTGGATTATAAAGCCCTGCTCTACAAAATGAAGAAGCTGGGGATCGGTGATCGAGCATCTAGTTCCGCAGCGCCTTAACGAAGAATTTCACTTATCTGAACGATTAGCAGAAGGATCGAATTACTGGAGCGCCTCTACCTCTGTGTGTATCGTCGTTTCTTTCTACTGCACCGTGATTGTAAATTGCTTCTGTACCTGTGCTGCGCCAGTTATAAGACCTCCATCTAGCGGCGATCCGCTGGAATCGAATACAGAGAGCACAAACGTGTAGGTCCCAGGGGCTCCAGGGATCCCGGTGATGGCACCTGTACTTCCGTCCATGCCCTTTGAGCATGGCCCTATCTTTCGGCTAATTCGAGGGGAGTACCATTCGCCCTGCGGCCACCGATTGCTAGAATCCATTCGGCGAGTATCTTCCTCCGAGTGCTCGTGAATGACAGAGAGCGCTTTAACTGGGGCGGGCGCTCTCTCATCACTTGTTCGGGTGAGCCGTGCATATAGTCCCCAAAGACTGCCAAAAGCGGACAATCCTTGAAGGTCGCGTCCGTGCTGATCTCGGGGTGTACATATTGGCGGTTAGGCAGTTGGAGCAACCCCTAACCAAGGAAGACTTCGACTGGGCCTACCAATGCTGCGAGCGAGCCAGGGTAATTTACGAGCAGGCCCGCGACACGGTAATAGCCCATATCGCTGCGCACCGGTGCTGAATAGTTTGGCGGACGATCTGAAAGCGGAGCGGGCGAATTTCTCAGGGACACACATTTAGCGCACTACCCTGGGGTGAACCCCTCCATTGAGACAATCCGCGATTAGCACACCTGCCATTTAGTGATTTTCCCTACTCAAACAGCCTTTTCTGCTTCAAACTGATCCTCGGTTGGTGAAGCGGAGGCGGGCTCTGGTGGAGACCAACCCGCCAAGGAATAGCCAGCCGGAGACTCATCAAGACGATGGTCCGGGAAGCTGGCTTCGGTCGGTTCCCCGTCAACCCGAAGGCCTACATCGGATCGAAAGATCTCCGGATGCCTGAAAAAACTCATGGTCGCTCCTTGCGAAGGTATCGCGGAGCTTGCGGCTTGCTCGAACTCCTCCGGTGGCCGGTAGCCTAGCGCCGAATGCAACCGGAGACGATTGTAGTATTGCTCGATGAACGCCTGGATGTTGGTGCGCAGATCATCGAGATCCCGATACCTGTTGGCGTAGATTTCCTCTCGCTTAAGCGTTTTCATGAAGCTCTCACAACTGGCATTGTCGTAAGGGTTCGCTGGCCGGCTCATGCTCGGAATCATTTGGTGCTTCCGCAGAATCGTCACATAATCCCCGGACGCATACTGCACTCCGCGGTCGGAATGATGCACCAGGCCCGGCGGCGGTTTTCGTTCCGTGATCGCGCCCTCCAGCGCTGCCATTGGCAGCCGGGTCGCCAGTGTTCGATCCAACTCCCAGCCAACCACCTTACGGGAAAAGGAATCGAGAATCACGGCCAGGTAAACGAACTCGCGATCCAGCCGGATGTAAGTGATGTCGGCCACCCACAGCTGGTTGATCCCGGTCAGCTTCATGCGGTTGGCCAGGTTCAAATAGACCTCCAACTCGTGATCGGAATCCGTGGTGACGACGAACGCGCGCGGTTGTACGCCGAGTAAGTTGTCCTCGCGCATGAACCGCGCCACGCGCTTGTGGTTCACCAGCATCCCACGCCGTCGTAGCTCCGCCGTGATTCTTCGGTAGCCGTAGCGCCGCCGGTGCTCGACAGCGATCCGCTGCATCGCCGAGCGAACCTCCATCTCCTCTTCCACCGGCATCTGCTCGGCCAGCGATCGGTAGAATCCCGCGCGGCTGACCTGCGCAAGGTAACACATCCGTTCGATACTCAAGCTGCCTTGCATCGACATCACTCCCCGGACCTGGTCGTAGACGCCCTCGCGCCAGATTCGCCGCTCTTCTGACGTCGAGCCTCGACTTTTTGCAAGGCACCCTTGAAAAACTCCACCTCCAAAGTCTTGTCCGCCAACACACGCTTCAGTTGGTGGTTCTCCTTGCGGAGTGTGGATTCACGCGGACTTTCCGGTGGCGGTTCGTGGCCGCCGTCCACCGGATCAAGTTTATGGCGCCATCGATATAGCAACCGCCGTGATACGCCTAACTCCTCCGACAGCGCCACGATGTTCTCGCAGTGCTTCATCCGCTCCACCGCCATCTGGCGGAACGCTGCCGGATGCCTTCCCTTTCGTTTCTCTGCCACTCGCAGCTCCTTTCCCTGCAAAGTGTGCCAATTGCGAGTGTCTCATTTTAAGGGTTCAGTCCAACCGAAGTGCTGCTAACGGCGAGGTTTTGCGTATTGTCCTTATAGGTGGACACTACCGGGCTTTGCGGTCATTGCACGATCTTGATCAGAATCTGCTCAACCACCGAGGCGCTCAAAGCGGCCTTGTGGTCTCACTTTCGGCCCAATCAACATGACTGTACCGCTGGTTAGGCTAAGCGGGCGCCACGTCGAGGGGATGATGGTCCCCGCGGTCGCCGGGTCGGGAACAGGCATGCAATAACCGACACTGCAGCTACCCAGGAGAGCGTTCTCCTATTGCTACTCAACTTTTCTTGCTAGACTCTCGGGTTTCTGCCTGCGGCGGCGCGACGCCTGTAACTGCTGGCTACGGCTTTGAGGGCAACGCCAGGACAGATTCTTTGGAAACCTTGCCGGAGTCGTCCACAATTTCCAGCTGAAATTGGAGCCGCTCTGCTGAAGACTGATAGTACACGTGCCCAGTGGTTAGAAGTTGCTGATCAAGCGGTATAGTTCGTGGTTTTCGGTCACCCTCAAGAATCACCAAGTGTCCTCCGCGTGCGTGGGTTACGACAGCGCTTTGGGGATTCCACCGAATGTTGAGGCCGTTGCCGTTTGCTTCCACATCCAGTTGAAGCGGAGATACGCGTGTTGTGGCCGGAGTCTTCCGGGTTGATGCGGATGAGGAGTCTCGGAACAAGAGCGCAAGCAGACTGGCAAGTATCAGCACCCCCAATACCGCGCTGCTGGTTACGAGCATCCTTCGGGAGACGCGCCCCGTCGTCTTCGAGGTCGCGTCGGTCCGCGGCGGGGTTATCTCTGCGGGTTCGGTTTGGCTGAGCTGACTGTTGGCGGCAACAGAAATCAAGGGGCGTGTCCGCAGTCGCCCCAGGTAAGTTCTCATTTGCTGGCTGATCGGTTCCTCACCTGAGCCGGAAGTTGCCGGCAACCGCGTCGTCTTGACTTCCTCGGCTGACTGAGTCACTCGGGTATCAATCGAAGCGGATTCGGCTTGTTGCGACAACCGTTCCGCATTGAGCGGAAAATCCATGAACGATACTGGAGCAAAGACACCCTCCTGCATCCAGAAGAAGAATCCCGCAGTGTGTAACTCGGGGGAGTTCTGGATTAGCATGACTACATTAGTGGAATCGCGAAAGTATTTCCCGACGAAAGTGATCTCTTCGTCTCGAAGGTGCAAGTTATCCTCCGACTGGGTCCGGAAGTAACCCACAACGAAGGTATACACTAATCGGAGGCGTTTAACTTGAGACGGATCCAGATGATATCGGGTGCCAGGCTGCTCTACGGAAGGAACCCAAACGTAGTCGTTGATCTCAAGTCTGGTCGGCGTCTTCTGGCGGCCGAGCAACACACCGCCAACTTCGGCGCCAGAGGTACTGTCGGCAAGATGCTGATCTAACTCGGTCCGAAGCCTCGAAATGAGACTGAGCGGTATGTCGATGCGGATCGGTGAGCCTGGAAATGTCCAAGAAAATACCGACCGATCGGAAGCTCCAGACTCGTACTTCGTAGGTGTCGCTATGCTCATTCCGCAAGCTTCCCAGCCAATCCGTAGGTGACGTGGTTTGATTTTACGCCGACCTGTTCCCTTAGACTATTAGCATAATTGCTAGCTACCCTGCGGCTTCAACTTTCAACTCTAAGTGGTTGCTGCCTCCGGTAGCTCTACTGGCTGATCGGTACTGGCTCGTTCGTTTGCGTGCTACTGGTCCTCTTTAGTGGCGGTCACGGGATCGACCTTGACGCCTTCGCGGGCGCTGTCGCCGGGGTTGGCGATGATTCTGTCGCCCATTTGCAGGCCGCTGAGGACTTCCAGGCGATCGCCGTAGTCGCGCCCAACTTTAATTTTTTGCAGGTGCACGGTGGAGTCGGGCTGGACGAGCGCTACCTGGGTACCGGTTGCCAGGACGATTAGGGTGTCGCCGGGGATCAGCAACGGGGCATTGGCGCGGGGACTGCTCAGGTCCACTTGCGCGTACATGCCGGGTAGCAAGGCGCCGTCGGCGTTGGGGACTTGGACTTCTACCAGCATGGTGCGGCTGGTGGGGTCGAGCGAATTGGCGGTGCGGGCAACGGTGCCGGTGAAGGTTCGGCCGGGCAGGTTGGTGACGCTCAAGCGGGCGGGCTGCCCGGCGTGGATGGAACTGGCGTTGGTCTGCGGCACGTTGACGTAGGTGCGCAGGGTGCCGGTCTGGGCGATGCGATAGAGCAGCGTGCTGCCGGAATTCACTAGGGCGCCAACATCCACGTTGCGGAGGGTGATCACGCCGGCGAAGGGCGCTTTCACCATGCGGTAACCTTGCATTTGATCCAGGCGCGATACGTTGGCTTCGGCGGCGCCGATGTTGGCGCGTTGCACGGCGATGGCTTTTTCGAGCGATTGCACGCCGGCTAGCTGGGCTTGGTATTGGGACTGGTATTGATCGTTATCCTGCTTGGAGACGACACCGGCGGCAACCAAGCTGGCCCAGCGGCTCGCGGTGACTTTGGCTAGTTCGAGATTGGCTTTGCCTTGTTGTTCGTTGGCCAGGGCCTGGTCGAGTGCGGCTTGGGTCTGCTGCAAATTGGCTTTGGCTTGGATCAACTGCTGATCGAGCTCGGGAGCTTCTATCTCGGCTACGGGCTGGCCGGCTTGGACGCGGTCTCCGATGTCTACCAAGCGGCGTTTGATATAGCCGTCGGCGCGCGCCAGAATGGGGGCTTCGGTGACTGCCTCGATGTTGCCAGGCAGCTGCAATTCACTCATCGCGGAGGAGCGGCCTACCTCGATCACTTCGACTCGCGGCACGGCCTGTTCCTGTTCCGCCGCTTGGCTGCCGATCAGCGCATTGCGTTTCTGCAACGGAATGTAGCCGGCGAAAAATGCCACTACGATCAAGACGACGGCGCCTAAAAAGAGCGCCCAAATGGTGATGGCGGAGGGATGCCAGGGCTTCGTCAATGCGGTGTGCGCCGTGCCATCGACCAGGCCTTTCTGCTCGCGAAGCTGCCGCTTGAGATCTTCGACTTCCTTGCGTAGACGTTCCTCCGTGTTTTCCTGCACGGTGATTTCTTCGGGTTGATTCGGTTCGGTATATCGCATCAGATACTTAAATTTGTTTCAGATTCCACTCCGACTCGAGAGCGTCTTCGCGCTCCTCCTGTTCCAGCTTGCGTTCGTGGTCGACGGGCGGCTGGGTACGCAGATAACTATAGATGATGGGCACGACAAAGAGCGTGGTCACGGTGGCGAACAGCAGGCCGCCGATTACGGCGCGGCCCAAGGGGGCGTTCTGTTCCCCGCCCTCTCCCAAACCTAGCGCCATGGGAAGCATGCCGAGCATCATGGCGGTGGCCGTCATCAGCACCGGGCGGATGCGGGCGTAGCCGGCCGAGAGCATGGCCTCTTTTGCCGAAGGCACCAGCATTCTTTCGTCGTTGGCGAAGGTGACCATCAGAATACTATTGGCAGTGGCCACGCCAATACACATGATGGCGCCCATCAGCGACGGCACGTTAAGCGTGGTGCCGGTCACGAACAGCATCCACAAGATGCCTGCCATGGCTCCCGGCAGCGCCGTCAGGATGATGAACGGATCGAGCCAGGACTGGAAGTTTACCGACATCAGCAAGTACACCAGGATTACGGCGACGATCATGCCGAGGCCCAGGCGGAAGAAGGACGAACGCATGGTGTCATACTGGCCGCGCAGATCGAGCGTGGTGCCGCGCGGCAGGTGAGCGGTTTCTTCCTTCACGATTTTTTCGACAGCCGATCCGACGCCGCCGAGATCACGGCGGTCCACGTTAGCATAGACGTCGAAAACCGGCCAGACGTTATAGTGATTGACGATTACGGGGGCGTAGCCGCGCTTGACGGTAACCAGATTCGATAGCAGTTGTGCGCTGCCGGCAACGGCTCCGGGATTCCCGTAGGCTTGGGACGCACCATTCGGCGAGGCGCTGATGGAAGCGTTCCCGGCGCTGGTGGTGGAGGCGACTGCTACGTTGCCCGAGGTGACCGGCGTGCGCAGCAAAGCATCCAAGGAATCGACTTTATATTGCGGGGTTTGCACGCCTACGTTGTAGTTGACGCCGTTGGGTCCCACCCAGTAGTTGGGGGCCACGGTGCCGTTGCCGCTCAGCGAGATCAGCATGTTGCCAGTAACGTCGCGTTGCGTCAAGCCGAGTTGCCCGGCCTTGGTACGGTCGACGTTGAGGGTTATCGAGGGCTGGTCGACAACCTGGTGCACGTGCACGTCGGCAGAGCCGGGGATGCGCGCGATGCGCGCGGCCAACTGTTGGGCGATCTTATAGCCAGCTTCGGCGTCGCGGCCGACCACTTGTAAATCGATGGGCGCGGGCAGGCCGAAGTTCAAAATCTGATTGGTGATGTTGGCGGGCTGAAAGAAAAAAGTGGTGTCCGGGAACAGCTGGTTTAAGCGCTTCCGCAAGGCCACTTCGTAATCGCGGGTGGGGCCGTGTTTTTCTTTGAGCGAAATCAGGAGTTCGCCGTCGGCGCTGGAGATGGTGGGAATGTCTCCCTGCGCCAAGCTGGTCCAGCTGTTGGGGACACCGATGTTGTCGATGATGGTTTCCATTTCATCGGCGGGAATCACTTTGCGGATCTCGCGCTCGATGGCCGCGAAACGCACTTCGGTTTCCTCGATGCGGGTACCGGCGGGGGCGCGCGCGTGGAGACGCATCTGGCCGGAATCGACCGTTGGGAAAAAGTCTTCGCCGACTAGCCACAGAAGTCCCAGGGAACCTAGGAAGACTACACCGAAACCGGTGAGCACGCGGCCGCGATGGCGCAGAGACCAATCCAGCAGGCCGATGTAGCGGAAACGGAGGCGTTCGAACAGGCCGTTGAACCAATGGTGCATGCTCCAGAAAATGCCTTTGCCGCTGGCATGCTCGCCTTCGACGCCGAGCTGGTACATCGACATCTCCGAGCGGAGAAGCTTATGCACCATGGTGGGCACCAAGGTTCGCGACAACAGATACGACGAGAGCATGGCGAAGACCACGGCCATGGCCATGGGTGTGAACAAATACTTCGCGGTTCCTGTCAGCAGCAGCACCGGCACGAACACGATGCAAATCGACAGGGTGGAGACAAACGTCGGCACGGCGATTTGCGAGGCGCCGTCGAGCACGGCCCGCACCAAGGGCTTGCGCAGGCCGATGTTGCGATGGGTATTTTCGATTTCGACGGTGGCGTCGTCGACCAGGATGCCGACGGCGAGGGCCAGGCCTCCCAGCGTCATCACGTTGATGGTCTGGCCCAGCAAGCTTAGGACGCAGAGAGACGCCAGGATCGACAGGGGAATCGAGATGCAGACGATTAACGTGCTGCGCCAACTGCCTAGAAACAGCAGGATCATCATGCCGGTGAGGGCGGCGGCGATCAGGGCTTCGCGCACCACGCCTTTGATGGAGGCGCGCACGAAGACCGACTGATCGGCGAGCGTCACCACCTTCAGTTCCGGCGGAATGGTGGCGAGGATGCGGGGGAGCGCGGCTTTGACATCGTTGACGATGGCGAGCGTCGAGGCCTTGCCGGTGCGGGTTACCGTCATCAGCACGCCGCGCGAGCCGTTGGTGCGGACGATATTATTCTGCACCGAGAAGCCGTCGCGCACTTGCGCTACGTCTTTCATGTAGACTGTCGCGCCGTTCACCGTCTTGATGGGCAGGTTGTTGAGTTCATCGAGGATGATGGGGCTGCTATTGACTTTGATTTGATACTCGGTGCCGGCTAGCTTAGCGGTGCCTGCGGGGAGAATCAGGTTCTGCAAATTTAAGGCGTTCGAGACGTCCACCGGGGCCAGTTGCTTGGCGTACAGTTCGTCGAGATTTAGGTCCACCATCACCGACCGGCTCTTGCCGCCAAAGGGATAAGAAACCGACGCGCCTTGCACGGTGCCGAGCGGAGTGCGGATGAAATTATTGCCCAAGTCGAAGATTTCCTGCTCGCGTAACGTCTTGCTGGTGAGTCCCAGTTGCAGGATGGGAACGCTGGCCGCGTCGTATTTAAGAACATTGCCGGGCATCATCCCCGGTGGCATATTGCGGACGGCGCTAGTCATTTGCGCGGTTACTTGCGCGACTGCCATATCCACCTGAACATTCGGATGAAAATAGATGCGGACCACAGCAATGCCATTGTAGGATTGCGATTCAATGTGCTCGATGTCGTTGACGTTGGAGGTGAGGCCGCGCTCGAAATTGGTGACGACGCGCTTTTCCATTTCATCGGGCGACAGACCCGTGTACTGCCACAGCACGCTGACGATGGGGATATCGATATAGGGAAAAATATCGACCGGCATGGTGACGATGGCGGCCCCGCCCAGGAAGGCGATGAGAATGGCCATGACCACGAAAGTATAGGGGCGACGGAGAGCGAGCCGGACTATCCACATATATAGGTCTGTTTCTAATATTATCTGCCCACGGCCGGTAATTTTGCGCTTCCCGTTTGGCAGGGTGCGGGGACCGTACTGCGCCATTTGGCAGAGCGGGCGGTTCGCCGACCCTGCGCTATCATATTATGCGTGAAACCGGACGCGGCTCTCGAACTCGCCACCCAGCAATTGCATCGGGTGCGCGAGGAAATTGGAAAAGTGATTGTCGGCCAGCAGGAAGTGGTGGATGGCGTGCTCATCTGCCTGCTGGCGGGGGGGCACGTTCTGTTAGAGGGCGTACCGGGGCTGGGGAAAACCACCTTGCTGCGGACGCTGGCGCGGGTGCTGCACCTGAAGTATTCGCGGATTCAATTTACGCCCGATCTGATGCCCGGCGATATTGTCGGCAGCATGATTATCGACACCGAGAGCGGCGCTAAGGCGCTGCGTTTTCAGCCGGGGCCGATTTTCGCGCACCTGGTGCTGGCGGACGAAATCAACCGGGCTACGCCGAAGACGCAATCCGCGCTGCTGGAGGCGATGCAGGAGCACACGGTCACCAGCGGGACTACGACGCACGAGCTGGAAGCGCCGTTTCTGGTGATGGCCACGCAGAATCCGATTGAGATGGAAGGCACGTATCCGCTGCCGGAGGCGCAGCTCGACCGGTTCCTGATGAAGATTCTGGTGCGCTATCCGTCGCGCGAGGACTTGAGCACGATCGTCACGCGCACTACTCAGAAGGAAGAGGCGCATCTGCGGACGATTCTCAATCGCGAGGAGATTATGGAGCTGCGGCGCGTGTGCCGCGATGTGCTGGTGGCGCCGCACGTGCAGAGTTACGCGATCGACCTGGTGATGGCGACGCAGCCGGATTCGAGTGAGTCGCACGAGCTGGCGAAAAAGTTCATCCGCTTCGGCAGCTCGCCGCGCGGGGCGCAGGCGCTGGTGGAGTGCGGGCAGGTGCTGGCGTTGATGCGCGGACGGCTGCATTTGTCGATTGAGGACGTGCAGACGGTGGCGGCGGCGGTGCTGCGGCATCGCATCATTTTGAATTTCGACGCGCATGCTGACGGACAGACGCCGGAGACGATTTTGGACAAGATCATCCCCAGCGTGGTGGCGGCGCGGGCGGGCGCCAAGGTCTAGCCGGTGGCGGAAAACGGGCTGCTGATCGACACTCCGCTGCTCGAAAAACTGGAGAGGCTCGCGATCCAGTGGCAAAAATCCTTGCCTGGGGTGGTGGGCGGGCATAACACTTCTCGATCCGCGGGCGCGGGACAGGAGTTTCTGGATCACCGGCAATTTCATCATGGGGACGATCTGCGTGCAGTGAATTGGCGCGCTTATCTGCGTCTGGAGAAGATGTTCCTCAAGATGTTCCAACTGGAGCCGCGCATTCCGGTGCGGGTGCTGGTGGACGTCAGCCGGTCGATGACTACCGGTGGGGGCAAAGGCGCGCTTTCGAAATTCGATTATGCGCGGAAGCTGGCGGCAGCAATGTGTTATGTCGCGCTGGTGCGGTTGGATTCGATTTATCTGCAACCGTTCGCGGAAAAGCTGGGGGATCCGCTGCGGCTGGGTGGGGGGCGGCAGCGGTTTCAGCCAGTGGCTAACTATTTACAGGCACTGAAACCCGGGGGCTCGACGAAATTCTTCGACATCACGCGCGATTTTATTTCGCGGTATCCGCAGCGCGGGTTGGTGATCGTGATTTCGGATTTTCTGGATGACGCAGGGTGTGAGAAGCCGCTGCAGTATCTGACGGATTTCGGGCACGAGATGATCCTGATTCATGTTTGGGCGGATGAGGATCGGGAGCCGCCCTGGGATGGCGAGTTGGACTTGGAGGACGCGGAATCGGGGACGCGGGTGCAACTGGCGTTCGATGACGCGGCGCGCGCGAGTTATGTCACGGCGTTCGATGAGTTTGCGCTGGAGTTGCGCAACGTGGCGCTGCGCAATGGCGGGCGGTATGTTGGATTGTCGACGTCGATTCCGATTGAAGAGGCTATCTTTGGTCCGATGGTGAGGGCTGGCGCGGTGCAGTAACCATGAACTTTTTGAACCTCAGTTTCGGGGAATTGCTTGGGCTGGCGGGGATCGTTTCCGCTGGGATTGTCGCGCTGTATTTGCTCGATCGCACCAAGCGCAAGCAAGTGGTGGCAACACTCCGGTTTTGGACTGCCGGTAAGCTGCCGGAGGAACTGAAGCACAAGCGGCGCGTGCATCAACCTTGGAGTCTGCTGCTGCAAATCGTCAGTATGATTTTACTGCTGCTGGCGATTGCGGGGCCGCGCTTCGGTGATCTGGGCACGTCACGCGATCACGTGCTGCTGCTCGATACTTCAGCTTGGATGGGGGCTCGCGCACGGCAAGGGATTTTGCTGGACCAAGCTAAGAACGCGGCATTGGTATACGTCAATTCATTGCCACTGCTGGACCGCGTGATGCTGGTGCGGGCGGATGCGCTGGCTACGCCGGTGACGCAGTTTGAATCGAATAAGAGTGCGGTGGCGGATGCGATTCGGCGGTCGCGTCCCAGCACTTCGGCGTTGAATCTGGAGCAGGCGCTGGAGTTTGCGCAGCAGGCGCAGAAATTGCAATCGCAGAAGGCAGGGGAAATTGTGTTCGTGGGGGCGGCGCGGATTCCTAAGCAGGAAAACGAAATCGCTGTGCCGGCGAATTTACGCGTGATTTCGATTCCTTCGAACGGGGAAAATGTGGGGCTGCGTAAGTTGGGCGTCCGTCGCGCCGCCACCGGGGTTGATTCGTGGGAAGCGTTCGTCGAGTTGCGGAACGACGGGCAGAAGGCTCGCGAGATCACGCTGCTCCTGCAATTCGCGGGGACGGCGGCGGGCAGCAAGACGATGACACTGGCGGCGGGATCGGAAACGCAGGCCACCTTCGTGTTTCAAGCTAAGAAGGCCGGGTTGCTGGAGGCGCGCGTTACTTCCACCAACGGGCGTGGCGACGCGTTTCCGCAAGACGATACGGCGGTGATCGAAGTGCCTATCGGGAAACCGCTGCGGGTGGCGGTGTATTCGCCGGAACCGGACCTATTGAAGCCGCTGCTTGCGGGGAATCCTCAGGTGGAGGCTACCTTCGACTTGCCGGCGAAGTTCGATGCGCAGGCTGCGGCGGATATCGTCGTGTTCGACCGTTTTGTTCCTAAAGAAGCTCCCCAGAGTGCGGCGTCGATTTGGATTGAACCGCCGGCGGGGTCGCCGTTTGCGATTCGCTCGACGGCGGCGAATGTGAAGCTGCAGCAGTGGCATCAGGAAACGGCGCTCGGAGCGGGGCTGTATTCAAAGGATGTGGATTTGGCTGCGACTCAGGTCTTCAATTTGGCGCCGGGGGATCGGGCGGTGGCGGATACGGCGCAGGGTCCGGTGGTGGTGGAGCGGGCGGGAGCCGTGAAGATGGCGGCGTTGGGGTTCGATCCGGTGCGCTCGGCGATGAAGTATGATCTGGCGACGCCGCTGCTGATGGCGAATCTGCTGCGGTGGATGGCTCCGGAAGTTTTTCGGCGGTCGGATGTGCAGGCGGGGACGGTGGGTACGGTGAATGTGGCGCTGGACAAGGGCGTCAATCCGGCGGCCATAAAAGTTCTGGGCGACGATCAGCGGCCGCTGCCGTTCACTGTGGAAAGCAACAGCTTGCGATTTTTCGCGGGGGCGCCGGGGAACGTTCACGTGGTCACTGGCGATCGGGAAACAGTTTATTCGCTGACGCTACCCGATGTGGGCGATACGGCATGGCGTCCACCGGCTAACGCGGCGCGGGGAATTCGGCGGGGGGCGATGGCGGAATCGGCTCCACTGAATCCTTGGCCATGGCTGGCGCTGGCCGGGGGACTCGGATTGCTCGCGGACTGGCTGCTCTATGGGCGCAGCCGCATCGTGCGGCTGACGCCGCGCGCGGCTTCGTTGAGTTTGGTGGAGCGGCTGCGCTGGAGAAAAGCGTCATGAGTTTCGATCGCGCATGGTTGTTGCTGGTCGCTTGGATTCCGCTGGCTTGGGGATACTTTGAGTACCGCCACACTACGCGCAAGCTGGGGTTGGCGTTGAAAGTGGCGACGTTCACGCTGATCCTGCTGGCGCTGGCGCAGCCGCGGTTGAGTATTTCTACTAGTAAAGTTGCGGTGGGCGTCTTGGTGGACACTTCGGCTAGCGTTGCGCCACGGGATTTGGAGCGCGCTTCTAAGGTGGCTTCGGATCTGGACGACGCGCGTGGGAGTAACGCGTTGCGGGTGATTCCGTTTGCGCGTGCGACTCGGGTGGCGGATTTGACGGAAGACCAGAAGCCTTGGAAATTGCGGCTGACTTCGGGGTCTGACGGGAGATCCACCGATCTCGAGGCGGCAGTGCGCGAGGCGATCAGTTCCCTGTCCTCCGGCATGTTGCCGCGGCTGGCGCTGATTTCGGACGGCAAGGAGAACAAGGGCAGCATTGCGCGGGCGGCGTGGCAGGCGCGGCAGGCAGGGATTCCGATCGACACCTTCGCGATGCAAGGGCGCGAGCGGCCGGCGCTGCGGCTCGAGTCGGTGAGTCTGCCGGTGAACGCGTTTACGGGCGAGCAATTCGCGATCGATCTGGCGGTGTCGGCACCGGGAAAGACGCAGGCCGAAGTGGAGCTGTCGGCGGAGGGGCGGTCTCTGGGCACGACGCAGGTGACACTGGGGGCGGGCGTTAATCCGATTCGTATGCATGCGAGTCTCGAAACGCCGGGGGCGCTGGATCTGACGATCGCGGTGCGGACGAAAGGCGCGGGGGATTTGCAGGTGGATCAGGCGGTGATGCTGCGGCGGCCTAAGGCGCTGTATGTTTCGGAAGATCCGCCGGGGCTCGACAACGCTTTGCCGGGAGCGTTATCTACGGCCCAGTTCGAAGTGACGCGTGTTAACGATATTGCTGCTACTAATTTTGCGGATTATCAATTGGTGCTGCTGAATAATTGGGATCTGGAGAAGATTACGGCTCCGCGCAAGGCGGATCTCGAAAAATACGTCAAGCAGGGCGGCGGGCTGCTGGTGATCGGCGGCGAGCGCAACGTCTATGACATGAAGAAAAAGTCGGAGGACGCCCTCGACCGGGCGTTGCCGGCAAAGCTGTTGCCACCGCAATCGGCCGAGGGAACGGTGGTGGTGTTGATCATGGATAAGAGCTCGTCCATGGAGGGGCCGAAGATGGAACTGGCGCGCGCGGCGGCGACGGGACTGGTGAGCAATCTGCGGCCGATCGATCAAGTGGGGGTGCTGATTTTCGACAACTCGTTCCGTTGGGTGGTGCCGATTCGGAAGGCGGACGAACCGCGGGCGATCAATTCGCTGATCGCGGGGATCACGCCGGATGGTGGCACGCAGATCGCGCCTGCGCTGACGGAGGCGTATCAAAGAATTCTGCCGGTGGAAGCGACTTACCGGCATGTTCTGCTGTTGACGGATGGGATTTCGGAAGAAGGTAATAGCTATGCGCTGGCTCGGGAGGCGAAGGAGCATCAGGTCACGATTTCGACAATCGGTCTGGGCGCCGATGTACATCGTGAATATCTGGAAATGGTGGCGAACCT
>Ga0207674_10001564_pt1 | contig 29469 bp, 30 predicted proteins | sample KBSCornC72_FD_184303 | JGI IMG/M metagenome (GOLD analysis project Ga0207674, IMG submission 184303) | Corn rhizosphere microbial communities from Kellogg Biological Station, Michigan, USA - KBS Corn C7-2 (SPAdes) (version 2) | ecosystem: Host-associated > Plants > Roots > Rhizosphere > Soil ...
GGCGTTCGGGAGCGTCGCCCGCTGGGGTCGCTGGCAGGACGCGCCCGGCGTCGACGACACGACGCTGCCGGTGCTGGCCCGGCTGGACGAGACGCTGCGCGACCGGCTCGCGGCGTACGGACAGGGGCACGAGCGGTGGGGCCTGATCCACGCGGACCTGCGGCTCGCCAACCTGCTCGCCCGACCCGGCAGCCCCACCGCCGTGATCGACTTCGACGACTGCGGCTTCGGCTGGTTCGGCTACGACTTCGGGGCTGCGGTCAGCTTCATCGAGGACCACCCGGACGTGCCGGCCGCGACCGACCAGTGGGTCGAGGGCTACCGGCGGGTCGCGCCGTTGAGCGCGGAGGACGAGGCGGAGCTGCGGACGTTCGTGATGTTCCGCCGACTCCTGCTGCTCGCGTGGATCGGGTCGCACGGGGACGTCGACGTCGCCCAGGAGCTCGCGCCGACGTATGCCGTGGGCAGCTGCCACCTGGCGGAGGAGTATCTGTCCAGCCACACCTGACACGAGATCCAGGGAGGATCGATGTTCACATCGCTCGAGGGTCGCTCGGTGGTCGTCACCGGCGCCAGCAAGGGCATCGGCAAGGGCATCGCCGCCGGCTTCGCCCGCGCGGGAGCCAGGGTGCTGGTCGTCGGCCGCGACGGCGACGCCGCGGCCGCGGCCGCCGACGAGCTCGGGCGCGGTGCCTCCGCGTTCGCGGCCGACGTCGCCGACCCGGAGGCGTGCGCGGCGATGGCGGCCGCCGCCGTCGAGCGCCACGGCGGGATCGACGTGCTCTGCGCCAACGCCGGGATCTTCCCCGACGTGGCCCTCGCCGAGATGTCCGCGGCCGACATCGACCAGGTGCTCGGCACGAACCTCAAGGGCACCATGCTCTCGGTGATCTCGTGCCTGTCCGCGCTCGAGGCGTCGGGGCACGGCCGGGTGATCCTGACCTCGTCGATCACCGGCCCGATCACCGGCTTCCCCGGCTGGGCCCACTACGGCGCCAGCAAGGCCGGCCAGCTCGGCTTCATGCGGACCGCCGCCGTGGAGCTGGCCCGGAAGAGCATCACGGTCAACGCGGTGCTGCCGGGCAACATCCTCACCGAGGGGCTGAGGGAGCTGGGAGAGGACTACCAGAGCTCGATGGCCGCCTCGATCCCCGCCGGCAAGCTCGGCACCGTCGACGACGTCGCGCACGTCTGCCTGTTCCTGGCGACGGACGAGGCGGCCTACGTCACCGGCCAGGCGATCGCCGTCGACGGCGGCCAGGTCCTCCCCGAGTCGCTCGACGCCCTGTCCTCGTGACGGCGACCCGACGGTGACACCATGACCTGCAGAATGTCGGTGACATGACGAGCATCTCGCACGCCAAGGGACCCTTGGCGGAGTCCATCCAGCGTGAGCTGCAGGCGCAGATCGACGCCGGCCGGTGGCAGCCGGGTCAGCGGCTGGGTTCGGAGCGCAGCCTGGCGATGGAGCTCGGTGTCAGCCGGTCCTCGCTGCGTCAGGCGCTGGCGATGATGGAGCAGTCCGGAGCCGTACGTCGTGTGATCGGCCGCGGCGGCGGGACGTTCGTCAGCCACCAGAAGATCGACCGCGACCTCTCCCACATCCGGTCGGTGCCCGAGCTGCTGTCCGCCCAGGGGATCACGGCCGGCACCCGCATCCTGTCGACCGGGATGGTGCCGGCGGCGGCCGCCACCAGCGAGGCGCTGGAGATCGGGTCGGGCCAGCTCGTCTACGCAATCGTCCGGATCCGGCTGGCCGACGGCGCCCCGATCTCGCTGGAGCACGCGTGGCTACCGGTCTCGCTGTTCCCGGGGCTGCTCGACTTCCAGCTCGGCGGCTCGCTCTACGGCCTGCTGGCCGAGCACTTCTCGGTCGAGCCCCAGGAGACCACCGAGCGCATCGAGGTCGTCCGCGCCGGGGCCGACGACGCCTCGATCCTGGCCATCCAGCGCGACGACCCGCTGCTGTCGATCGCCCGGGTCACCCGCGGCGCCGACGGCACGCCGTTCGAGCACTCGCACGACCTGTTCCGCGCCGACCGTACGCGCATCGTCGTCCACACCGCGGAGCGGAAGGGCGACACCGACGCCGACCTCGCCCGCCAGTCCTTCGAGCTGATCACGCACTGACCCGGCCGGTCGCGGTTGACAATGATTCTCATTCTCAGTGAGAATCGTTCTCATGAAGCGGTGGATGGTCGCGGCGGTGACGCTGGGACTGGTCGCCACCCTGGCCACCGGGTGCCGGGGGCCCCGGTCCGGCGACCACACGGTGGTGGCGTCGTTCTATCCGCTGTACTTCATCGCCGAGCGCGTGGCCGGCCGCTACAACGACGTGATCGACCTGACCCCGCCGGGGGTCGAGCCCCACGAGTACGAGCTGACGGTCCGGCAGGTCGCCGAGATCGACCTCGCCCGGGTGGGCTTCTACGAGCACGGCGTGGCGCCGTCCATCGACCAGGCCATGGCCAACGACTCACCAGCCCACGTCCTCGACGTGGCGTCGGTGGTCGACCTCGCCGGCCCCGTGACCGGCTCGGGAGTGGAGTCCACCAGCGACGACAAGGACCCCCACTTCTGGCAGGACCCCACGCTGATGGCCGAGGCCACCCGCGCCTTCGCGGACACCATGGCCGGTGCGGACCCCGCGCACGCGTCGTACTACCGGAACCAGGGCGCCCGGCTGGTGCATGACCTGAACCGGCTGGACGCGGCGTACTCCCGGACGCTCGCCTCCTGTCGCATCAGGACCGTGGTCGTCAGCCATGACGCCTTCGAGTACCTCGCCCGCCGCTACCACGTGGACGTCGTCCCCATTGCCGGCCTCGAACCCGACGCCGAGCCCTCGCTCCAGCGACTCCACGACCTCTCGAACCTGATCCGCGACCGCGGCGTCACCACCGTGTTCTTCGAGACGCTGGCCAGCCCCGACCTGGCCCGGTCACTGGCGGGCGACGTCGGCATCGAGAGCGCCGTGCTGGACCCGATCGAGGGGCTCACCTCGACCGACCCCCACGCCACCTACCTCACCCTGATGCGGCAGAACCTGGCCGCCCTCGCGAAAGCAGGCGAGTGCACATGACACAGCCCTTGCCTCTTGCCCTCACGGAGGTCGGGGTCTCCCTCGACGGCAGACCGATCGTCCGCGACGTCAGCTTCGGGGTGGCGCCGGGACAGGTGGTCGCGATCCTCGGCGCCAACGGGTCCGGCAAGTCGACCCTGCTCAAGGCGCTGGTCGGCCTCAACCCGGTCGCCCACGGCTCCGTCCTCCTGTTCGGTACGCCGCAGTCTCGCTTCCGGGACTGGGGCCGGGTCGGCTACGTCCCACAGCGCTCGCACCTGGGGACCGGCGTCCCCGCGACCGTCCGCGAGGTCGTCGCCAGCGGGCGTATCGCGCGCCGCCGACCGCTCTGGCCGATGTCCCGGCACGAGCACGACCTCGTCGACGCGGCCATCGACTTCGTCGGACTCGGCGGTCGTGCCGGGCACCCGGTCTCGACCCTGTCCGGCGGGCAGCAGCAGCGGGTGCTCGTGGCACGCACCCTCGCCGGCGAGCCCGACCTGCTGCTCCTCGACGAGCCGAACGCCGGCGTCGACCACGCCAGCCAGCTCGCCATCGCGGAGACTCTCGGAGGACGCGCCGACGCCGGGGCCAGCATCGTCGTGGTGCTGCACGAGCTCGGCCCGTTCGCCCCCCTGATCGACCGCGTGATCGCCCTCCGCGAGGGACGAGTGACCTACGACGGGCCTCCCGACCAGCTCGCGGATGGCGCCGCCCACGCCCACCATCACCTCTTCCACGACGACTCGGGTCCACTCCCACCGCTGCAGGCACCGTTGGAAGGAGGCCGCTGATGTGGGACCTGCTGCTCGCGCCGTTCATGATCCGAGCCGTGGTCGCGGCGGTCGTCACCGGCCTGGCCGCGCCGGGCATCGGCACCTACCTCGTCCAGCGCCGGCTGTCCCTGCTGGGTGACGGCATCGGCCACATCTGCGTCACCGGCGTCGCCCTCGGCCTCCTGACCGGCACCTCCCCGACGTACACCGCCGTGGTGGTCGCCGTGATCGGCGCGCTCGTGATCGAGCTGATCCGCACGTCCGGCAAGGCCACCGGCGACCTCGCCCTCGCCCTGCTCTTCTACGGCGGGATCGCGGGCGGGCTGGTGCTGGTACAGATGGCCGGGAACGGCGCCTTCGCGCTGCAGGCCTACCTGTTCGGGTCGATCACCACGATCTCGCGCGACGACGTCGTGGTCTCGGTGGTGCTGGCCGGGATCGTGATCACGACCGCGCTGGCGCTGATGCCCCAGCTCTTCGCCGTCTCGCACGATGAGGACTTCGCGCGGGCCAGCGGCGTACCGGTGGCCTTCTACAACACCTTGGCCTCGGTCCTGGCCGCGGTGACGGTGAGCGTCGCGATGCGGACCGTCGGGCTCCTCCTGGTGAGCGCGCTGATGATCATCCCGGTCGCGACGTCGCAGCAGTTCGCGCGGAGCTTCCGGTCGACGATGCTCTTCGCCATGGGCGCCGGGCTGCTCGCGTCGCTGGGCGGCGTGGTCCTCTCGGCCTTCCTCAACCTGCCACCCGGCGCCACGATCGTGCTCGTCTCACTGGCCGGCTTCGTCGCCACGGCGCCGGTCGGCATGGTCCTCGAACGCCATCGCCGCGCTCGGGTGCCGTACGCCGCGGACGCGTTGCCGCTCCACGAGGAGACCGGTGAGCGGCACCAGCACGTCCACGGTGCCGGCTGCGGCCACCTGGCGATCGAGCACGGCGACCACGTCGACTACGTCCACGACGGTCACCGGCACGCCGTTCACGTCACCGGGGAGGGGCAGCACTATGACGAGCACTGAGCCGTCGGGCGGACTGCGCCCGACTCCCCAGCGACAGGCGGTCCTCGACGCGTTGTCGGGCGTGGACGACTTCCGGTCGGCGCAGGAGGTGCACGAGCTGCTCGCGGGCGAAGGCTCCGGCGTGGGCCTGGCCACCGTGTACCGCGCCCTGGCCCTGTATGCCGACCACGGGCTCGTCGACGTGCTCCGTCGCGAGGACGGCGAGGCGATCTACCGGCGCTGCTCCGAGACCCATCACCATCACCTGGTCTGTCGCACGTGCGGCGCGACGGTCGAGGTCGAGGGGCCTGCGGTGGAGAAGTGGACCTCCGCGATCGCGGCCGAGCACGGGTTCTCCGACCTCTCCCACACGCTGGAGATCGTCGGCACCTGCGCCGACTGCCAGGGGCGCTGAGGATTGTCAGCGCACCGTGAGCGGTGCCGCGGTCGGCGCCTCGGCCTCGACCGTGGCGGCCGTCCGCGACCTGCGCAGCACCAACCCGGTGATCACGATGGCGAAGATCGTGGCCAGCAGCATCAGCGTCGCCAGGGCGTTGACGGCCGGGGTGATGCCGAAGCGAACGGCGGAGTAGAGCACGATCGGCCAGGTGTTGGTGGTGCCGTTGGTGAAGGCCGGGAGCACGTAGTCGTCGAAGGAGAACGTGAACGAGAGCAGCGCCGCGGCGATGATCGCCGGGAACAGGCGTGGCAGCGTGATCTGCCGGAACGTCTCGATCCGGCCCGAGCCGAGGTCGTAGCCCGCCTCCTCCAGGGAGTCGCCCATGCCGACGAAGCGCGCTCTGATGACCAGCATCGCCAGCGACGCACCGAACACGACCTGCCCGAAGAAGATCGTCCAGGCACCCAGCTGCGGGAAGAACGGGACGTAGTTCCGGATCTGGACGAAGAAGATCAGCGAAGCCACCGCGATCACGATCTCCGGGACGACCAGGGTCAGATAGACCAGCGAGTCGAACGGCGCCCGCAGGAACTTGTTCATCCGCGCCAGCGCCAGCGCCGCGGCGAGCCCGAGCAGGGTGGACACGATGGCGGCCGCCGCGGCGATCTTCGCACTCGTCAGGATCGCCGGGATGTACGTCGGGTCGTGCAGCCCGGCATCGAACCAGCACGTCGTGAACCCGTTCCACACCGTGACGTTGCCGACCTGGCTCGGCGGCAGGTCGCAGACGTTCGACCCGGTGAACCCCTCGAGCGCGGCCGCCGAGGGTTTGTTGAAGGCGAACAGCACCATCACCGCGATCGGGAGGTACAGGAAGCCGAACACCACCACGGCCCAGGCGGTGAACGCCCGCTTGGCCGTGATGACCCTGCGCGTTCTAGGCACCGAACCGCTCCTCCTTCGTCGCGAAGAGGATGTAGAGCGCGACGAACCCGGACAGCGCGATCATCAGGCTGATCGACATCGCGGACCCGAACGGCTGGTTCTGGGCCGACGCGAACTGGTCGCCGATCACGTTGCCGACGAACTCGTAGTTACCGCCGCTGAGGATGTTCGGGATGATGTACTCGCCCGACATCGGGATGAACACCAGCAGCGCCCCGGTCACCACCCCCGGCATCGTGAGCCGGAGCGTGATCTGGCGGAACGCGCTGAACGGCTTCGCCCCGAGGTCGGTCGCGGCCTCGACGAGCGACCAGTCCATCCGCTCCAGCGAGGCGAACACCGGGATGATGAACAGAGGCAGGTAGTTGTAGACCAGGCCGACCCCGACGGCGTACTTGGTGAACATGATGTCGATCCCGAGGTTCTGCGCCAGGTAGCCGTTGGGGTCGAGGATGATCTTCAGCGCGTAGGTGCGGATCAGGAACGACGTCCAGAACGGCACCAGGATGAGCAGCAGCGCCAGCAGCTTGTACGTCGACAGATAGCGCGCCATCCAGTATGCGATGGGGTATCCCACCAGGATCGTCAAGATCGAGCCGCTCGCCGCCATGAGCAGGGTGCGATAGAAGATCTTGAGGTACAGCGGATCGAACACCAGGTGGTACTGGCTGGTGTCGAAGCCGTAGCTGATCGAGTCGAACCCGGTCTGGGTGGCCAGCGAGAACGCCACCAGGATGGCCAGCGGACCGAGGAAGAAGATCGCGTAGTAGACCAGCGACGGCGAGGTCAGCCAAGCCGGGTAGCGCGGGCTGAACGACCGGCGCCGACGACGCTCACCGGTCGCGACGGTCTCCTCGGTCTCCTGCAGGTCTACGGCCATCAGCCTGCCTTGAACTGGGTGTAGATCTTGGTCCGGTCCTGCACCACCTGCGGGCTCACGTTGAGGACGTACTGGTAGTTGTCGGTGTAGCTGGTCGGGACGTTGAACAGCGGGTCCTTGCTCAGCTCGGGCGGCAGCTGGGACACCGCCGCCGGGATCGGGATCGGGTAGTTGTGGTACTCCATCTCGGTCACGGCCGTCGACGGGGTCAGCAACCAGTTGATCCAGGCATGCGCCGCGACCGGGTCGGGAGCCGTCTCGGGGATGCACCAGTTGTCGGACCAGATCTCCGACTTCTCCTTGCACAGCACCGCGGTGATGTCGCCCTGCTTCTTGCGGCCCTGCACGATCCGGCGTACGTCGCCGTTCCAGCCCTGGCCCAGGATGATCTTGCCGGCGATCGCGTCGTCGATGTAGCCCGCCGAGGCGATCGTGGTGACACCCTTGCGGATGGACATCAGGAAGTCCGTCACCTTGCTGAAGTCGCTCTGGGAGTCGGTGTTGGCGTCCATGCCGTTGGCCATCAGGGCGAGTGGCACGACCTCCTCCGCGCCGTCGAGGATGTTCGTCCGGCCCTTGCTGACGTACTTGTTGAGCAGGTTGTAGAAGTCCAGCATCGTCTGGGGCTTCTCGGTGATGATCGTGTTGTTGTAGAAGAACATCGTGATCCCGTAGTCCTTGATCACGTGGTACTCCCCCGTGGGGTCGTACGACGCCTTGAGGAACTTGGGGTCGAGGTTCTTCTTGTTGGGGATCAGCGCGTCGTCCATCTTCATGAGCTTGTTCGTCTCGATGAGCTGGGCCACCGCGTTCTGGCTCGGCGCGATGATGTCGTACTTCGTGCCCCCCGCGTTGAGCTTGGCCAGGAGCTCGTCGTTCGACGAGTAGTAGGTCTCGTTGATCTTCAGCCCGGCCTTGGACACGTCGGGAAGAGCCATGAACTTCTTGTACGTCGACGGGTCGTCGTACTGGGACCAGTTGTAGATCTCGAGATGGTCCTCGATCGGCTTGCCGGCCAGCGCGTCCGCGCTCGCCGTGCTGCCAGCGGTGTCGTTGTTGCCGGTCGACGTGCTGCCGCACGCGCTCAGCAGCATCAGGCCGCCGAGCCCGAGCGCGGAGCGCCGCGAGAGCGGATGACCGACCGCGCGCACGACGTCGCGGTACAGCTGGTCGAGCTTCGGCTTGGTCTCCAGCGGCGCCAGGATGTTCAGGTGGTCGCGGTCGTCAGTCATGGTTCCTCAGTCCTCGTCCTGCATCGGGGTCCTGCATCGGGTCCTGCATCGGGTCCTGCATCGGGTCCTGCGCCGGCGCTTCGGCCAGCAGGACCGGTGCGGTGCGGTCCCACTGGAGCATGATGGGGTCTCCCGGACGGATCGCGTCGTGCGACTCGTCGGCGCCGACGCGCTGCTCCCGGATGACCATCTGTGTGCCGCCGTCGAGCGTCGCGACGACCTGCACCTCGTCCCCGAGATACATCTTCGTGTCTACCACTGCGTGGGCGGCGTTGATGGACCCCTCGACCGGGCTGGACGCGATGCGCACCCGGCCGGGCCGGATACCGACTCTGGCCGCCTGCCCTCGGGTTGCCTCGCCACGGGCCCGTACGACGACCCCGGCGCCGGTGTCGAGATCGAACTCGCCGTCGTTCGTCTCCGTGATCCGGCCGTCCAGGAAGTTCATCTCGCCGATGAAGTCGGCCACGAACGCCGTCACCGGCCGATCGTAGATCGCGGCCGGGGTGTCCAGCTGCTCGATGACGCCGTCGGACATCACCGCGATGCGATCGGACATCGAGAGCGCCTCCCCCTGGTCGTGGGTGACGTAGATGAACGTGATCCCGACCTGCTGCTGGATGCGGGTGAGCTCGATCTGCATCTCCTTGCGGAGCTTGAGGTCGAGCGCGCCCAGCGGCTCGTCCAGGAGCAGCACCCGTGGTCGGTTGACCAGTGCGCGGGCCAGCGCGACCCGCTGCTGCTGGCCACCTGACAGCATCGACGGGCGGTGCTTGTCCCGGCCGGTGAGGCGTACCAGCTCGAGCGCCTCGCGTGCCCGCGCGTAGCGCTCGGACTTCGCGACGCGCTGCTGCTTCATGCCGTAGGCGACGTTGTCCAGGATCGTCATGTGCGGGAACAGCGCGTACTGCTGGAAGACCGTGTTGACGTCGCGCTTGTACGGCGGCGTGCCGACGGCGTCCACGCCGCCGATCAGGATCTCGCCCTCGTCCGGCTGCTCGAACCCGGCGATCATCCGCAACGACGTCGTCTTGCCGCAGCCGGAGGGGCCCAGCAGGGAGAGGAACTCCCCCTTCCGGACCTGGAAGGAGACGGCGTTCACCGCGGTCAGGTCGCCGAACCGCTTGGTGACCGAGCGGAACTCGACGTCGTACGCCGATCCGTGTTCGCCGGAGCTCACGTGCTCTGCCTCCCCAGGCGAGGGCGACCCCGGGTCGCCCGGCTGTTCGAAGAGCGACCGCCACCAAGCCCCGACCACGGGGACGGTCAACCGTTGTTCCGGCAACGTAACCTCAGCAAAATCGCAGGTCAATGCCCGCGATCCGTGGCGAGACACGTTCTTTCATGCGAAATCCGCAGAGATGGGCCCCTCATTCGTCCGCCTCGGCCTCGTCCGTGGCGGCGCCGCGGGCGGTGAGGTGTCGGTTGATCCGCCACCCGGCCCAGGCGAGGGCCCCGAGCGGGATCGGCATCCAGAAGGCGATCAGTCGGTAGAGCAGGGTCGCCACGACGGCCTGGTCCGCGGTCACGCCGATCAGGACCAGCAGCGTGGTCAGCCCGGACTCGACGAAGCCGAGGCCGCCCGGGGTGATCGGGATCAGCGCCAGCGCCTGGGCCACGGCGTACGCCATCATCACCTCGGACGGGCGGACGTGTGCGCCGAGTGCGGCCAGCGCGGCCACCAGGGCGGCGTAGTCGAACATCCGGTTGCCGGCGGCGGCGAGGACGGCCCGCGTCCGGCGGCCCGTGAACGAGGCCGCGACCCGGTCACGCGCCGTGACCAGTGCCGCGGAGGCGGAGTCGGCGGTGAGGTCGTGCTTGACCAGGTGGAGGAGGCGACCCGCGAGCCGTCCGATCGCCACCACGAACGGCGTCCACACGAGGATCGCGATGCTCAGGGCCACCATCACGACCGCGACGACCACCGACACGACCAGGCCGTACTCGAGCTTCCGGGCGGGTGGCGGACCGATCAGCAGCGCCGGGATCGTGAGGATCGGCAGCATCAGCAGGATGCCCGTGGTGAGCAGGCCCATCGCGGTGATGGCAGACGCCACCGCCGCGGCGGGCTGGCCGGACTGGATCAGCAGCCTCGCCTGGACGACTCCCGCGGTGGCCGGCCCGCCCGGGACGATCTTCCCGGCGGCGTTGCCGGCCAGGTGAGCGGACGCGGCGGTTCCCCAGCTCACGGTCGACCAGGTGCCGTGGGGGCCCGTACGGCTTCGGAGCGCGAGCCGGGTCAGCCACCACAGCGACGCCATGCTGCCGATGACCAGCGCCACCACCACCACGAACCACCACAGCGTGATCTCACGCAGCCGTGGCCAGGAGCCGAACAGCGTGAGCAGTCCCGGGAAGACGACGTACAGCCCGATGGCGGTGAGCACCAGGCCGACGGCTCGGGCACCCCAACGCCGCACCAGACGCGAGATCACGGTCGTCATCGGCGGATTCGACCTCGCGTCATGTCCCGTCCCGTCGTCTGCCGATGCGTCGTGCTCAGGCCCTGCCGAACCGCCGGTCTCGCCGGGCGTAGATCTCGATCGCCTTCCACAATGCCAGCCGGTCGACGTCGGGCCAGAGGATGTCGGTGAACACCAGCTCGGCATAGGCCGCCTGCCAGAGCATGAAGTTGGACAGCCGGTTCTCCCCCGACGTCCGCCACAGCATGTCGGCCTCGGCCAGGTCGGGTACGTAGAGGTGACGCCCGAACGTCTTCTCGTCGACCTTCTCGGGGTCGAGCCGGCCGGCGGCGACAGCCCGGGCGATCGCTCTGGCGGTGTCTGCGACCTCGGCGCGGCCGCCGTAGTTCACGCACATGTTGAGCGTCAGGACGTCGTTGGCACGGGTGAGCTCCTCGGCGACCTGCAGCTCCTTGATCACCGACTTCCACAACCTCGGAGCGCGACCGGACCAGGTCACCCGCACACCCATCTCGTGCATCTCGTCGCGTCGCCGACGGATGACGTCGCGGTTGAAGCCCATCAGGAACCGGACCTCCTCGGGCGAGCGGGTCCAGTTCTCGGTCGAGAAGGCGTACGCCGAGATCGCCTTCACACCGATCTCGATGGCACCCTCGACCACGTCGAAGAGCGCCGCCTCGCCCATCTCGTGACCCTTGGTGCGGGGCAGCCCCCGCGCCTTCGCCCAGCGCCCGTTGCCGTCCATCGTGATCGCCACGTGTCCGGGCACCAGCGCCTTCGGGATGTCGGGTGGTCGGGCACCGGACGGGTGCGGGTTCGGCGGGCGTACGGCGCGCCGGCGGCTCTGGCGACTCACCTCTCGACGTACTCCAGCGACCGCAGCCCGCGCTCGAGGTGCCAGTGCAGGAACGCCGCGACCATCCCCGAGGCCTCGCGCAGGTGCCGCTGGTCGGCGCCGGCGACGATCGTCCAGTCACCGGCCAGCAGCGCGCCCATCACCTCCAGCGTGCCCGTGGACGGCGACGCGGCGCCGGGCACGCGGCAGTCCGCGCACAGGGCCCCGCCCGCCGAGGGCGAGAACCACCGGTGCGGTCCGGGATCGCCGCACCGGGCGCAGTGGGTGAACGACGGGGCGTAGCCGGCCACGGCCAGCGACCGCAGCAGGTAGGAGTCGAGCACCTGGGCCGGCGCCCGCTCCCCCGAGGTCATCGCGCGCAGCCCGCCCACGAGCAGCAGGAACTGCTGGAGCGCCGGCTGCTTCTCCTCGGTGACGAGCCGGTCGGCGGTCTCGAGCATCACGGTCCCGGCCGTATAGCGGTCGTAGTGGTCCCCGAGCCGCGACGGGAACGCGTCGAGCGTGTCGGCCTGGGTGATCACGTCGAGGTTGCGACCCTCGGCCAGCTGCAGGTCGACGTGGGTGAACGGCTCGAGCCGGGAGCCCCACCGCGAGGTCGTCTTCCGGACCCCCTTGGCCACCGCACGCACCCGCCCGTGCTGGCGGGTCAGCAGGGTGATGATGCGGTCGGCCTCACCCAGCTTGTGGGTGCGCAGGACGATCGCCTCGTCGCGGTAGAGGGGCACCGGTCCATTCTGCGCCTCGCGGCGGCGCCGCCCCAGGACCCGGCCCGGCGCGTACGCCACGAGGTCTGCCGGCCGGCGGCTCCGCGGGGTGCTCGGTGACCCTGCGCCCGGAAATCTGGTCGCCGGATCACGGACACCTTGCGACGCTGGGGTGGTGGGCCTGGACGAGATCGAGACGTACTACGACACGGTGCCGCGAGCCGCCGCCACCACCGAGGAGGTCGGGCCGTTCACCCTGTTCCTCGCCGAGGTGGGCGTCGGCTGGCAGTTCTACGCCCGGCCACGCCTGGGCGGCGACGACGTGTTCACCGCGGACGACGTACGCCGGGTGCTCGCGCGCCAGGACGAGCTCGGCGTCCCGCGGGCGATCGAGTGGGTCGACCAGATCACGCCGTCGCTGCTGCCGGCGGTCTCGGCCGCCGGCCGGGCGGCCGGGTGCTATCCGCTGTTGGCGCTACCCCCGGACACCGAGGTCGCCGCACCTGAGCGCACGCGGACCCTCGCCGCCGACGACGCCGACCTGGGATTGGCCGTGGGCGCCGTCCACGCGGCGTTCGGCGGCGAGGACGAGATCGTCGCTCTGGACGTGGGGAAGCGACCCGAGCTGATCGCGGAGGGACGCCTGATCGAGGTCGCGGCGTACGACGCCCACGGGCGGCTGGTCGGCGGCGGGTCGGCCGCGCCCCGCGCCGGCACGGCGGAGCTGATGGGCATCGGTGTCCCCCCGGCGCACCGCACCGCGGGCGTGGGGACCGCGATCACCCAGGCGCTCGTCCACGCCTGCCGCGAAGCCGGCGTCGGCACGGTCTTCCTGAGTGCCTACAACGACGCCGCCGCGAGCATCTACCGGCGGATCGGGTTCCTCGACATCGGCACCGCGTGCATCCTCGGGGACGACGATGAGTGAGCTGCGCCGCCTCGGGCCCGACGACTGGGAGACGTACCGCGAGATCCGGCTCGCCGCGCTCGCCGACTCCCCCGACGCGTTCGGGTCGACCCTCGAGCGGGAGCGGGAGCTCGGTGAGGACGACTGGCGCCGGCGCCTGACCGGTCCGGTGTACGTCGTGGAGGACCCCCGCCCGGTCGCCGTCGGTGGCATCTTCGACAACGCCGGTACCCCCCACGTCTGGGGCATGTGGACCCATCCCGAGCACCGCGGCCGCGGCCACGCCCGGCGCATCCTGGACGCCCTCATCCCGCCGGGGACCCCGGCCCAGCTGGACGTGAACATCACCAACGGCGGCGCACGCGTCGCCTACGAGCGCTACGGGTTCGTCGGCACCGGCGAGGTCGAGCCGTTGCGGCCGGGGTCCGACCAGCAGATCGAGCTGATGGTCCTGCGCCGCGGCTGACCGACCACATCCCGTGGCCCACGGGCCGATACTTTCCACCTCGCCGAGAACCTCAAGGCGATCGTGCGGGCCGGAGGGCCTCGGCAGCAGCGGCAACTGCCCGGGCACGCGGAAGTCGCCGCAGGCACCTACCCGACGCGGTTGACCGCACTGATCACCGCCTTGAGTGACGCGGTGACGATGTTGGCGTCGAGGCCGACCCCCCAGAGGACCTCGGTCTCGCCGCCACCTCCCGTCACCGCGCACTCGACGTACGCCGCGGCGATGGCGTCCCCGCCGGCACTGAGGGCGTGCTCGGCGTAGTCGAGCACCCGGACGTCGAACGACCCGCGCGGCCGCTCGACCCCGTTGATCGCGTCGACGAACGCCGCGATCGGGCCGTTGCCCTCGCCGGTGAGCTCGTGCAGTTGGCCGTCGACGTACACGTTGACGTCGAGCCGGTCCTTCTCGCCGGCCGCCGAGGACGTGTGCACGGAGTTGAGCTTCAGCGGCGCCTCGCGTGAGAGGTACTCCTCGGTGAACGCCTCCCAGATCTCGGCCGGGCTGATCTCGCCGCCCTCGGCGTCGGTGCGCTCCTGGATCACCCGGGAGAACTCGATCTGCGCGCGCCGTGGGAGGTCCAGCTTGTGCTCGGCCTTGAGCACGTAGGCGACCCCGCCCTTGCCGGACTGGCTGTTGACCCGGATCACGGCCTCGTACGACCGGCCGACGTCCTTCGGGTCGATCGGCAGGTACGGCGCCTCCCAGGTCATCTCGCCGACCGGGCGACCGGACTCGGCCGCCTGGCGCTCCAGCTCCTCCAGGCCCTTCTTGATCGCGTCCTGGTGCGAGCCCGAGAACGCCGTGTAGACCAGGTCGCCGGCGTACGGGTGCCGCGGGTGCACCGGCAGCTGGGTGCACCACTCGACCGTGCGCCGGATCTCGTCGATGTCGGAGAAGTCGATCTTCGGGTCGATCCCCTGGCTGAACAGGTTCATGCCCAGCGTCACCAGACAGACGTTGCCGGTGCGCTCGCCGTGCCCGAACAGGCAGCCCTCCACCCGGTCGGCGCCGGCCATCATCGCCAGCTCGGTGGCGGCCACGGCGGTGCCGCGGTCGTTGTGCGGGTGCAGCGAGATGGTCGTGAACTCGCGCCGGGTCAGCTGCCGGGAGAACCACTCGATCTGGTCGGCGTACACGTTCGGCGTCGCCATCTCGACGGTCGCCGGCAGGTTGAGGATGATCTCGCGACCGTCGTCCGGCTGCCAGACGTCGCTGACCGCCTCGCACACCTCGACGCTGAACGGCAGCTCGGTGCCGGTGAAGATCTCCGGGCTGTACTCGTAGCCGATGATCGTCTGGCCGAGCACGTTCTCGGCGTGCTTCATCACGACCTCGGTGCCGCGGACCGCGATGTCCTTGACCTCGTCCGGGCTGGCGCGGAAGACCACGCGCCGGAACAGCGGGGCCAGTGCGTTGTAGAGGTGGATGTTCGCGTGGTGGACGCCGACCAGCGAGTGGACGGTGCGCTCGATCAGGTCCTCGCGCGCCTGGGTCAGCACCGAGATCGTGACGTCCTCGGGCACCCGGTCCTGCTCGATCAGCTGCCGGACGAACGCGAAGTCGGTCTCGCTCGCCGACGGGAAGCCGACCTCGATCTCCTTGTAGCCCATCTGCACGAGCAGCTCGAACATCCGCAGCTTCCGGGCGGGGCTCATCGGGTCGATCAGCGCCTGGTTGCCGTCCCGGAGGTCGGTGGACAGCCAGCGCGGCGCCTCGGTGATCCGCCGGGTGGGCCACGTGCGGTCCGGCAGGTCGATGGGCTCGAAGGCGCGATAGCGCCCGAACGGCATCGGGCTCGGCTGCTGGGTGTTGGTGAAGCCTGAGTGCTGGAGAGTCATGATCCGGTCCTGCTCGCAAGTGGGCGGGTGGCCGGCGCGCAGGCGATCACTCCGCAGCGAGGAGGTCCGGCCTTTCAGACCTCGCTGCGGCAGCGAAGGAGCAGCTGGCGCGTCATGACCCGGCCACGGTAGCAGCAGCGAATCGGGTCGCGCTCGATGGCGCCGTACGCCGAGACTGGGGCGTGATGCCGTCCTTCACCCCGCTCCATCGCGATCTGACCTTCCTCGCGCCGCTCTCCGAGGCCCGTGCGACCCGGCTCGTGGCCTTCCTCGCCGAGGAACCACCGTCCACGGTGCTCGACGTCGGCTGTGGCTGGGCGGAGCTGCTGCTGCGGGTCCTCCAGGCCGCCCCGGGCGCGCGCGGGCTGGGGCTCGACCTGGACGAGGAGTCGCTCGGCGGCGCCCGCGAGCACGCCGTACGTCGCGGCCTCGCCGACCGGGTGGGCTTCGAGGCACGCGACGCCCGCACCGTGGCCGGCCGCTACGACGCGGTGACCTGCATCGGCGCCTCGCAGATCTGGGGACCCGACGCGAGGGAGGCACAGCCCCTCGACTACGCGGCAGCGCTCACCGCGCTCCGCGCCCTGCTGCCGCACGGCGGACGCCTGGTGTACGGCGAAGGCATCTGGTCGGCGCCGCCCAGCCCGGCGGCCACGGCGCCACTCTCAGGTCGGGATGACGAGTACGTCGCGATGGGAGCGCTGGTCGACCTGGCCGAGGCGCACGGCTTCGCGGTCGTGGCCGCCCACGAGGCCGACCGGGACGAGTGGGACGCGTTCGAGTCGGGGTTCACCGCCCGCTACGCCCGGTGGCTGACCGAGCACGAGCCGGACCATCCCGACGCCGATGAGGTGCGCGGGCTCGCGGCGCGTCAGCACGCGGCGTACTTCGGCGGGTACCGCGGCATCCTCGGTCTGGCCTACCTCCAGCTGGTCGCGGTGTGAGCGCCGAGCTGACGCGCGTCGACGTCGCCGACCTCGATCTCGCCACGGCCGGCGAGCTGGCGGCCATCGACAACGCCGCACTCGACGGCGTGCCGCTCCGCCACCACACCGCGGAGACGTTCCTGCTCCAGTGCCGCGACCGCAACGGCGAGGGCCCCGACGCCGGCTTCTGGCTCGCGCACGAGGGCGGTCGGCTGGTCGGCTACGCGGCGCTCACCCTGAACCTCTTCGAGAACCTCGACGGCGCCAAGATCGTGGGCGCGGTCCACCCCGACCACCGTCGTCGCGGCCTCGGCCGGGCGCTGATGGAGGCGGCCGAGGAGGCCACGGACCGCCCGCGACTGCGAGCACCTGCCTGGGCGGACACGGCCGGGGAGAGGGCCGTCCCGCACCTCGGTTACACCCGGCAGGGCTCGCACGAGGTGCGCCGCCTCGACCTCCGCGCGCCGCCGCGGCCGGAGCTGGTCACGCTCGCCGAGCAGGCGAGCCGGGACTACGAGCTGGAGCGGCTCGTCGGACCCTGCCCGGACGACCTGCTGGGTGACCTGCAGGTGCTCCGCGAGGCGATCAACGACGAGCCCGGAGGAGGGGAGTTCGAGGTCTACTCGCCGGAGCGGATCCGCGGCTACGAGGACACGCTCGCCCGGCAGCACCAGACGGCGTACACGATCGTGGCACGACACCGGTCCACGGGTGACCCGGCGGGCATCACCATGCTCTGCGTCCACGAGCTCCGCCCCGCGATCGCCGCACAGGAGGACACGTCCGTCCTGGCACCGCACCGCGGCCATCGGCTCGGCCTGAGGATGAAGCTGGCGATGCTCGCCCGGCTCCGCGAGGAGCGCCCCGACGTCGAGTCCGTCGACACCTGGAACGCCCCGGGGAACGCGCCGATGATCGCGATCAACGACGCGCTCGGGTGCCGGAAGATCGCCGAGACGATCGCCTTCCGCAAGGTGCGCTGACCTCAGCTCATCACCGAGACCTCGTCGCCCGGCGGCGCGACCGGGGTCGTTTCGCTGGTGGCCGGGCGAGCCGGCGTCCGACGCCGGATGCTCAGGGAGAGCAGCGCGGCGATCACACAGAGCCCCGAGGCGAGGTAGAACGCCGGGCTGTAGGAGCCGGTGTGGTCGCGGATCGCACCCGCACCGAACGCCATCGCCGAGGCGCCGATCTGGTGTGACGCGAAGACCCAGCCGAACACGATGGAGCCTTCCTCGGGCCCGAACCACTCGCGGCACAGCATCACCGTCGGCGGCACCGTGGCGACCCAGTCGAGGCCGTAGAAGATCACGAACACCCAGGTGCCCGGCGTCGTGTGCGGAGCGAGCAGTGCCGGCAGCACGGCCAGCCCGACGCCGCGCAGCGTGTAGTAGGTGAGCAGCAGGTAGCGGGGGTCGAGGCGGTCGGTGAACCAGCCCGAGGCGATCGTGCCGCCCACGTCGAACAGGCCGACCAGGGCGAGCAGGCTGGCCGCGGTGGTGGGTGGCATGCCGTGGTCCATCGCCGCCGGGATGAAGTGCGTGGCGATCAGCCCGTTCGTGGTGGCACCGCAGATCGCGAAGCCGCCCGCCAGCAGCCAGAACGCCGGCGTGCGGGTGGCGCTGACCAGCACCCGGACGGCGCGACCGGCCGAGGACCCGCTCGCCTGGTGCGGTGGCGGACCGGGGTCCTCGGGCGTCGCGCCGTACGCCGTCAGGCCCATGTCGGCCGGGTGGTTGCGCATCAGGAGGAGGACCAGCGGGACCACGGCGAGCGCCGCCGCGGCCGTGGTCAGGGCGGCCGTGCGCCAGCCGTGGTGGGTGGTGATCCAGGCGACCAGCGGCAGGAACACCAGCTGTCCGGTGGCGTTGCCGGCGGTGAGGATCCCGCTGACAAGCCCGCGGCGTGCCACGAACCAGCGGTTCACCACGGTCGCCACGAACGCCATCGACATCGAGCCGGCGCCCACACCGACGAGCACGCCCCAGCACAGGACCAGCTGCCAGGCCGCGGTCATGAAGACGGTGAGTCCGCTGCCGAGGGCGATCATCAGCAGCGCGACGGTCACCACGGGTCGGATCCCGAACCGGTCCATCAGGGCGGCGGCGAACGGCGAGATGAGCCCGAAGAGCACCATGTTCACCGACACGGCCAGGCCGATCGTGGCGTGCGACCAGCCGAACTCCATGTGGAGCGGGTCCATCAGCACCCCGGGCACGCTCCGGAACGCCGCCGACCCGACCAGGGTCACGAAGGTCACGGGAGCGACCACCCACGCCCAGTGGAGGGACGTCCCGCCGGCTCGATCGGGGGCGAGACGACTCATGGGTCAATCGTCTCGGAACCGAGGGCGCCCGGACCAGTGGCAGAATTGCCACAATATGCAAGAATCCTGCCATGACTCGCAGCCGTGCGCACCGTGTCGTGGTCCTGCTCCTCGAGCCCGCGATCGGCTATGACGCGGTGATCCCGGTGCAGCTGCTCGGCGAGGCGGTCGACGCGGCCGGCCGCCCGCTGTACGACGTGACGATGGCGAGCCTGGACGGGCGGCCGGTGCGCACCTCGTCCGGCTACGCGATCGCCCCACAGGACGACGCCTCCGCGCTGGCCCTGGCCGACACGGTGATCGTCCCGGGGACCCAGCTCCCGGGCCCGCGGCAGGACGGCACCCTGCCGCGCGACGTGGCCGAAGCGCTCGCCGGCATCCGACCCGGCGCCCGGGTCGTCTCCATCTGTACCGGTGCGTTCGTGCTCGCGGCCGACGGCCGACTCTCCGGCCGCCCTGCCACGACCCACTGGAAGCACGCCGACGACCTGGCCGCGCTCCACCCCGACGTCCTGCTCGACCCGGGCGTGCTGTTCACCGACGACGGCGACGTGCTCACCAGTGCCGGGCTCAGTGCGGGCGTCGACCTGTGTCTGCACCTGATCCGGCGCGACCACGGAGCCGAGGTCGCCAACCACGTGGCGCGCTACTGCGTCGTACCGCCCTGGCGTGACGGTGGGCAGTCACAGTACATCGAGCGCCACGTGCCCGCCCGGCCCGACGGGTCGACGGCGCCCACCCGCGCCTGGGCGCAGGAGCACCTCGAGGCCGACGTGCCGACCCTGGCCAGGCGGGCCGGGATGAGCCTGCGGACCTTCGCCCGCCGGTTCCGCGAGGAGACCGGGCAGTCACCCGGCGCGTGGCTGATCCAGCAGCGCGTGCGGCACGCCCAGCACCTGCTCGAGGCGACCGACCTCGGGGTCGACGAGGTCGCCGAGCGCTCGGGGATGGGGACCTCCGCTTCGCTCCGCTCCCACCTGCGCACCCACGTCGGCGTCTCCCCCGCGGCGTACCGCCGGACCTTCCGCGGCAGCCTGGTCGAGGCTCAGCCGGCGCGCCACATCGGCCAGAGCTCCGGGCCGTCGGGCAGCCGCAGCGAGTCGCGCAGCTCGAAGCCGAGTCGCTCGTAGAGCGGGATGTTCTCCCGCTTGCTGCTCTCGAGGTACGCCGGACCGCGCACGCGGTCGAGTCGGTGGCGCAGCAGGGCCGTCCCGATCCCCTCCCCACGTCGTACGGCGCCGACCCCGGCCAGGTACCAGAACTCCTCGTGCGGCCGTGCCCGGTGCATGACGTTCTCGAGGGCGACACCGCGCACCAGGTTGCGGCGCAGCGCCCGGGCGTAGAAGGGAAGCGACGCGAGCTGACGCCAGGCCGGCACCCGATGGCCGGGTGGATCCCAGAACGCTGCCCCCACCGGCTCCCCGTCGAGCAGGGCGAGATCGGTCGAGCCGCTGGCGGCGTGCGCCCAGCGCGCATGCGTCGCGAACAGCGGGCTCAGGGAGCGCCCGTCCGGGACCAGCCACCGGGCCACCGGGTCGTCGTCGAAGGCCGTGGCCATCACCCGGACGACGTCGCGCCGGTCGGTGGCGGTGGCGGTGCGCACCTCGAGCACGCGGCGATGCTAGGGCACCCCGGCACCGCGTCGGTCAGTCCTCGAAGGTGTCGTACGTCGCAGGGGCGACCTCGTCGAGCGTGCGGCCCGCCCAGTCGCCGCCCGGCCACCGCGACCACATCCGCTCCCCCGCCTCCTGCACCCGACGGGTCGCGGCCCGCGTGTCGGCACCGAGGACGACTCCGTCCTGGACGATCTGTCGGCCGTCCACGAGCACGTCGGAGAGGTCCGACGCCTGGGCGTAGTAGACGAGGTTGCGGATCGGGTCACGCATCGGGGTCATCGTGAACCCGTCCGCCCGCCAGAACAGGAGGTCCGCCTTGGCACCGGGTGCGATCCGGCCGAGGTCGTCGCGTCCGAGCAGCCGGGCGGCGTTCACGGTGGCGGCGTCGAAGACCTGCCGTGCCGTGGACACATCGGTGCGGCGCGACGCGACCTTGCCGGCGATGGCGGTCCAGCGCAGCGACTCGATCATCGACTGCGGAGCGGTGTCGGTGCCCAGGCACAGGTTCACGCCGGCCGCGACGTACTCCGGGAACGACTCCATCACGAGTCCGCGGCGGATGAAGCACCAGGCGTTGTACGAGACCGACGTGCCGGACGACGCCAGCAGCCCGAGGTCGTCGCCGGCGAAGTTCACCCACGAGTTGCCGCTGATGAAGATCGCGTGACCCAGCACGGTCCTGGGGCCGAGGAACCCGATGTCCGAGAGCCACTCCACGGGGGTGCGGCCGTGACGGCGGGTCATCTCCTGGAACTCCCACACCCCCTGCGAGGCGTGCAGGGACAGCGGGACGTCGAGGTCGTCGGCGGCATCGCGGGAGTCGCGGAGCAGGGCCTCGCTGCAGGTGTCGACCTGGGCCGGTGCCAGGAAGCCCTGCAACCGCCCGTCCGCACGGCCGCGCAGTCGCTCCACGAACGCGGTCGCCCTCTCGAAGCCCGGCCGGCCGTCGTCCGCGTCCCAGGCGTAGTCGACCCGTCGGCCGTCCGGCGTGAACCACCGGCCGGACCGGTACATCGGCGCGACGTACCCGCGCAGCCCGCTCGCCTCGATCGCGTCCGCGGCGTACTCCTCGATGCCACCCATCTGCAGCACCGTCGTGGTGCCGGTGCGCGCGAGCTCGATCAGCGAGTAGTCGAGGCAGGCCCGTGCGCCCTCGTCATCGAGCCCGGCCATCTCGGCCGGGAGGATCTCGATCAGTCCGGTCAGCCAGAACTGGCGGTTCCCCACGTCCTCCTGCACGGACTTGTCGATCGGCGACTCGTCGAGGTGCGCATGGGTGTTGATGAAGCCGGGCGTGACGATCCGGTCGGGCACGTCGACAACGCTGTCCACGCCTCCGTCGTACGACGACCCCACGAACGCGATCCGGTCGTCCTCGACGACCAGGCATCCGTCGCGCAGGATCCGATGCTCCCCGTCCTGGAACGCGACGATCCATCCGGCCCGGTACAGCGTCGTCGTCACGCAGCCGATGATGGCAGCCCGGACCGGGTCTCGGCTCGGGCCGCCCGCCGCTGGAGCGTCCCCTCGGGTTGCGCACGCGGCTGGGGCGTCTCGCACCACTGGTGCGCACAGCCCCCGCAGGGTGGGTCCGACGCTTGGGTAGGCTCGCGGGGTTTCTGGTCCCGACCGGTGGGGGTTCTCCACGATGCCGCACGCCTGGCGTGTCGTCGTCCCCCTCGTCGTGCTCGCGGTGGGCATGACCGGATGCTTCGGCAGCGGCCGAGACGCCCGGCCTCCCGGCGACATGTCGGCACCCGACCCGGAGGCGTGCCGGGTGCTCTCCCCCGATGACGTGTCGAAGCCGAGCAACTCCACGGCCTCGGTCTCGTGCGACCAGCCCCACACCGCACAGACGTACGCGGTCGGCGCGCTGCCCCCCATGTTCTCGCACGCGTCGTACGACGACGTCGAGGTCGCGGCGTACGCCTACCGGACCTGCGCGCAGAGGTTCATCAGCTTCACCGGCGCCGACGAGAGCCTCGCGATGCGCTCGATCCTGAGCTGGGCGTGGTTCCGGCCGAGCCGACCGGCCTGGGACGCCGGGGCCCGGTGGTACCGCTGCGACGTGATCGGCGGCGGCGACCAGACCCGCACCTACGTCCACCTCCCGGCCCAGACCAAGGGGCTGCTGCTCGGCCGCCCCAAGGACGAGTGGATGGTGTGCGCCCAGGGCACCACCGTCAGCGGCGCCGTGAAAGTGCCCTGCACCGAGAAGCACGACTGGCGGGCCGTGACCACGATCGTCCTCGGCTCGGCGGACGACCCGTATCCGGGCGACCGGGCCGTGCAGGCCCGCACCCGCGACTTCTGCTCCACATCGGTGGGCGCGTGGCTCGACTACCCGGTCGACTACGACTACGGCTACTCGTGGTTCCACGAGGCCGAGTGGAACGCCGGCAACCGGCGTTCCGTGTGCTGGGCGAGGACCGCGACATGAGGCCCGTCGGGCCGGCCCTCGTCGTCGCGGCCGCCCTCCTCCTCGCCTCGTGCTCCGGCGCCGGGAGCTCCACACCCGGCGCGGATGGAACGCCGGTGGCACACTCCCCCACCCCGACCCCGACCGAGACGATCCCGCCGAAGCCGCCGAAGCCACCGCCCGCCGACGCCTGCTACCGGCTGGGGTACGACGAGGTGCTGGCGCCGACCAGCGACAAGAAGCCGGCGCCGTGCTCGGGCATCCACACCGCGGTCACGTTCTACGTCGGGTCCTACGACAAGCACCTCGCCGTCGACGGGAGCGAGGTGCACCGGCTCGAGGCGACCGTCTGTCCCCGCCGCTTCGCGATGTTCGTCGGCGGCACTCCCGACGGTCGCCGCCTGAGCATGCTGCGCGCGGTGTGGTTCACGCCCACGGTCGCCCAGGCCGCCAAGGGCGGTCACTGGTTCGTGTGCGCGGCGATCGCCCTGCGCGGCGACCAGCACCTGGCGCTGCTGCGCGGACCGCTGAACGGTGTCCTCGGCCGGCCCGAGGGACGCGACCACTACGGGCTGTGCGGCACCGCCCAACCCGGGACCGCCGGCTTCGAGCAACGCATCTGCGCCGCCCCGCACAGCTGGAAGGCACTACGCACGGTGGACTTCCCGGCGGGGCGCTACCCGGGCGACGACAGGGTCCGCTCTGCCGGACAGCAGCCCTGTCAGGACGCCGGCCGGGCCGTCGCCGGCGACCCGCTCGACTACCGGTGGTCCTACCAGTGGCCGACCCGGGACCAGTGGCGCGACGGTCAGACGTACGGCGTCTGCTGGGCGCCGAGCTGATCGCCGGCCCGGAGATCACCCGGCGTTTCGGGCGAAGCGACCGCCTCACACGCTCAGGAGGAGATGACGTGGCCGATCGCGAGCAGCAGCGCGCCGAAGGATCCGACCGCGAGGAAGAACCAGCCCTGGGCGGTCCTCAGGTAGTACAGGTAGCGGTCCGGCGCCACCGCGTGCTCGACCCTGTCGAGCATCGTGAAGAACCTGAGCAGGTGGTGCAGCTCCTCGCTGGACGTGCGCGGAAGGAACTCGGCCGACTTGTCGGCCTCCGCAACCGAGTCCCACATCCGCAGCACCGTGCCCACGAACACGAACGCCGGGGACGCGATCACGATCAGATCGCGTATCACGGGGCTGCGCGAGGTCGGGCCAGCATGACGAGGGTCTCCAGCGAGGCGAAGATCCTCTGAAGATACGCGGCATGCGTGCGTCCGTGCGACCGCGAGGGCCGGCGGCCTCAGGGGTGGGACGACTGCTGTGCCTGGAAGACGATCGCGTCGTTGCGCGGCACGGGCTCGAAGTCACGTCGGAGGAGGGTCCGCACGGTCGGGGCCGCGACCCACAGCCCGAGAAGGAGAGCGCCGCCCAGGATCCACGACATGGCGGCCTCCTCTGGCGACGTTGTCCTCAGCATACGCCCATCGGACGTGCTCGGCGGTAACTCCGGGCGCCCTCCGGCGGGGCTCAGAAGCCCAGCTTGCGCAGCTGCTTGGGATCGCGCTGCCAGTCCTTGGCGATCTTGACGTGCAGGTCGAGATAGACCGGCGTTCCCAGCAGCGCCTCGATCTGGGCTCGGGCGACGGTCCCGACCTGCCGGAGCCGAGAGCCCCGGTGCCCGATCACGATGCCCTTCTGCGACGAGCGCTCGACGTACAGGTTGGCGCTGATGTCGAGGAGCGGCTTGTCGTCGGGGCGGTCCTCGCGCATCCCCATCTCCTCGACGACGACCGCGATCGAGTGCGGCAGCTCATCGCGTACGCCGTCGAGGGCGGCCTCGCGGATCAGCTCGGCGACGAGGATCTCCTCGGGGGCGTCGGTGAGGTCCCCGTCCGGGTAGAGCTGAGGTCCCTCGGGCATCAGCCCGACCAGCAGGTCTGCGAGCAGCCCCACCTGGTCGCCGGAGACGGCGGAGACCGGCACGATCTCCTGCCACTCGGTGGCCGTGTCGCGACCGAGCTCGGCGATGTCCAGCAGGTGCTGCCCGATCTGCGTGGGGTTCGCCAGGTCTGTCTTCGTCGCCACCGCGACCTTGGGCGTACGGCGTACCTTGGCCAGCTCGCTGACGATGAACCGGTCGCCCGGACCGATCTTCTCGTTCGCGGGGAAGCACACGGCGACGACGTCGACCTCGGACCAGGTCCCCCGCACCAGGTCGTTGAGCCGCTCACCGAGGAGCGTGCGCGGGCGATGCAGGCCCGGGGTGTCGACCAGGATCAGCTGCGCGTCGTCGCGGTGGACGATGCCGCGCACGACGGTTCGGGTGGTCTGCGGCTTGTCGGAGGTGATCACGATCTTCTGCCCGACCAGCGCGTTGGTCAGGGTCGACTTCCCGGCGTTCGGCCGGCCGACGAACGAGGCGAACCCGCTCCGGTAGCCCTCAACCACCGCGCGCCTCGTCGTACTCGGCCCAGATCTGCTCGTCGCTCTTCCCTGCCGCCTTGCCGGCCCGCCAGATCGGGCCCGGATCCACCGCACGCGGCTGCCGCGAGGTGACCGCGCGCCAGTAGCCCATCACGTCGTACGCCGCGTTCGGCAGGCGCCGGTCGCGCATGAGGTGCTTGCGGATCGCGCGCATCTGAGCCGACTCGCCCGCCATCCAGAAGTAGCCGTCGCCCGCCGGCCAGTCGATGCCCTCGACCACCTCGGCGAGCCGGGACCGTCCCTCGGCGGGCGGCTCGAGCCAGGTCACCTCGGCGCCGTCGGGCAGGTAGCCGGACAGGTCGTCGGGCACCTCGGCCCACACCCGTGTCGGGACCGTCGTGGCCCGCGAGATGCGCGCCATCGCCGGCATCGCGGTGAGGTCGCCGACCAGGAGCAGCCAGGCCGCGTCCGAGGGAGGCGAGAACGAACCCTGCGCCGCGGTGATCACCGGGGAGTCGCCGACGCAGTCACCACTGGCCCACTCGGTGACGAGTCCGACGTCGTGGATCACCACGTCCAGCACCAGCTCGTCGCCGTCGAGCGCGCACACCGTGTAGTAGCGCACCTGGAACTGCCCGGGCACCACCAGCCCCACCCACTCGTCGAGGATGCCGGTGGACTCGAACCCCGGGACCGAGAGCGTCAGCCGCACCAGGTGCGGCGACACCGGGTCGCGACGCGTGACGACGGCGTCGTAGCGCTGGGTCCTGGTGGTCATCGGCTCCCAGGCTAGTGGCGGTCCCGGTCCCGGCTAGCATCGCCGGGTGGCCGCGATCGACGCCCCGGAGACCGATCGGTCGAACGACCGTCCGGCCGATCTCGAGGCGCCCGCGCGCGGCGACGACCGGATGCCGTGGACCGGCTGGCCCTGGAGCCGGGTCCGCTGGGGCGCCCTGACGGCGTACCTCGTGGGGCTCGGGTGGTTCCTGGCCACGCAGGGGATCCCGACCGACCGCCTCGGCATCTACGGCGCGATCCTCGTGCTGCTGACGATCATCGTGCTCGGTCGCGGCTGGCGTGCCTGGTGGCAGATGATGGTCGACTGGCTGCCGTTCCAGGCGGTGCTGCTGGCCTACGACTACAGCCGCGGGTTGGCGTCGCCGTACTCCCCGGCCCAGGTGAAGGCCAAGGTCTTCCCGATCGTCGACGTCCACAACGACCTCGGCATCCCGCTGCACGTGTCGTTCCCGATCACCGCCGACCGCTGGCTCGGGGAGCACCTGGGCATGGGTCCGGAGATGCCCACGACGTGGGTGCAGGAGCACTTCCACCCGGGCGCGTCGATCCCCTGGTACAGCGTGCCGCTCAGCCTGGTCTACTGCAGCCACTTCCTGGTGATGCCGATCGTCGCGATCGTGCTCTGGATCCGGAACCGGCGCCGCTTCCGCGTCTGGATGAACCTGGTGGTCGTGCTGGCCGTGGCCGGCGTGGCGACCTACTTCCTCTACCCGATGGCCCCGCCCTGGCTCGCCAACGACGGCGGCGTCTTCCCCGGGCCGTACGTCGGGCGCTACACCTCCGAGGGCTTCGACCTGATCGGCCTGCACATGGTCGGAGGCATCGTGAACCAGGGGCAGTACCTGGTGAACCCGGTGGCCGCGATGCCGTCGCTGCACACGGCGTATGCCACGCTGGCCGCCGGGTTCTTCTGGATCGGCAAGCGCTGGTGGCAGAAGGCGCTGCTCGCCTGCTACCCGCTCGCCATGGGGTTCGCCCTGCTCTACGGCGGCGAGCACTACCTGATCGACGAGATCGCCGGGGCGGCCTACGCGCTGGTGGTCATCGCCGGCTGGCAGGCGAGCAGCCGTGCCCGAGGGAGGACGGCACGGCGCCCTGAGCGCCGGTCGAGTGAGCCCACGGCTGAGCCTGCGAAGTCGTGACGGGCGACTCGAGACCCGGTGCCTGCGACCTCGGGCCAGGTCGCCGGGGTCTCCTGACGCGCGCAGAGCGCCTCACCCAGTGACCTCGTAGCTCGCGTCCATCGGGAACGTCGGGCGCCACGGGAAGTCGTCTCGGCCCTGCTCGTCGGTCCTCACCGCGAGCACGTGGTGCAGCTGGATCTCGTTGCGCTCGAACGCGAGCCGCGAGCCGGCCATGTACAGGCCCCAGACCCGGGCCGTGCCCTCGCCGACCTCGTCGACGCAGGCGTCCCAGTTGTCCCGGAGGTTCTGGCACCAGCCGGCCAGGGTGCGCGCGTAGTGGAGCCGGAAGTTCTCCTCGTGCATCACCTCGAGGCCGACGTTCTGCGCCTCGGTGATGATCCGGCCCGATCCGGTCAGCTCGCCGTCGGGGAAGACGTAGCGGTCGATGAACGCGCCGGTCTCCTGGTGCTTGTTGTGCGGCCGGGTGATGCAGTGGTTGAGCAGCCGGCCCCGCGGACGCAGCCGATCGCGCAGGAACGTGAAGTACGACCTGTAGTTGCGCACGCCGATGTGCTCGGTCAGGCCGATCGAGCTGACGGCGTCGAAGCCGTCCTCGGTGACCTCGCGGTAGTCGCCGTGCCGCACCTCGGCCAGGTGGTCGAGGCCCATCTTCTTGATCCGCTCCTGCGCCCACGTCGCCTGCTCACGCGACAAGGTGACGCCCAGTGCCTTCACGCCGTAGTGCTCGGCGGCGTGCCGGACCATGCCGCCCCAGCCGCACCCGACGTCGAGCAGCCGCATACCCGGCTGGAGGCCGAGCTTCTGCGCGACCAGGTCGTACTTGTAGTACTGCGCCTGCTCCAGGGTCGCGTCCTCGGTGGGGAACACCGCGCAGGTGTAGGTCATCGACGGTCCGAGGATGTACTCGTAGAACGTGTTGGAGACGTCGTAGTGGTGGTGGATGGCCTCCCGGTCGCGGGTGCGCGAGTGACGCACGCCCTCGACGACCCGCCGCCAGCGCGGAAGCGTCTCCTCCTTCGGCGGGGTCGGCGGCTTCAGGTGGGAGATCCCGAGTCCGGCGAGGATCTTCACCAGCTCGGCGGGCGAGGGGCGGCGCAGCTTGAGTCCCTTCTGCAGCGCCTTGAGCCCGTCGTACGGGTCGCCCGGGTGGACACCGGTCACGACGAGGTCGCCGGTGACGTAGGCGCGGCCGAGCCCGAGGTCACCCGGCGCGGTCATCAGGTAGGACAGACCACGCTCGTTCTTCAGCTCGAACCCGAACGGGGCGTCCTCCGGTCCGCTCGCGCTGCCGTCGTACGCCGTGAAGCGCAGGGGCAGGGGCCCCTGGATCAGCTGCTCGAAAGCGTCGGCGATCCTCATGGTCATCGTCTCTTCACCGCCTTGTCGTAGAGGCTGGTCAGTCGGTGGTCCGGGTCGTAGCGGTCCTTCACCCGCGCCAGGTTGGCGCCGTCGTACAGCTGGTCGAAGGTCTCGCGGTCGTAGAACGCCTCGGAGTAGAGCGACTTGTGCCCGTGGAGCTCGTGCACCTTCGCCTCGATCGCGCGGTTGCGGGGTGCGTTCGGCGCCTCGGGGCCGACGGCGACGTTGCCCCAGAAGCCGACGTTGACGTAGATCTCGCGCGGCTGAAGCGGGTAGGTGGGCCACTTCTTGCCCGCGAAGAGCGGGCACAGCCACACCGGCCGCATGCCCACCTCGGCGTCGAACCAGTCGAGGAACTCCTCGAGCCGCTCGACCGGGATCTCGACGTCCTGCACGACGCGCTCGCCCTCGGGGTTGCCCCTGCGACGGTCGAGCCAGGCGCCGACGTGGAAGCGGTGGTCGAGGGCGACCATCCGGTAGTAGACGTCGGAGCGCTTGTAGCGGCGTGGCCAGAGCCGGCGCGCCAGCGGGTGCTGGGCGCCGAACGCGCGCGAGCACCAGAACCAGTCGGTGTCCCAGCGCCACAGGTAGTCGTAGATCGTCAGCAGGTCGCGGTCGCGTTCCTGGATCGAGCGGTAGTAGATCTGCCGCCCCGTGTAGTCGCTGGGGGACGTCGGCGCTCGGTCGGTCCACTCGGCGAGGGTCAGGTAGTACTCCCCCGGCCGGAACGCCGTGCCGTCCACGCCGTCGACGCGGACGCCGTCGTACTCCCTGGTCTCCATGATCTGGGCGATCGTCTTCGAGAGCAGGCCCGCGTCGTCGAAGCGGACGTGCCGGAGGGAGACGTACGCCGGCACCTTCTCGAGCGCGATCCGCAGGCGGGTCGCGTAGCCGAGCGAGCCGTAGGAGTTGGGGAACGTGTCGAAGAGGTC
>Ga0207674_10001565_pt1 | contig 29462 bp, 21 predicted proteins | sample KBSCornC72_FD_184303 | JGI IMG/M metagenome (GOLD analysis project Ga0207674, IMG submission 184303) | Corn rhizosphere microbial communities from Kellogg Biological Station, Michigan, USA - KBS Corn C7-2 (SPAdes) (version 2) | ecosystem: Host-associated > Plants > Roots > Rhizosphere > Soil ...
AAAGCCAGAGTCCATAGCCGAGGGAGACGAGCAGGCAGATCAGGGCGAACAGCCGAAGGCCGTTCGCGATCCGGGTGTCGTACTGCAATGCACCGAACCGGCCCAGCAGGTAGGCCCAATCGTGCTGGGGGTCGCCGCCGAAGCCCACCAGGTCCAGGTCGAATGATCGCGCGTCTCCGACGTAGCGCGCCAGGTCGAGCAGGCTCGAGCTCAGCCAGGCGCCCGCGGCGCTGAGCCCGAAGTAGTCGTTGTAGTAGTAGAGAAGTGCGCCAGCGCCGATCGGGATCAGGAGCTGGTTGAGGCTTCCTCCCGCTACACCCATGAACTCGCCGAAGAAGGAGAAGACGAGGTGACCCAGCTCGTGGACCCCGAAGGTGATGCCGGCGAAGAGGCCACCTGCCTCGGGATCCCGAAGGTGCCGCAGCCCGTCCCAGCCGAGGAGGGCGAGGATCGCGAGTCGCCAGTACGGGGATCGGCCCTGGGCCCAGGCTTTGGCGGCGGTGAGCATACTACCTCACCTCCACCGTCCAGATATCCCCCTCGTACTTGTTGATCGTGAAGAAGAATCGCTTCCCGTCGGTGACCCAATCGGCACGGAGGGCGGCGCGGCTCGCATCGCGCGGGCGCACCAGCGTGTCCGGCCGGGCGCCGTTCAAATGCACCAGAGTGAGCGAGAGCCGTCCGTCGGGTTCCCGTCCGCGATAGTACACGCCGGATCCGTCGGGCGTGAACAGGGCCCCGCGGGCTCCCTGGGAGGTTTCGACCGGGCCCGGTACTGGCGACGCCTTCCAGGTCCCGGTGTCTATCACACTGAGCACACCACCTTGAGTGGTGACCAACCGACCGGTGGCGGATACGCCGATTGCGCCGGGGACATTCGCCAGCACCAGCCGCGGCGTCCCCCAACGTCCGGCCGAGTCCCTGGTGACCACCCCCAGCCAGAAGACTCCCGCCGAATCGGCGTAATAGGCAACAGCCCTGCCACTCGGCAACCAGGATCCTGAATACTCGTCAAATGGAGCGTGCGTGATCTGCTGCGGGTTGCTGCCATCGCTACCCATCACCCACAGATCTCGATTGCCGCTCCGCAGACTGTGGAAGAGAATCTCACGGCCATCGGGAGAGACCGCCGGGGCGTAGTCGTTGGCCGAGTCGGTCGTGAGCTGTTCCGGCAAGGCATTCGGATCATCCAGCCGCTGGCGATAGACGTCGGCATTGCCTCTGCGGTCGGAATCGAAGACCAGCCAGCGACCATCGGGAGAGAGGTTGGTGCGCTCGATGACCTGAGTACCGGTGGTCACTTGAACTGCCGCGTCGTCATCGATGGTTCGGCCCGGTTGCAGCGGGAGCATCCAGATGTTCGCCTCACGCAGCAGGGTAGAGAATGCCATCGTGCGTCCATCCCGAGACAGATTCAGCGTCTGAGCCGTCAGCCCGGTGCTGAGCCGCTCGGGCGCCCCGGCGGGACGGCCGCTCGAGCCCAGAGGAACCCGCCAGACGTCTTTGGCACCATCGAGGCTCGAAATGAAGAAGAGCACCCGTCCGTCGGCCCCCCAGGTCGGGCTCAGATTCACCGCGTTGCGGGGCATGATGGTATCCACCCGACCGCCCGCCGCCGGGACCACCAGGATGGAGCTCGGAGCCGTGTTCGAGATCCCGGTAGCCCCTTGCCACAGCCGGTTTCCGCCCTCCACGAAGGCCAGACGCTTGCCGTCGGGCGACCAGCTGATCGAGTGGGGATCGGTCCCGTCGTACGCGATGCTCTCTCGAGGTCCGCCATCCGAGGCGACCACGTGGATCTTCCCATCACGATCGAAGGCGATGCGTTTACCGTCGGGCGACCAGTCGGCGCTGGCAATGGGTCCACCACCTTCAAATTCCACCAACGTCCGTGGCGCGCCCCCCAACGCGGACACCCGACTCACGCGGCGGGTAAGGCGATCGGTGGTCACGAACAGGAGCTCGCCTCCTTCCGGGGCCCAGCGCGGGCGGACGTGACGCCCGGGGAGCCCGGATGTGAGATCGAGCGACGGACCGCCACTCAGCTGCCGCACGAATATGTGGGATGTGAAAAACGGACCGGCCGCATAGGCGACCAGCCGACCATCGGGCGAGAGCACCGGGTCGATCTCGAGCCCGGGTGCATCGGTGATCCTGGTCTGCCGCCCTAGCGTCACCGGGGCGGCACGATCACCGCGGCGAAAGAGCACCACGGCAAGAACCAGCGCCACGATGCCGCCCACCCCCCACGCCACGTTGAACAGCCGGGCCTTGCCTGGCGCAACCGCGGGGACCGGCTGAGTCTGCGTTGGGGTGACTCCCCCGCTCGGCGTCGCCAGCGGCTCCAAGGCTTGAACCAGCTCTTCGGCTGCCTGGTAGCGATCCGCTGGCCGCTTGGCGAGACATTTCAGGATGACCGCTTCGAGCGGCGCCGACAGGCCGGGCCGGTACCGGGTGGGCGGGTCGGGCACCAGCATGACATGGGCGGAGAGCGTTTCTTGAGGGGTCTTGCCTGCGAAGGGCGTGCGCCCGGTAAGCAACTCATAGCCGAGCACGCCTAACGCGTAGATGTCGACCCGCTGATCGAGGTGGGGATCGGCCGCCGCCTGTTCCGGCGCCATGTAAGCCGGAGTGCCGAGCGCGACGCCCGCAGTGGTCAGCTGCTGCCGACCGGTGGCCTCGCTGACCGCCTTGGATACACCGAAATCGGTGACCAGGGCGTGCCGACCGGAAAGCAGAATGTTTTCGGGTTTGATGTCGCGATGGACGACCCCGCGTTTGTGGGCCTGGGCCAGGGCATCCGCCACTTCCATGAGCAGGCGAACCGCCTCGTGCACCGGGTATTCACCCTGGCGGGTCAGCCGCTCCCGCAGCGACTCGCCCTCGACGAACGGCATCACATAGTAGAGGAAACCGCCGGCCTCGCCGGAGTCGTGGAGCGGCAGGATGTGCGGGTGCTGCAACTGGGCTGCGACCTCGATTTCTCGGAAGAACCGCTCCGGACCGAGCGTCACCGCCAGCTCCTGGCGCAGCACCTTCACCGCGACCTTGCGGCGGTGCTTCAGGTCTTCGGCGAGGTAGACGGTGGCCATCCCGCCTTGACCGATTTCCCGCTCGATCCGGTAGCGGTCAGCCAAGGCGGCTCGGAGCCGCTCGAGCAACGGAGTGCTTTCCACTCTGTCTTAGGGCCTGACCACTGTGCTCATCCAGGCATCCCCGTGGGATTCACTGGTGACCAGGACAATGCGGCGCAAATCAGCGGAGAGCGCTGACGCAGGCTGGACCCGGCGCGGGATCTTCCCCAGACGCTCGACCCGCCCTGGCGCAAGGATGTGATAGACGGCAATGGAGTGCTGCGATTCCTGCACCTGTACCGCAAGCGTGCCATCCGGGAGCCAGATGGTGATAGTACCCTCGCAGAACCAGGTCGCCCAGGGAGTGACCTTCCCGTCGGTTAGAGAAAGGACACTCAGTCGGACCGAATCGTTGGTGGTGGTGTTCCAGCCGGCGAACGCCAGCTGGTTGCCGTTCGGCGAAGCACGGATCGAGAACACGTATTGGTACCAGTCGGGCGCCGGGATGGTTCGGAGACCGCTGTCACCCTGTTGGACGTTGATGGTGCGGCCATCGACGGTTAACCAGGCCCAGCCCTTCTCGGAGAGAGGAGCCGCGGGCCCAATCGCCGAATCCGCTATCGTGAACCGGCTCCGTCGCGCGCCGCTGCGCAGGTCAATCAGGCTGAGCTGCACACCGCCCGGCACCTTCTCACCCAACGCCGCGGTAACCGAATCCAGCCATCCCCAACCAAGGAGCGTGCCCGACAGTTTAAGCGGAGTCTCCGGTCCACCCCCGAACGGCACGACCGACAGAATGCCGCCTCCCGACGTCTCGGAATCATTCCGTTTGACCAGCACCCGATTTCCGTCGGGGGAAAGTCCGAGGAAAATCGGCACGGTGGATTGCAGTAATCGCCGGCTCTCCGGGAAAACTCCCCGGAGCGCATCGCGGAGATCGAGGGTCCATCCGGTGTACTCTGATGTTCCTTCGTCCAGGACGAGGGTGCCGCCATCCTCGGTGACGTCAAACTGAGTGAACCGGCCGGCATAGACCGTATCCCAGCGCTGGGAGAAGCGGCCGGTCTTCGGCGAAAATGGGATGCGCACGATTAACTGACGCGCATTGACTCCCGGTGGAGACTGCACCTGCCAGAGCGCATCAGCGGTTATTCGTGCCCCAACGGCGATGTCGTGCACTATGACGCGGTCACTAACATGTCCTTGCCGGTCGATGCTGCGGATCTCGCTCCAGTCGCCGTGCCATAAGGATACCACCAACCAAGGCGACCCGACTGCCGCGCCCAACACAAAAAGGCCTTGCGCCGCTCCGGCAACCGCGATGCTGTCACGCCATGCTCCGTCCAGCCCCGCCACGCCGAGCCAGTGGACGCTGTCGGACTTCGCCACGGGAGTGAGCAGGAGTGAATCTCCCCCCGCCCAGAAGCTTGCGTCCCCCGAAGTCACCAGGCGCGGCGTACCCCCCAGGGCGGAGACCAGGTACCAGCCGTACCGCGCTGCCATGCTCCCCAGGAACAGCAGGTTCCTGCGGTCCGGACTCCAGATGACTTCGTACAGCGCCGTGGCCCCTTCAAGAATTCCTCGGGTCGCCGAACCCCCGACATCCTTGATCTCGAGCGCATAGCGACATCCGCTGTCACACTGGCTGATAGCGTAGGCGAGCTGCTTCCCGTCGGGCGAGATGGCGGGATAGCTCACCTGTCCCGTCGTAGTAAGCTGCACCCGGTCGCGGAGCATCACCGCCGCATGTGGGCCACGCCGACTGAGGACTAGCAGCGCCGCAATGGCGACAAGGGCAACCATTCCGCCTATGACGAGCATCCGCGAAAGCGGCGTCGGCCTCGCGATTTCCCGCGCGGCCTCGACCGGCCGAGTCTGGGTCGGCGTCACGCCACCGCTTGGCGTGGCGAGCGGCTCCAGTTGGGCCAGCAGCTCCTCCGCCGTCTGCCAGCGATCCGACGGCCGCTTCGCCAGGCAGCGCATGATGATGCTGTCCAACTGTGGCGGACACGCGCTCCGCTGGGCGGTCACCGGCTCCGGCGCGCGGGTCACATGCGCGCCAAGGATCTCCGCCGCCGTGGCCCCGGTGAAAGGAGGCTTGCCGGTGAGCAACTCGAACCCCATGGCGCCTACCGCATAGATGTCCACCCGATGGTCGAGATGGGGATCGGCTGCCGCCTGTTCCGGCGCCATGTAGGCCGGGGTGCCGAGAGCCACACCAGCAGTGGTCAACTGGTTGCGGCCGGTCGCCTCACTCACCGCCTTCGCCACCCCGAAGTCGGTCACCAGCGCGTGGCGCCCGCTCAGCATCACGTTGTCCGGCTTGATGTCGCGATGCACCACCCCCATCGCGTGGGCAGCGGCCAGGGCGTCCACCACCTCACACAGGATCTTCACCGCGTCGTGGATTGGCAGCTCGCCGGTCTTGGCCAATCGCTCCCGGAGCGATTCCCCGGCGATATACGGCATGACGTAGTAGTAGAAACCCTGGGTCTCGCCCGAATCGAGCAGCGGCAGGATATGGGGATGCTGCAGTTGGGCCGCGACTTCGATTTCCCGGAAGAACCGGTCGCTGCCGAGGGTGGCGGCGATCTCGGGGCGTAGCACCTTCACCGCCACCTTGCGATGGTGCTTCAAGTCTTCGGCGAGGTAGACGGTAGCCATCCCGCCCTGCCCGATCTCCCGCTCGATGCGGTACCGATCGGCAAGGGCGGCCTTCAGGAGCTCGGCAGTGCTGGGCATTGGGAGTCCGGTCCGGTCAGAGGCTCGGGCCGACTTCAATGCTATCACATTTGGCCGTTAGCCGTCAGCCGTCAGCGGTACTTACTGCTTACTCCTCACTCCTCACTCCTTACTCCTGACTCCTGACTCCCCACTCCCCACTACCCACCACCCACTACCGCTGTAGCTTCCCAGCCTGACCTCTCGAATGGGACCTGCATGCGACGCCGACTGTGCCCGGTACTGATGTGCCTGGCTGCCCTGGCCGGCTCCCCTTTGATGGCGCAAAACACGTTGAACCTGATGCCGGTGCCGGCGCATCTCGAGATCGGCACCGGACAACTCGTCGTGGACAGCGGATTTCAGGTCGGTATTTCCGGCTACAGCGACGCTCGGCTCGAGGCCGCGGTCGAGCGCACGCTGGTCCGACTGGAGCGGAGACTTGGGGTCGGTATCACGCGCGCCAAACTCAAAGGGCCGCCGGATCTCGCGGTCGAGGTTCAGGGCCCCGGACAAAAGGTGCAGACGCCCGAAGAAGACGAGTCCTACACCCTCACCGTCACTCCGCAGGGAGCGGTCCTCAAAGCACCAACCGTAGTCGGCGCTCTGCGCGGGTTCGAGACCCTCATCCAGCTGCTGGCGCAACAGAACAGCGGCTTCTACCTGCCGGCCGTTTCAATCGCGGATGCGCCGCGCTTCCCCTGGCGCGGGCTCCTGGTAGACGTATGCCGGCACTGGCAGCCGGTCGAAGTCATCAAGCGCACCCTGGATGGCATGGCCGCGGTCAAGCTCAACGTGCTGCACTGGCATCTGAGCGAGGACCAGGGCTTCCGGGTCGAGAGCAAGAAGTTCCCCCGACTGCAGGAGCTGGGCTCAGACGGGAAGTACTACACCCAGGAAGAGATCGTCGATGTGGTTGCGTACGCGCGGGCACGTGGCATTCGCGTGGTGCCAGAGTTCGACATGCCGGGTCACACGACGTCGTGGTTTGTCGGCTATCCGGCATTCGCCAGCGCGCCCGGTCCCTATTCCATAGAAAGGAAATTCGGAGTCTTCGATCCTACGCTGGACCCGACCCGGGATGAGGTCTACAGCTTCATCGAGCAGTTCATCGCCGAAATCTCGCCGCTCTTTCCCGATCCCTACTGGCACATCGGTGGAGACGAGGTCACGGGACGGCAGTGGAATAGCAACATCCGCATCCAGAAGTTCATGCGGACTAACGGGCTCCGAACCAACGACGCGCTTCAGGCCTATTTCAACCGCCGGCTGGAGAAGATCCTCGAGCAGCACGGCAAACAGATTGTTGGCTGGGATGAAATCCTCCAACCCGATCTGCCCAAGACCGCCGTGGTTCAGTCGTGGCGCGGAGTCGAGTATCTCAGCCAGGCAGCGCGCAGCGGGTATCAGGGAATCCTGTCGGCGCCTTACTATCTCGATCACATCAAGAGCGCCGAGGATCACTACCTCGCCGATCCGCTCCCGGTGGACAGTCCACTTACCACTGAGGACGCCGCTCGGGTCCTCGGTGGCGAAGCCTGCATGTGGGGTGAGCACATTTCGCCGGAAACCATCGACTCCCGGATCTGGCCTCGACTGGTAGCTGTAGCGGAGCGGTTGTGGTCTCCCGCCTCAGTGCGAGACGTGGACGACATGTACCGCCGGCTGTCCATCACGAGCCTGGAACTTGAAGGTCTGGGACTCACACACGAGGCTCACACCTACCGCATGATTCGTCAGCTCACCGGCGCCCGCGGCGTCGGCCCGCTGCACGACCTCCTGCAATACGTCGAGCCCGTCAGCTTCAGCCAACGCTATCGCCTTCAGGCAACCACCCAGCTCACCCCGCTCACTCGGCTCCCCGATGCGGCGCGGCCCGATCCCTGGGCCCGGAGCCGGCTCAACCGCCTGGCGCGGCAGGCAGTAAACGATCGGCGCGGATCGGCCGCCGACTCTCTGCGGGCGGTATTCGCGCTCTGGCGCAAACTTCCCGCCCGCTATGCCGCGCTGGCGGATGTTCCACTCGCGCGCGATGGTGATCCCGCAGTTGCGACGCTTTCCCGCCTGGGGACGGTAGGAATCGAAGCTCTGGATCGGCTGACCAGCTCGGCCCCCGCCAACCCTGCCTGGACGAATAGCGTTCGAGCGTTTTTGGATAATGCGTCGGGTCCACAGGGAATGTTGCGAGTCGTGGGAGTGCAGGCGGTGCGAGTGCTAGCGGAGGGTCAATAGTCGATGGTCGATGGTCGATGGTCGATGGTCGATGGTCGATGGTCGATGGTCGATGGTCGACCAAGTGTTTAGCGTGTCGACCTCCTCCCAACAAGGTAGTTGTGAAGTCGGTAGAGACGGCGACGGAGCTAGACAGTGCCTTTCAGCAGCCGCTCGGCATCATCGGGTTTGAGGAAGTTCAATCGTCGTGATTGGACAATGTGAGATTCAACCTCAGCCGCCGAACCCGATCTCCCACAACCCTCAGCGATATTGGCCGCAATCGAGTTTGCGGCGCGCCGCATTTGAGAGGTGGCCGGTTCTGAAACCTGGCATCAGAAGCCCTCTGGCCTGGCCTCAGAAAAACGCGACAATAACCCGTTGCTTTCGACCATCAACCATCGACTATCGACCACGGGCCATCGACTCTGAACCCGGCATCGGCTATTTTTTCGTCACCCGAATGTGGATCCTTCACAACGCCGACCTCTACGCGCCCGAGCCCCGCGGGATCAAACACCTGCTGGTAGCAGGCTCGAGCATCGTCTGGATCGGTGATGATCCCCCAGCCCTCGACTCGTCACTGGGTGTCAAGGAGTTTGACCTCGAGGGGCGGCGGATACTTCCGGGTCTGATCGACGGACACGTCCATCTCTCTGGTGGTGGCGGTGAGGCGGGATACCAGTCTCGAGTCCCCGCCGTCGCATTGAGCCGGCTCACTCTGGGCGGTGTCACTTCGGTAGTCGGCGTGCTCGGAACCGATGATGTCACCCGCGCGCCGGCGGAACTGGTCGCGACTGCGCGCGGCCTGATTGAGCAGGGCCTCTCCGCCTGGTGCCACACCGGTGGCTATCACATTCCACCGGTGACGATCACCGGCACGGTGCGGGGAGACATCATTCATATCGATCGCGTCATCGGAGTCGGTGAGATTGCGGTGAGCGATCATCGCTCGAGCCAGCCGACCCAGGATGAGTTGCTGCGGATCGGCGCCGAGGCCCACGTCGGTGGATTGATGACCGGAAAAGCCGGCGTCGTGCACGTCCACATGGGCGACGGGCCGCGCGGGACCGAGCCGATTCTTCGCGCGATCGAAGGCAGTGAGATTCCCGCGCGGGTCTGGAATCCCACTCACGTGAATCGCCGTCGGGCTTTGTTCGACGACGCGATGGCGCTGGCGGAGCGGGGCTGCACCATCGACATCACCGCCTTTCCTGTCGAGGAAGGCGAGGACGCCTGGGCAGCCGACGAAGCTCTGGTGCGGTATTTGGATGCGGGACTGCCGGCAGACCGCGTTACCGTCAGCTCCGATGGCGGCGGCTGTCTTCCGGCATTCGATTCTGAAGGCCGAGTGACCCATTTCGAGGTGGGATCGCCGGGTGCGCTGGCGCAGACGTTGCTGGCACTCCTGGACCGGGGGCAGCCGCTGGACCGTGTGCTGCCCGCCTTTACCTCCAACCCTGCCCTGCTGCTCCGGCTTCCTCGTAAGGGCCGGATTGCGGCCGGCGCAGATGCCGACCTCGTTACCCTGGATCCGAAAGGACGGATCGTGGACGTAATGGCCAACGGCACCTGGTATGTGCAAGGGGGCAACCCTGTCATTCGCGGGCCCTTCGAGGGCACCGCGTGAGCCCGGCGCACGTGGGAGCAGGAGCGCATCGCGGTTTCATCATTCCGGTGGGTGGAGCGGAAGAGAAACTCGACCGTCCCGCAATTCTGAAGCGTTTTCTCAAGCTCTCGGGGGGAGGCAAGGCCCGGATCGCGATCATACCGACGGCCTCGCTGGCCGCGGATACCGGAGAGCGATACGAGGCAATCTTCGACGAGCTGGGCGCCTACAAGGCCGAGTCGTTGGCATTCGAGGAGCGTGGCGACGGGGATAACGACGGACTGCTGGAGCGGCTGGAACGTGCGACCGGAGTCTTTCTCACCGGGGGCAACCAGCTGCGGCTTGCCACCCATCTGGGCGGGACCCCGGCCGCGAAGGCGATCCGTCGGCTCAACGCCGCGGGAGTACCGGTTGCCGGTACCTCGGCGGGCGCGGCGTTCCTCTCGGAGCACATGATCGCCTTCGGCGACGAGGGATCTTCCCCACGGGCCGGCATCGTCACGCTCACGCCAGGCCTCGGCCTCACCAATCGTGTCATCATCGACCAGCACTTCCGGCAGCGCGACCGGATGGGCCGTCTCCTGACCGCGCTGGCCTACAATCCGTTCGCGATCGGGCTGGGACTCGACGAGGACACCGCGGCGTTCATCGGACCGGACAACGTGATGGAGGTGGTCGGCAGCGGGGCCATTACGGTCGTGGATCCATCCGCACTCGAGTTTTCCTCCATGGATGTGGCCAAGGTTAACGACCCGGTCTGCATGCTGGGGATCAAACTCCACATCCTGATCCAGGGAAGCCGATTCAACCTGCATACCCGCGAGGCGTCGGCGGGAACGGTGGGAGCGGCCAAGGGGTGAGAGAGTCTGGAGTCTGGAGTCGGGAGTCGGGAGTCTGGCGTCGGGAATCTGAAGTCGAGAGTAGGGTCGGTGGTCGAAAGTCGGTGGTCTTGAGGGGGGAGCCAGCAGGCTTCCTCCTTACTCTTCCCGTAACCCCTCCGAAACGTTACCTCTCCCTAGGGCACCACGACCGGTCCGACCCCAGACTATCGACTCCCGACTCCTGACTGCTGTTCATGAAGATCATTGATCGGTCCGTCTACGTCGGGCCAAGCCTTTACGCCCACTTCCCAGTCATACGTCTCGATGTAGACCTGGGACTGCTGGAGGAGTGGCCCACCGGGAGACTGGGTCCCCAGTTCATCGACAGCCTGCTCACCTCGCTGCCTGGCCTGGCGGAGCATGGCTGTTCCTATGGCGAGCCCGGCGGCTTCATCCGCCGGATGCGGGAAGATGGCGGCACGTGGTTGGGGCACGTGATGGAACACGTCGCCATCGAACTGCAACAGGCCGCCGGCGCGAAAGTCACCTTCGGCAAGACCCGCTCGGCCGACGTGCGCGGCCTGTATCACGTGGTCTTTCAGTACGAGCAGTCCGACGTGGGCCTGGAGGCGGGTAACCTCGCCCTCACCCTTCTGCACAGCCTGCTCCCCAATGAGCTCCAGCCGGCAGCCAGCGTCCCACAGGGCTTTCACTTCCAGAGAGAGCTGGAATCCTTCATCAAGTTCGCTCAGCGACGGGATCTGGGACCCAGCACCGCCTCGCTGGTCCGCGCCGCCGAGGAACGCGGTATTCCCTGGATCCGGCTCAATTCACAGAGCCTGATTCAGTTCGGGCACGGCAAGTATCAACAGAGAATTCAGGCGACGATCACCAGCCGCACTCCGCACATCGCCGTCGAGCTGGCCTCCGACAAGGAGGAAACCAACAAGATCCTCGCAGGACTCGGGCTGCCAGTGCCCAAGCAGGCGCTCGTCACCCGCGAAGAAGACGCGGTTCGGTCCGCCGCCGAGATCGGCTACCCGGTCGTGGTGAAGCCCTACAACGCCAATCACGGGCGTGGAGTCGCGATCCACCTGACCGACGCCGCGCAGGTTCGCGCCGCGTTCCCGGTGGCCCAGCAGCACAGCCGAAGCGTGATCGTCGAGAGCTTCATCAGGGGAGACGATCACCGGATGCTGGTGGTGAACGGGCAGCTGATCGCTGTCGCCAAGCGGGTACCGGGTCACGTTGTGGGGGACGGCAACCACACAATCGAAGACTTGGTCAAGATCGTCAACAGTGACCCGCGCCGCGGGGTGGGGCACGAGAAGGTGCTCACCCGCCTCGAGTTCGATCATCAGGCCGAGCGCCTGCTGGCCAAGAAGGGCTACGACCGGAACACCGTCCCCCCGAAGGGCGAGATGGTGTATCTCCGTTCGACCGGCAATCTGTCGACTGGCGGGACTTCGATCGACGTGACCGACATCGTGCACCCGGACAATGTCGAGATGGCGATGCGGACCATTAAGGCCATCGGGCTGGACGTGGGGGGAGTCGACTTCCTCACGCCGGACATCACCGTCTCCTATAAGGAAAACGGTGGCGCCATCTGCGAGGTGAACGCCGCACCGGGCTTCCGGATGCATACCGCGCCGAGCGAAGGGTCACCTCGTGATGTTTCGGGTCCGGTGCTCGACATGCTGTTCCCGCCAACCACGCCATCGCGGATTCCGATAGCCGCCATCACGGGCACCAACGGGAAGACCACCACGGCGCGGATGTTGGCCCACATCCACAAGCTGGCGGGGAGAACCGTCGGCATGACCACGACCGACGGCGTCTACATCGCCGGCCAGTGCACCATGAAGGGAGACATGACCGGTCCGGTGTCCACCCGGATGGTCCTGATGGATCCCAACGTGGAGGTGGCGGTCCTGGAGATCGCCCGCGGAGGCCTGGTGCGGGCCGGAATGGGAACCCGGTTCATCGACGTCGCGGCGGTGCTCAACGTCCAATCGGACCATCTCGGCCTGCGCGGCATCGATACGCTGGAGCAGCTCGCCGCCGTGAAGCGGATTCCGGTCGAGGTCGCGAAAGACACCGCGGTGCTCAACGCCGACGATCCTCACGTGCTGCGGATGGCGGACTACACCGAGGCCAAGCACGTCTGCTATGTCACCATGAATCCCGACCACAGTCTGGTGCGGGAGCACATCCGGGCCGGCGGCCGCGCCGTTTCACTGGAGCGCGGAATCAACGGCCAGATGATCACGATTTACGATCGCGGCGCGCACATCCCGCTCCTCTGGACTCACCTCATTCTGGCTACGCTGGAGGGTCGCGCGACCCACAACGTCCAGAATGCCATGTTCGCCGCGGCTCTCGCCTTCAGCATGGGCGTGAAGCTGGAAGACATCCGACACGGCCTGCGCACCTTCGACACCACGTTCTTCCAGGCCCCGGGCCGGATGAACGTCTTCGATGAGCTTCCGTTCAAGGTGATCGTGGACTATGGGCACAACGCCGCGGCGATCGAGGCGATGTGCCAGTTGGTGGAGCGGCTGGAACCCAAGGGCCGGAAGCTCGTGGTGCTGGCGGGCCCCGGGGATCGCCGGGACGACGACATAAAGCAGATCGCGAAGGTGGCCGCCGGGCGGTTCGACCGGTACATCGTGCGGCGGGATGACCAACTCCGGGGACGGGCGCCGGAGGAAGTTCCCCACATGTTGCGGGATACCCTCATCGCGAGCGGGGTCTCACCCGACCGGATCGAGGTGATTCCGGAGGAGCCCACAGCCGTGGCCACGGCTCTCGCGATGGGCCAGCCCGATGACCTGCTGCTCATCTTCGCCGATCAGCCAGTCCGCACCTGGAAGCAGGTGATTCAATTCCGGCCCGATGCTCAGGCCCCCGTGGAAAGGATTCCCCGGCCGGTGTTCGTCGAAGTGCCTCAGGTTCCCGCCTTATCGCTCGGAGAGAGCGATGCCCTGGTGCGGGATGAACGGGGCGTAAGGCTGGCCCGCGAGACCGAAGACTAAGGTGGTCAGGCCATGATGTCGCCCAGTCCCGCCGCCACGACTGGCCCGATCATCCAGAAGGACTCACGCCGGCTTCCCGGCGTGAGCCTGTTCTGGGACTGTCCTGGGGCCATCCTCGATGTGGCCTTCTCCGATGACGTGGCGGAGCAAGCGGTGGTGCTCTGGGAGGCGGCGGCACGCGCCATGCTGGACGCCGTTGGCTGGAAGGACGAGGGAACCCGGGCCCGGCTCTTCCCAGGGGGCGCCAATCTGGTCCTCAGCGCCCCGATCGACAGCCTCTACCCTGCTACTGAAGTGAACGAATGGGCCCTCGCGGCGGCCAATGCCGAGCTTGGCGGGCCGCCCCCACCGGCATTTGACCTGGAGGCACCTCGACTACGGCGGGTGATAGAGACTGAACGCAAGCCTCGCCTGCTGGCCATGCGCCAGGCGGCGCGCCGCCACGGCGTTTCATTGATCTGGGACGACTATGTCACCTCGGTAGGATCCGGAACCGGGGCCCGGGTCTGGAATACCGAAGAACTTCCGGAGCCGGAAACCGTGGATTGGGCCCAGGTGCACGATGTGCCCACAGCGCTCGTCACCGGCTCAAACGGGAAGACGACAACAGTCCGGCTGCTGACGGCCGTGGCCACGGCTGCCGGTCGAGTGGCGGGTATGTGCTGCACCGACTCGGTGATCGTTGGCGGTGAGGTGCTGGCGGAGGGAGACTACGCCGGCCCGATGGGCGCCAGGATGGTATTGCGGGACCCCCGGGTGGAGCTGGCGGTTCTGGAAACCGCGCGGGGTGGGATTCTGCGCCGGGGTGTCACCGTGAGTCGGGCCGACGCGGCGATCGTCACCAACATCGCCGAGGATCATTTCGGCGAGTTCGGCGTATCCGATCTGCGTGCTCTAGCTGAGACCAAGCTGGTTGTCGCGCGCCCGGTCACCGCGACGGGTCGAGTGGTCCTTAATGCGGACGACTCCGAGCTGGTCGCCACGGGTGGCAAGCTCAAGAAGCCGGTCTGCTGGATCAGCCTGGATCCCAGGAATCCCGTACTGCGCCAGAATCTGGCTCAGGGAGGCGAGGGAGTCTGGCTGGACGGCGGAGCTATCGTCGCCATGCATCGAGGTGAGGAGCAGGTCATCACGACCCTGGACCAGGTCCCGATCACCCTCGGTGGGGTGGCACGATACAACATCTACAATGCCTTGGGGGTGACGGCCCTTGCACTCGCGCTGCAGCTCGATCCTGAGGCAGTGGCTCGCGGACTCCGGAGCTTTCAGGGTACTGTCCGAGAAAATCCCGGCCGCCTGAACCTGTTTGAGTTTGGCGGGACCCGGGTCATCGCAGACTTTGCCCACAACCCGCACGGGATGAACGCACTGGTGGAGTTGGCTCGGGCGCTTCCGGCCGAGCGGCGTCTGATCATCCTGGGGCAGGCCGGCGACCGGGGTGATCAGGCCATCCGGGATTTTGCCCGGAGCGCCTGGGGAGCCCGTCCCGACCGGATCGTGTTGAAGGAGATGGAGAAATACCTGCGGGGTCGAGTCCCTGGAGAAGCTTCGGGGATCCTGCGCGAAGAGTTTCTTCGCCTCGGCGCGGCCCCCGAAAGCATCACCCGTGCAGACTCAGAATTCGAGGCGGTGCGGGCGGCCCTGGCCTGGGCTCGGGCGGGAGACCTCTTGATCCTCCCGCTTCATGCCGAACGAGATAGGTGCTTGGGGTACCTCGATCGCTTGCGGAGCCACGGGTGGACTCCGGGAGACGCGGTGCCCGAGCAATAAGCCATGATGCGACCTTTACAAACATCTGTTACCGAAAAGGCATGACTAACCCTACCGCCACTACTTGCCCGAAGTGCCATGGCGCCATCGAGCCGGGCGAGCGTTTCTGCCGCAATTGCGGCACCTCGCTTTCGGGAGAGCAGCGTGCCCGTACCACGGAGCTCGACCTGCTGCAGCAGGCGACACTCGGGGACTACGAGATCATCCGGGTCCTGGGGCAGGGAGGAATGGCCACCGTCTACCTCGCGCAGGACCTGACGCTGGACCGCAAAGTTGCGATCAAGGTCATCTCGCCGGACGTGGCGCGCGGAGCGGAGATGATCGCGCGGTTCAGGCGCGAGGCGAAGACGGCCGCAGCGCTGACCCATCCTCATATCATTCCGATCTATGCGGTGAAGGAGACACAAGATCTCATCTTCTTCGTGATGAAGTACGTGCGGGGACGCTCCCTCGACGCCATTCTGCGCGAAGTGGGGCCGCTCCCCTTCCCCATGGTGCGCACCATTCTTTCCGATATCGGCTCCGCCCTGGACTTCGCCCACCGGCAAGGCGTCGTCCATCGCGACGTGAAGCCGGGCAATATCCTGGTCGAGGAGGAAGGCTTCGCGGTTATCACAGACTTCGGAATTGCCAAGGCGGCGGAGAGCGAGTCGCTCACGAGGTCGGGGACCACCGTAGGCACGCCGAGCTACCTGAGCCCTGAAGCATGCGCCGGCGATCGAGTAGGCCCGGCGGCGGATCAGTACTCGCTCGGCATCGTGGGCTACGAGATGATCACGGGCCAACTCCCCTTCACCGCGGAGTCGAGCCTGGGAATGATGTACGCTCAGGTCCATACTCCCCCTCGGCCCAGCACCGACCTGCGCAGCGATTGCCCGCGGGATCTGCAGGACACGATCATGCGCATGCTCGAGAAATCCGCGGAGGACCGCTTCGCGAACCTCAAGGATGCCACGCTCGAGCTCTCGTTGGGGCAGCCTCCGGCCGACGAGTACGTCCGAAGCCACATCGGATTACTGGCGGTGCCTCGTGCCGGCCGGCCCGCAGCTGAAATCCGTCGGACCCCGAGCAGCCCGCTGTTCAGCGGGGCGGTCAGACCGACTGCGCCGATCTCCTCGATCCGGCGGCGAAAGCGGGCACAACGTCTCCGAATCTTGGCGGGCGCTGTTGGCGTCTTGGCAGTTGCAGCGGCGGTATGGGGGATTCGAACCGCGCTCCGGAAGCCGGTGCCCGTGGTGGACAGCGTAACCATTGCACCGGATCCAGCCGATACGCTCTATCTTGCAGCACGTGGCGCCGCGAGCTACGCCCGCCAGCGAGCCATCGCGGCCGGCGTGAACGCTGCCGCCCTGCACCCGGGCGACTCCCTGCAAGCCGAAGCCGAGTCCCTGGCAACCCTCGGACAACGTGCCGGAGCCGCCGTCCTGCTGACCTCGGCGGCCTCACTTTGGCAGGCGGCCGAACAGCGCGCGACGCAGACCGCGACGAAGGCGACGGTGAGCCCGGCCGTTGCAGCTCAACACCCAGCCGCCGTGCTGCCGAAAGTCGATACCCCGGTCACCGGCGCGGCCCCGACCCCTGCCGAGCCGGAGCCTTCCGATTCCATGAAGATCGTTTCCTATTATCGGGAGCTGGAGGGAGCCATTCGCACCCGTCAGGTGAGCGAAGTGAAGCGCCTGCTCCCCAATCTCACCGACGGCGAGGAGAAATACTGGCGTAATCTCTTCAATGATAAGAATCTGACGGCGATCGACGCGGTCTACACGCTCGAATCGCTGGCCCGGGAGGGAGACCAGGCGACGGCGCGTATCCGGCTTGAGCTTACTCTCACCAAGAAGGACAAGTTCGAGCATCGGGAGCGGCGGGAGCGGGCCATACTCACGGCCGGAGCACAAGGATGGCGCCAAATCCGCTCGGAGAAATTGCAATAATCACCCGAAAACGCTTTTCTTCTACAGCAGTAACGAAGGAGGTTGGGATGGGAATCGCAGCACGATTCACCTATACCCTTGCTGCAGCGCTTGTTACGCAGTCCGCCTCCGCTCAGGCTCCCGATTCTCCGCCGGCTCCCGCTCCGCCTGCCGCACAGCCCGCCGCCGATCCGAACGCGATCGCGGCCGGAGTGCAGAAGGTGAAGCAGGAAACCAAGATGATCGTCTACCCAGCCAAGGGGCAGTCGGCGGGACAGCAGGCCATTGACGAGCGGGAGTGCTACGTCTGGAGCGAGCAGCAGACCGGGATTGATCCGATGGTTGCCGGCCCGAATGCCGACTCAGCGGCAGCGGCCTCGGCAGATAAGATGGATTCGGCAACCACGGGGGCCGCTGTAGCTGGCGCGGCTCGCGGTGCCGCAGGCGGCGCGATAATCGGCGGGATCACGGGTGACGCCGGGGAGGGTGCCGCGGTCGGTGCGGTCGCCGGTGCAGTGTCCGGCCGGCGGGCCAAGAAGAGGGCCGAGAAGCAGGCGGCGCAACAGGGCGCGGCCCAGGCTCAAGGCATCTCAGCCGAGCGAATGGCCACCTTCAAAAAGGGAATGGCCGCCTGCCTTAACGGGCGCGGTTACACCGTTCAATAGAGGCGTTGATTTGAACTGTTCTGCAGGTAGGACGGACTCTGGGGATAGGACGAGACTTGAGCAGTGACGCAGCCTCGCGGGCCAAGCGTGATGCGATGGAGCGAAGCGAAGGCCGGCGGATGAAGGCCTGCCCTCGCTGCGGCGAGACCATCTCGCCCGGCACCCGCCAGTGTGGGCGGTGTGGCTTCGACCTCGCCTGGGAGCAGGGCGTCATCACCACCGCCCGGCTCAGCCTGGACCAGATTGCCCCGCCGGTCGTGGCCCAGATTGACCTCCTGCGCAGCGCGACGATCGGCGAGTTCGAGATCATCACCGAGCTCGGGCGGGGCGGGATGGCCACGGTCTACCTGGCCCACGACGTCCAGCTCGACCGCAAGGTGGCGATCAAGGTCATCTCTCACAGCATCGCGCAGCAGGCGGATGTCGCGGAGCGGTTCAAGCGCGAGGCGCGAACCGCGGGCGCCCTCAGTCATCCCCACATCATTCCGATTCACGCGGTCCGGCAGGAAGAAGACCTCCTCTACTTCGTGATGAAGCATGTACCGGGTCGCTCCCTCGACTCGGTGCTGGCGGAAATCGTCCCCCTGCCCTTTACCATCGTCAGCGCGATCCTCTCCGAGGTGGGTGCAGCGCTCGACTTCGCCCACCGCAACGGCGTGATCCACCGGGACGTCAAACCCGGCAACATCATGCTCGACGACGAGGGCTTCAGCGTCATCACCGACTTCGGCATTGCGAAGGCCGCCGAGGGCGACGGTCTGACCCAGGCCGGCACGGTTGTAGGCACCCCCGCCTACGTGAGTCCGGAAACCTGCGAAGGGAAAACCGCCACCGCCGCCGCCGATCAGTACTCGCTCGGCGTCGTCGCCTACCAGATGTTGACCGGCGAGTTGCCGCTCCAGGCCGACTCTTCGATGGCGATGATGTACGCGCAGATTCACACACCGCCGGAGCCGCTCTCCAAGAAGCGGCCCGACCTTCCGCGAGATGTGAACACCGCCATCATGCGAATGCTGGCCAAGAATCCGGAGGATCGCTGGCCCAGCGTGAAGGACGCGGTGGCGGCCATTGCCGCAGTAGCTCCGCCGATGGACGATGACGTTCGGGCCCGCATCATCGCGCTCGCGCGGAACCGGCCGGATCGCGCCGCGATCGAGTTCAGAACGCCACCCAGCCCGACACCGCCGCCGAGACGAACCCCATCGCAGCCTCCAGAGGGCTTCGTTGAACGCCGGGTAAGCGGCGCCAATACGCCGCCCCAAATCCAGATCATCCACAAGGCCGCCGCCTGGCCGATGGTCGTCGGCGGAATCCTGGCACTCGTCGCCGGTGGGTTTTACTGGCAAACCCGATCCCAGGCGACTGCTGCCCAGCAGCAGGACAGCCTCGCGACGAGCATGACGACGATGGGAGACAGCTTGTGGCTCGAGGCGCGAGGCAAAGCCGATCTCGCCCGTCAGAACGCGCTCTCGGCAGGAGTGAAGGCGGCAGCCCTGACCTCGGGGGACTCGCTCCGAACCTTGGCGGAGTCTCTCGCCGCGATGGGACAGAAGGCGGAAGGCGCCGTGCTCCTCACCCAGGCGGTAACCGCCTGGCAATCGGTGGAAGCAACGGCGCGCCGCCCGGCACCTACACCACCACGCTCAGTCATCGATTCGCAGGCCGCGACGACCGAGGCGCTGGTGCCTCCGGAATCCCTGCCCCATCGGCCGGTCGTCACCGCGCCGCGCGTGGTAACCGACTCGCAGGGCGCCGCAGTGCTTCCCGATTCTCAGCAGGTGAGCGTCTTCTATGATCGGCTCGCCGGTTTCATCGCCGCCCGCCAGCTGGGCGAGATGCAACGGCTTCGGGCCAACATGGCGTCCTCCGAGGAGCAGCGCTGGCTCGACGTCTTCCAGGATGACAAGGTCGAGGGCGTCCACGTGGTATTCACCGTCCTTGGCGTGAGCGCACAAGCGGGGAGGATCTACGCTCGGGTGCGATATAACCTCGCGGTGACCAAGGGCGGCAAGGTAGAAACGAAGAAGAGCACACTGCGCGTCGAGTTGACCCGTGGTCCGGACGGACTGCGTGAAGTGAAGTGGGAGGAAGCTCATTAAGTAGGATTCAGGTGCAGGTGAAGGAATTCGAGAGCGATGCGACATCTTCGTCTTGCTCCACTCATCCTCCTCATCGCGACCCAGGGTCAGAACTGCACAGCGACCCTGGGCCCGGAAGGACTCTGTGCCACGCTTACCCTTCAGCCCTCGCAGCAGCAGCTGCAGGTGGGACAGAATCTGATCGTCCGAATCAACGGCAACCTCAGCTGTGGCCAACCCGTAGGTCAGGTAACAGCGTTACAGTGGCACTCGACCTCCCCAAAGATTGCAACGGTCGATTCGACGGGGTTAGTCCGCGCCGTGAATCCGGGTCAGGCTACCATCAAAGTGTCAGCTGTACCACCTTCGCAAAGCATCTCCGTAACGGGAATGCAGGTTACCGTAGTTCCCTGATTCTCTCGCTCGCGCCACCTCCCTCCCTCCGGTCCTGATGCTCGGCATACCTCCTTTCCATCTTGCATTTCCAGTCAACGACCTGGAGCAGGCACGCGCTTTCTACGGCGGACTGCTGGGGTGTGCCGAAGGACGGAGCTCAGATCGCTGGGTGGATTTCGATTTTTACGGTCACCAGGTCGTGGCTCACCTCTCGCCCGCTGAAGTGGGTCGGAGTCAAACCAGTCCGGTCGATGGCCATGACGTGCCGGTGCGCCACTTCGGGGTAATCCTCGAATGGACGGAATGGCACCGGCTCGCGGAGCGGCTCCGTGGAAAGGGCGTGGAGTTCATCATCGAACCGGGAATCCGATTCCAAGGGCAAGTGGGGGAGCAGGCTACGATGTTCTTCCTCGATCCGGCAGCCAACGCGCTGGAGTTCAAGAGCTTCAAGGATCCGAGTCAGGTGTTTGCGGTGAGGACTCTGACACCGTAGACCAGCAATTGAACCTGCTGGTTGGAGGTATAAATGATGAGACGCTTTGTTCCTTCCGTCAGTTTCATCGCACTCCTTTTTTCCACCGCCTGCGACAAGCCAGGAACGGCTCGCGTCTCTCATGATTCGACTGCAGGCGCGCCGGTGAATACCCCGGATACGAGCGCGGCGAGCGCACCCGAGACGACAGCGGTGAGTGTACCAGATACGGCCAAGACCAGCTCTCCCAAACCCGGGACCCCAAAACCCGCAACCCCCAACCCTCCCGCCAGCGCACCGGAGACGACGACGGCCGATGCGCCGCTTCGCGATGCCTACCACACGGCGCCGCTCGATACGGTGGACGCGAAGACTTACCAGGGGTGGAAGTACTACAACCTCAATTGCGCCCGCTGCCACGGAGAGGACGTGCTGGGAACATCGATCGCGCCTCATCTGATTGTCTCGCTCAAGCCGGACGGGCCGATACCCAACGAGGCGGTCTTCCTCCAGACCGTGTGTGGTGGGCGGCCCGACAAAGGCATGCCGGCGTGGTGCACTCTCGGCATGAGCACCGCACAGATCGACACCATATACGCCTACGTGAAGGCGCGAAGCGACGCCAAGATGCATCCCGGCAGGCCGGCGCGCCGAGGCGGCTGATTCCAAGCGGCATTCGAACCGGTCCGCTGGGCGGCAAAGGAGAAAGAGAGCAGCGGCCGATTGACTTCAGTCCCTGACGGCGTAATAGCTATTGGTGCAGGCAGTGATTTCGTAGCAGAGGCAAGACTTGACCTGGAAGGAAACCGTGCCGAAAAACACTAGCCCATCAGGCGGCAATTCCCCGGCGATTACCCGGGAACAGCTCATCAAGAATCTGAATGAAGACCTGGCCAGAGAATATCAGGCCATCATCGCATATGTGGTGTATTCTCAAGCCATCAAAGGCGCCGCCTACCAGAACATCGCCAAGGAACTCGAAGTACACGCGACAGAGGAGCTGGCCCACGCGCTGATCATTTCCAAGCAGATCGATTACCTCGGCGGCGACCAGGTGGTGATGCCGAAGCCGGTCAAGACCTCACAGAAAGCGGAGGAGATGCTTCGGTTCGATCTCCAGAACGAGACCGAGACCATCCGGCAGTACCGCGAGCGGGTGCGCCAGTGCGAAACGCTGGGCGAATTCGCCATGGCGGAACACATCCGGGAAATCCTGATCCAGGAGCAGGAGCATCAGATCGACCTGGCTACAGCCCTGGGCGAGGACCCACCCGACAACAGCGGCTGAAGCCAGTTATCTTTAGACGATCCCGGCCCGTCTGCTGGCATTGATCCTGACGCCATCTTCGGTCGGTCCACTCTCAAGCCGGAGGCCCGGTTGTCCACGTTCAAGCCCCAGCAGCGACGCCTCACCATAAAGGGCCGCGCCTTTCACTTTGTGTCCTATGAGGGAAGAGCGGCGAATGAGCGCCGCGGTGAGAAGGCTGAACCCTCCATGTGGTACCTGATGCTGGAGGGGCGGCGTTGTCCCACGGTCCCTTGCCAACCCGATCAGCCGGAAACCGAGATAGACCAGGCCCTTCTCCGATGGGTGGAGGAACAGGGCCTGAACGTCCTCCCTGCCGTGCGGCCCACCAAGGCCCCCAGTACCCGCGCCACGACCGATCGCAAGAGGGACTGGTGGGGAGCAAGCTGAGTCCATTCAGGACAGTGGCGGCGCTGGCGGCTCTGACCCTCGCGTCAACCGTCTCGCCGCTGTCGGCTCAGGACGCCTCCCCAGTAATAGCCCCGGCAGACAACCTCGTTATCGATGGCGTTCCCCCGCTGCCGGCCACCCTCTCCGGCGACGTGCGGCGCTACACCGAGTCGCGGAGCGCCTTCCTCTCTGACTGGCACCCCACCCGCCGGGAAATCCTCATCGCCACTCGCTTCGGCAACACGGTTCAGCTGCACGGGGTGAAGATGCCGGGAGGAGACCGGACGCAGCTGACGTTCTTCGAGGAGCCGGTGGCGGGAGGCACCTACGAACCGCGCACCGGGAAATACATCGTGTTCGGTCGAGATGTCGGAGGAAACGAGTTCAACCAGCTGTTCCGGTTGGATCTCGCGGATGGGACGATCACCCTGCTGACCGATGGCGGCCGCTCCCAGAACGGCGGTGTGGTGTGGAGCAACAAGGGTGACAGGATCGCCTACGGATCGACCCGGCGAGATGGGGCCGACCGTGACCTCTATGTCATGGATCCCGCCACTCCCGCCTCGGACCGCATGATGCTTCAGGTCAGCGGAGGTGGATGGGGAGTCGCCGACTGGTCTCCAGACGACACGAAGTTGCTGGCTACCGAGGCGATCTCCATCAATCAGACCAACCTCTGGCTGGTTGATGCCGGTTCAGGCGAGCGCTCGCTTCTCGCACCCCAGCCGGGAGATACGGTAGCGTACGGCACCGTAAGGTTCAGCCGCGACGGGAAAGGCGTCTATCTGACCTCCGACCAGGGGAATGAGTTCCTCCGGCTGGGCTACCTCGATCTCGCCACCAAGAAGGTGACGTGGCTCAGCGGTGATATTCCGTGGGACGTAGAAGGGTTCGCGCTCTCCCGCGACGGGATGCGAGTCGCGTTCACCACGAACGAGGCCGGCATTTCCAGACTCCACCTTCTCGATACCAAGACCGGTCGGCACCACCCGGTCCAGGGTGTTCCGGTTGGGACGATCGGTTCGCTACTATGGCACAGCAATAACCGGGATCTCGGCTTCACGGCAGGCAACCCGAGAGCCCCTGGAGATGTCTATTCACTGGATGCCGGTACCGGCAAGGTGACTCGCTGGACCGAGAGCGAGCTTGGAGGCCTGGTCGCCGCCAATCTGGCCGAGCCAAGTCTGATCAAATGGAACAGTTTCGATGGACGGGAGATCACCGGGTTCTATTATCGCCCCGCAGCTCGTTTTACCGGCAAGCGACCCGTCATCATCAACATCCATGGCGGACCGGAAGGGCAATCCCGCCCAGGCTTCCTGGGACGCACGAACTATTTCCTGAACGAGCAGGGAGTCGCGGTCATCTACCCCAACGTCCGCGGCTCGACCGGGTACGGGAAGTCATTCGTGAAGCTGGACAACGGCCTCAAGCGTATGGACTCGGTGAAGGATATCGGCGCCCTGCTGGAGTGGATCGCGAAGCAGCCCGAGCTGGATGCGGGCCGGGTGATGGTGACGGGAGGAAGTTATGGCGGCTTCATGACCCTCGCCGTCGCTACGACGTACAACGATCGCATCACCTGTTCACTCGACGTGGTGGGGATATCCAACCTCGCCACGTTCCTCAAGAACACCGAGAGCTACCGGCGGGACCTGCGTCGAGTCGAGTACGGGGATGAGCGGGACTCGACGATGGCGGCATTCTTCGAGGCCACCGCACCGCTCAACAACGCCCGCAACATCACCAAGCCGCTCTTCGTGGTGCAGGGCGGCAACGATCCGCGGGTGCCCCACACCGAGGCCGAACAGATGGTGGCGAGGGTGAAAGCGAACGGGAGTCCGGTCTGGTATCTCATGGCCAGCGACGAAGGCCACGGCTTCCGGAAGAAGAACAATGTGGACTTTCAGTTCTTCGCCACCGTGACCTTCGTGCGCCAGTACCTGCTCGGCGAGGCGTCGTCGGGAGCCACGCCTTAGCCAGGCTCGAGCGGAATAGTCGGCTACCAGCCTCTGCCAGGGTTTCGGCAGGGAGCATCCATGCTCACCACAAGGCCGGGTGCTGGTAGCCGACCATTGATTCAGTGCTCTTACACTTCCGTCTCGGACTCCCGCTCGTCCGGCTCAGACTCCATCCCCGGTATCGGCAGCTCTGAGTCTTCCGAATCTTCGTCATCCCCATCCTTATGCTCCCGACGGCCCCGAGGGTTCCGTGTTGGATTCTCGTCCGACTCCTCTCGCTCCATGTCCGGGGGCTCGCCCTCCGCAGGCCGCTCAACCGGCTCATCGATCTGTGGCTCTTGCAGTTCTTTTTCGGCTTCCGACATAGGTCCCTCCTGCCAGCGTTTCATGTGCCCGGCTTGGCTTCGGGCGACCTCGACCGGGTATTCCCGCCAACCGGGGCGCCTCAGTACATCTGTTTGCGTGACGCGCGCTTTGTGACCGGGCGCCGCCTTCTCTCAGCAGGAGCTTCTGCTGACGTTCCGTCCGGCTGTGCCGCCCATTCATTGACCGTGCCTTCCGCGATCCGGGTGAGCTTCTCATCGGCGTCCTTTTCCTCCGACAACGTAGCCTGCAGGAGCGCTTTCACCTCGTCTCCCAGGCCGACCATGTCCACCCAGGTGGCAAGGGTCCCATAGGCGGCGATTTCGTAATGCTCGACCCGCTGGGCGGATGAGATCAGGCCCGCATCCTTGACATCCAGCTCCTGCTTCTCGTGCATGAGCTTGGAGCCTTCCTTGATCAGTCCCGCCATGCCTTTGCATGATTCCCGTTTCGGCTTTTCACCGCAGGCCTCGAATATCGACTCCAGTCTCTGGACGTGCCCTTGGGTGTCCTGAAGGTGCGCCAGAAAGGCTTCACGAAGCTGAGGGTTCGTCGCGGCATCTGCCATTTTCGGAAGTGCGCCCACGAGTTGCTGCTCGGCATCATAGAGATCCTGCAATTCGTGCAGGAACAGGTCGTTGAGTGTGATGAGTTCCATGGAAACCTCTCCGCGGTCTGCTGCCTCATAAGCGACGGACCACAAAAAGAAACGCGGGTGCAGCAGCGGTTCCTCCGCGTGCACCCGCGACTATCGGCTCTTGGGCCGACCGGCCGGATTCTGCTCCCGGCTTTCAAGGTCCGAGAGACGGCTCCATACTAGCGTCCTGGCCCTGGCTTTACAAGTACACTACCGACGACACGAGTCACCGAATTCTAGAAACTCACCTTCAGGATCCGGCCTCCCGTTCCTACCAGCCATCCCGCCTTCGGACTGGCGAACGCGACGGCCCAGAAGTTTTTCACCCCCGGCAGCAGGTTCCAGGTATCGCCTTCGTCGGGAGACCACGCCGCTCCTCCGGGACCGGTGATCACGACGGTTACTCCCAGTCCCTTCACATAGCTCGATCCGAAGATGGATCCGCGGAAAGGAGCGTGGGTCGCGAGGGTCCAGGTCACGCCGCCGTCGCTCGAGCGCGCGACGTTGTCGCTGAAGGCATCGCCCGCGGCCAGCTCGCCACCACCAAGGAAGCCGTGCAACGCATCACGGAAAGTCACGGTGAGCCCGCCGGAGCTTGGGGTACCTTGAACGATCGGGGTGTCATATGCGTTCCAGGTATTCCCGCCGTCGGTCGTCGCGAGAATCCTGGACTTGGCCGCACCGCCGGTCGTGATCCAGGCCCGCTGCTCGCCATGGGTCGCGACACAGGTGCCGCTTGCGGCGAAGGCGGCCTCGCCCGGTTGAGCGGGCGGCATATTGTTGCTGATGAAGTTCCAGGTCTGGCCATCGAGCGTCCGGATCACCGGGAACACCCCGTTCACCGCGTCGCTCATCGTGATGGCGCGCCGCTTCCCCCAGAAGGCAAAGCAATCGTAGAAGGCGAGGGGATCCTGATTGACGAACTGCTGGGTCCAGTGCGCACCGCCGTCGTTGGTATAGTAGATCCGTGACTGCGAGCCCGGTCCGGCCGCCATGAGATACGCGATCTTGTCACTCTGGGCCTGGACGTCGCGGAACTGAGCGTCGCCCGCGCCGGGAACATGCGCGGCCGTCCAGGTATTCCCTCCATCGGTAGTAATGGTGTAGGTGCCGCCGACGCCGCTCGCCCAGGCGACCTGATCGTTCACCGGGCTGATGGCCTGGAGCCGGTTGGTAGTTCCGCTGTTCTGTGGTGTGAGAGTCGGTGTGGCGCTGGTCCGCACGGCGGATAAATCGGAGGGAGCGGGCGGCGCCGAGTTGTCGGAACAGGCGAAGAGGACCCCGCCGGCGAGAAGACCGGCGGCGGTGGAGAATGCCAAGCGAAGCTGCATGGTTGCCTCCGGGTGGGGAGAAACCTTGATGTGGGCAGGATGAGGCTCTGCGCCACAGACTTATCCCCCCCCGCTCCCCGGAGCAAGTCCGTTCTGCGAGGGCCCGGGCCATGAGGAGAGATAGCGAAGCACAATATTCTCTTCAGGCCCCAATCCCTCTTCTTTCGCGGTATCGCTGCTCTGTTTCTGCCAGAGCCGAAAACTTTCCTCTTTGGTAAAGGCTTCGAGCACGGCTGGATGGATGTAGCACTTGCGGCAGATCGCCACGGTGTTGCCCAATTGCTCCGCCACGATACCAATCGCAGCGAGCGCCGCTGCCTTCCCCGCACTGTTTGACTCGAATGCTTCACTCACCGCCAGGCACTGCGCCGCGATCAAGGTGCCGCCCCAGGTCCGGAAATCCTTGGCCGTGAAATCCTGCTCCGCAATCAGCTTGATATAGGCGTTGACATCCTCCGCGCCGATCGGCTGCGCCTCGCCGGATTCGTCCAGGTACTGGAAGAGATCCTGACCGGGCAGGTCCCGGGAACGCTTCACCAGCCGCGCGAGCCGGCGATCGTTCACCTGCACGACGTGAAATTTTCCGCTCTTCCCCCGGAACTTGAACTGGATGCGGGAGCCCTTCACATCAACATGACGATTCTTGAGGGTGGTGAGCCCGAACGAGCTGTTGGTACGGGCATACCATTCGTTGCCGACCCGGATGAAGGTGGTCTCCAAGAGCTTGACGATCGTGGCGAGCAGCTTGTCCCGCGGGAGGCCCGGAAGCGCAAGATCCTCCTCCACTCGTTTTCGGATCCTCGGGAGTGCCCGCGCGAACAGCACCAGCCGCTCGTACTTGGTCTCGTCCCGGACCTGGCTCCACCGCTTGTGGTAGCGGTACTGCTTGCGCTTGCGCGCGTCACGTCCGGTGGCCTGGAGATGTCCTTCGGGTGCGGGAGCGATCCACACGTCGGTCCATGCGGGAGGGATCGCGAGGGCGCGGATCCGCGCGAGGGTGGGCTCGTCGCGCACCGGTTTGCCATCCGGCCCGCGATAGACAAATCCGGTTCCGTTGCGGTGCCGGGTAATGCCGGGCTTGGCGTCGCTGACGTAGCGCAGCTGCGCGGCCTTCGCGGCCTCGACCGGCAGCATGAACGGGTCGGGGGCCCTGCGTTTGGGGCGGCGACTCTTCGCCATCGGGGTAAGGAAGTAGGAAGTAGGAAGTAGGAAGTGGGAAGTGGGAAGTGGGGAATAGGGAGTAGGGAATAGCAATAGTGAACAGGGAGTAGAGAGTAGGGATTCGAACGCCCTACTCCCTACCCCCTACTCCCTACTACCCACCTACCTGCTTCTCGATCTCCCCGTCGACTTCCTCGGAACCTTTGCCCCCTTCTTTCTGGCCTCTGACAATCCGATCGCGATCGCTTGCTTCCGGCTGGTGACCTTCCCGCCGTGGCCCTTGGGGCCGCTGCGAAGAGTGCCGTGTTTCCTGCGCCGCATCGCGGACTCAACACTCTTGCTCGCGCCTTTGCCGTACCGTCGTCCCCTGCTGCTGCGGGACCTGCTGCGTGCTGGCATTCGATACCTCACATTCTCTCAGCGGCAGTCCACAACGCGAACCGCCGCGTCATTGATGAGTTCGGGAGATGCACGCGCGCACCTCCATTCGCAATGTTGTCAATCGGCAATCGCGGTACAAGGGGGTTGCGAGATTTCACGGCACGACAAGGTGTACGGTAAGTTGAACGGGCGGCCCTGGTGAGAGCCGCCCGCTGAAGGAGAACCGCCGCGCTTGCTGCTTAGCGGAAGATCTGGAAATGGCCCAGGAGCCACCAGAGCAGAAGAAAGATCAAAATTGTGCTGATGCAGCCGCCGCCCAGCTTCTTGGCGCCCCAGCCAGCTGCCAAACCGCGCAGGAGTTTGCTCAACGCCGCCCTGCCTTTCGCTTCAGTGTGTTCTCTCCGCGCTCGTCGCGGTCCGCGCAATATAGCCCCAGCCTCGAGGCCGACTCCATGCTCACGATCCATGTCGACTGGCATACCGCCTTCATCCCGACGGTCCACCTGGGCGAGCTGTTCATGCGCGGGTCGATTGTCTACCTGTTCCTCTTCTTCGCCTTTCGCATCCTGCCGCGACAGGCAGGCGCGGTTGGCGTCTCCGACCTTCTCGCGCTGGTACTCATTGCCGACGCGGCGCAGAACGCCATGTCAGCCGACTACCACTCGGTGCCGGAAGGCCTGGTCCTGGTAAGCACCATCTTGTTCTGGGACGTGGCGCTCGACTGGCTCGCCTTCAAGGTCCCGCCGCTGCGGAAGGTGCTGCACGGCCAGCCGCTTCCACTCATTATCCGGGGTCGCTTGCAGCAGCTGAATCTGGACAAGCAGTTGATCAGCGAGGAGGAGCTCGATTCCCACTTGAGGCAACACGGCGTAGCAGATCCTCGAGAGGTCGTGCTCTGCAATCTGGAGGGGGATGGACACATCAGTGTGTTGCAGGGGGAATCGAAGGAAGATTCAAGCCAGGAACGAGCGAGAGGACTGACCTGAGCGGAGTCTAGGCTCTTCCCCGGTAGATGACCTCCTGCAGCAGACCCAGGTCGAAAGGTTTCCCTATGTACTCGTCGAACCCCGCCTCGGCCATGCGATGCTGTAGATCGTCACCGCTGAACCCGCTCACCGCCACCAGCATCGGTTGACCATCGCTCGTAGACGCCCTGATCTGGCGAGC
>Ga0207674_10001567_pt1 | contig 29451 bp, 29 predicted proteins | sample KBSCornC72_FD_184303 | JGI IMG/M metagenome (GOLD analysis project Ga0207674, IMG submission 184303) | Corn rhizosphere microbial communities from Kellogg Biological Station, Michigan, USA - KBS Corn C7-2 (SPAdes) (version 2) | ecosystem: Host-associated > Plants > Roots > Rhizosphere > Soil ...
CGTGCCGACGCCGAACGCGACGTCGGCACTGTCCGCCTGATCGGGCACGCTCTGGTAGACGAACACGTTCTGACCGTCGAGCGTGACGCTTCCCGCGCGGCCGGCCGCATAGACCTGATCCAGATAGTCGCGGAAGACCGACTTCACCCGCTGCACCGGCAACCGCGCGCGCACGGCGGCGATCGTTCGCGGAAGGCCGTGCTGCAGAGAAACGTGATAGTCGCCAGCCGGCATTCAACCTCCCGCTCCCATGGAGATGCGCGCCTACATTGATCCCAAGGCGGCGGATAACTGAGCTCGACGGCTATTCGAGCTCGTAGGTCAGTTCGAACGGATGCTCCATCCCGTGTCCCACGGAAGTCGCGCCCTCGCCACGAAGTCCGCGCAAATCTCCCGTCGCAGAGCCGGCGACTACGGCGTACGACTCTTTCGCCAGCCCGCCCTCGAATCCACCGGCGCGTTGCATGACGAACGAGCCGCTTCGCTCGCCGATCCGCGCCGTGACCCGTTCCAAGCCGACGAAAGTCGCCGTCCCGTCGGCCCGGTACATCATCAGATACTCGACTTGGCTTACGCCCTCGATGTCGCCGCTCAACGTCTTGACGACGCTGGCGCGGGTGAGCTTGGGGAGGCCGGCCCCTTCGCTATAGGGTTTTTCATCCCAACTCTTGATGGCGAAGCGAGCGTGCGCGGTCTTTTTCATGGCCCCCCTCGGTACCATGCGTTCCGACGAACGCGTTAGAACAACGCGTATTGAAGCGGCTTTTCGGCGCGCGCTTTTCCCGGTGTGAACGGTCCGACCACGGCGTCCTGCTTCGCCGGGGTGAGCGTCCCCTTGAATCGCGATCCGGCCAATGCCGACCGCATACACGCCATCGCGATGCGCGCCGTGTTGTTGGTTTCGCTGAGATGGGCGAGCACGAGATGGTTGCATTCCTTCGTCACCGCCTGGCGAGCGAACGCTCCCGAATCCTTGTTGTTCAGGTGTCCGATCGGACTGGCGATACGCGTCTGCAACCATCGCGGATACGGACCGTTCCGGAGCATCTCGTCGTCATGGTTCGACTCGAGCACGAGGATGTCGAGCGACTCGCACGCCTTGGCCATCGCGCGCGTCGCGCGTCCAAGGTCGTAGAAGAGTCCGGCGCGCGCACCCGTCGAATGGCTCGTCACGACGAACCCGACCGATTCGTGCGCGTCGTGCAGCGTCGGCGTGCTCGCGACGGTGATTCGCGGAAACTCGATCGTCATGCCCGCCGCGAATCGATGGACCTTGGCGCCGTTGAGTCCCGCCGCGCGCGCCGTGCCGTGCGTCGCGAACACCTCCCAGCCCCATCGCTTGGCGGCGCCCTTCGCGCCCTTCACGTGATCGTCATGATCGTGCGTGACGATACACGCGTCGATCGACTGCGGCGCGACGCTGATCGCCTTGAGCCGGCCGGCGAGCGTGCGCGTTCCGAATCCGCAGTCGATCAGAATGCGCGAGCCGTCGCATTCGATCAGCACCGCGTTGCCGCCGCTCCCGCTCCCCAGCATCCAAAGCTTCAAAGAAACCTCGTCGGCAGTTCCTAATCCGCGTTGTCGGGCACCGTCCAACGCCCGGTGTGCATTGCTTGAAGATGGCGACGGGCGCGTTCGCTCAGCTCCACGTGCCGGCGCGACATCATGCGCTGCGCCGTCTCGACAAACTTATCGGCGTGATAAACGGTGTAGGGAGGTGTGTCGCCCCACGAGAACGGCGCGACCACCTTCGGCGGCATGTTGCCGTAGACGTTGGCCCCGGCGCCGAGCACCGTGCCGGTGGTCAGTCGCAGGCCGATGCCGGTCTTCACGTGATCGCCGAACAGCGTGCCGAGGAACTGCAGCCCCGTGTCACGTTGACCCTGCGGCGTCCAGAGCGCGACGTTGCCGTAGGTGTTCTTCAGGTTGCTCGTGACCGTGCCGGCGCCGAGGTTGACCCAGCGCCCTATATATGAATGGCCGACGAACCCGTCGTGCCCCTTGTTCGAGTGCCCAACGATCGTGGTCGCGCTCAGCTCACCCCGCACTTTGCTCACGTCGCCGATCGACGATCCGGTGATGTCGCCGCCCATCACCGTGACTTCGCGGCCGATGTAGCACGGTCCCGTAATTCGCGTGAAAGCACGGACGTGCGACTTGGGGCCGATGTAGATCGCCCCTGCGGTCGTATCGAAGACGACGTGCGGCTCGATGACGACGTGCTCGGCGACCATCACGCGTTTGTCGCCGACCACCGTCGCGTGCGCCGGTGGATCGGTCGCCTGGATTCTCGAACTTTGCGCCAGCTGCGTGAGATCGTTCGCCAACTGATCGGGGAGAATACGCACCAGATCCCACACCTCGTCGAGCCACCAGCCATTCATGTCGCCGATGCCGCCCGTTCCCGCCGCGAGATCTTCGAGCGTCAGCGAGCCGTCGTCGAACGCCGACGTTCGCACAGCCTCTCGGATGCGAATGCCGGCGAGCCGTTCACCGCATCGCCACACCGAGCAACCCGCGTTGTACCGGCCGAGCTTGACGATGTCGGCAGGCACGCCCGGTACGGCGCGCGCGTTGACGACGATTGCTCCGGCCGGAATCGTCGCGTCGGCGGGCAGGCTCTGCGACCACTCGTCGAAGTCCGCGTGCCGACGGCCGGCGAGGAAGTGCGTCTTCGTCACGCCCTGGAGCGCCGTCTGCCAACGCTCGCGGATCGTCGAGATCCCTGATACGAGCTCGGAGATCGGGCGCGACGACGCGAACGGCTCGAAGGTTCGCGCCCGCGCGTCGTCGTATAAGTAGAGCGCGCTCAATCCGCCCCCTCCCGCTCACGTACGCCGCGCGGCAATGCGTCAACCAGCGTCTTGAGATCGCTGGACCGATCGACCGTCGTGATCAACACGAGTCCGTCCTCGACTACCGCGACCAGATTCGACACGCCGTACAATACGACGGTCGCCTCCGGCGCGTGAACGACGTTGCCGCGCGCATCCACCGCATAAGCACGGCCCTGCACCGCGTTTCCGTTCGCATCGTGCTTCCTGACGCGCCGCAGCGCACCCCACGTCCCAACGTCGTCCCATCCGAAATCGCCGGGAAGCACGGCCACGCGATCGCTTCGTTCCAACACGCCGACGTCCACCGATACGGGCGTCACGGCGCCGAAGAAGCGATGCAGGTCGTCGGCGTGCGCGTGGAGCGCCGCCGCCACCTCGGGCGTCAGCTTGCGAACGTCGTCGAGAAAATCGCCGACCCGCCACACGAAGATGCCGGAATTCCACAGGTACCCGTCGCGGCGCATCTCTTCGGCGCGCTGACGATCCGGCTTTTCGACGAAGCGCGCCACTTTGCGGACGTCGTTGTCGATCTTGTCGCCGGGCTGGATGTAACCGAAGCCCGGATCGGCGCGCGTCGGCACGACACCGACCGTCACGAGCGCGTGATGTTCCTCGGCCGCTTCAGCGGCTCTCGTGAGCGCGCGCTGAAAGCCAGGGGCGTCGGCGATCGCCCAGTCGGCGTGCACCGATATCATCGTCGCCGTCGGACCGTCACGACGAGCGATCTCCTGCGAGGCCCACGTCAGCGCGGCCGCGGTTCCACCGGCGCGCGGTTCGGCGACGAGATTGGCGCGAGGGACGTCCGGAAGCAGCTCCGCGATCGCCGGCACCAGTACGTCGTTGGTGAGAATCAGCACCCGCTCGATCGCGACGATCGGACGCAGCCGGTCGACTGCCTCGACGAGCAACGGCTCGGTCGAGACGAGCGGTAGAAGTTGTTTGGGACGCGCCGGCGTGCTGAGTGGCCAAAAGCGCGAGCCGATGCCGCCGGCGAGCACGACGGCCCAGCGGCTCATGTCTCGCCCGCGCCTTCGTCCGGGCCGATACCGACCAGCTCCGCCGCGCGCGAGTAGAGCTTCTTTGGGCTGAACGGCTTCGTCAGAAAATCGTTCGCTCCCATTTTCATCGCGCTGGTGTGCTGCTGCTCCTGACCCGCCGCGGTGAGGATAATGCACGGCAGATCGCGCCACCGGTCATCGCGTCGCATTGCCGCGAGAACGTCGAGCCCGCTCATGTGAGGCATCATCAGGTCGAGAAGCACCAAACGTATGTCGGATTCGTGCTCGAGAACCTGAAGCGCCTCGCGGCCGTCGTAGGCGAGCGTGACGCGAAACGGCCCTTGCTCGAGCTTCATCTTGATGATGCGGCCGATGTGTGGTTCATCGTCGGCCACGAGGACGTGAAACAGTTGGTGGTCGCTGGACACGAATCAGACGAGTGCGGCGATGTGCTCGCGATGCCTGCGCAATTCAAACAGCAGTTGGGCGATGTTCGCGCCGTGAGCCACGAGAACCAGCAGAACCGCGTCCGCGGACAGCACGGAAACAATTGCGGTGCCCGATCGGAGCTCGAGAACGGCGGTCAGCAAATTTCCGCGATTTGTTGCGGACCCGAGTTCGTCCGCCGAGGTAATAATGGCGGGAATGCGCGCCGCGATGTCCTCGGCGTCGAGCCCGGTCGTGAGCTGGCCGTCGATGAGAAGTCCGTCGCGCCCCAATACGACCGCGGCGTCGACACCTTCGCGTTGCCGGATGACGGCGACCAGATCTCGGATGCTCGGTGGGGCCATTCCGGCGCTTCGGCTCGCGTTGAAAGTCGTGGCGAAGCTAGAGTTCACAATTATGGAAGTCAAGCGACGCCAATCGCTTGAAGTATGTTTGCCGCCTTTCTATCCTTCGCCGTTGACCCCTCTGACATGACTTGTCGAACTGACTTCCGAAAGCCGCCGTCTCGCCCCCGACGCGCCGTCGCGCTTGCGGGCGCCGTCCTGGCAACCTTTGGCCTCGCGTGCGGCGATTTCACCGGCGTACCGGCTTCGCTCCCAACGATCAGCGACACCGGGACGGTGTACGCGTTGAATGGCGCGCCCGCCGGAGCTCCGTCGGGGCTGCACGTTTTCACGGGCACGCTGATTCCCGTCGACCAGAGTTTTTCGTTTGACATCGGCTTCGACCTCGATTCGACGGGGCAGATCGTGATCTACCCTCAGCGCACGATCGCGACGGCGCTGTCCACGACGACCCACTCGGTGGGACTCCAAACCGTTCGCGATACATTCGAGGCGGTTCTCTCCGCGCCCAAAAACGGGTACAAGGCCGACACGGCCCTCGTCACGCAGCGCAACGCCGTCGTGCTCGTGCAGTCGAACGACGCCGGGGTTTGCGGTCTTTCGCTCACCGGCACCTCGATGTACGCGAAGGTTCAGGTCACCGAAGTGAATCGCTTGACGCGGCAGCTCAAGGTTCGCTGGACCGTCGATCCCAACTGCGGCTTCGTTTCGTTCCAACCGGGCGTCCCTAAGACCTGATCGGTGCACGACCTCAAAATATTTCGCGAGCAGCTCGATCTGCTCCGCGATGGCCTGCGCCGTCGCGGCGCCCTCGACGCGCTCGCTCCCGTATTGGACAGCGGTGTCACGCTCGAGAAAGAGCGGCGCACGCTCATCCAGGCGGTCGAAGAGCGTAAGGCGGCGCGCAACGCCAACACCCAGGAAGTCGCCAAGCGAAAACGCGCCAAGGAGGATGCCGATGATCTCATCGCGCAGGGGCGCGCGCTCGGCGACGAAATCGGTCGCCTCGAGGCCGAATTGGGCGGCGTCGAAACCGAGCTGCAACGGCTGCTGCTCGAGATTCCGAACGTCACGCTTGCGGAGGTACCCGGCGGCGATGAGGAGCACAACGTCATCGTCCGGAACTGGGGAACTCCTCGGCCGCCCGACGGCGTGAGGCCTCACTGGGAGATTGGCGCCGCGCTCGGCATCATCGATCTCGAGCGCGCTTCGAAGATTTCCGGCTCCGGGTTCGTCGTGTACCGCAAGGCGGGCGCGCGGCTCGTGCGCAGTCTGCTCAACTACTTCATGGATGTGCACCGCGACGAGCACGGGTACGAAGAGGTCTGGCCGCCGCTGCTCGTGAATCGCGCGACCATGACCGGCACCGGGCAACTCCCGAAGTTCGAGGACGACGCTTACGCCACGCGCGGTGACGAGCTTTTTCTCATCCCGACCGCGGAGGTTCCGGTCACGAATCTCTATCGCGACGAGATTCTCGAGGCAGCCGCGCTTCCCATGGGGTTCGTCGCCTACAGCAAGTGCTTCCGCCGCGAAGCCGGATCGGCGGGGAAGGACACTCGCGGCGTGCTCCGCACCCACGAATTCGACAAAGTGGAGCTCGTTCGCTACGCTACGCCCGAGTCGTCGGGTGAGCAGCTCGAGCTTCTCACCCGCCACGCCGAAGCGATCCTCGAGCGGCTTGGTCTCCCGCACCGGCGCAAGCTGCTCGCCGCGGGCGACACCGGATTCAGCTCGGCGATGACGTATGACCTCGAGGCATGGGCGCCCGGAGTCGGAGTCTGGCTCGAAGTGTCGTCGTGCAGCAATTTCACCGAGTACCAAGCGCGGCGCGCGAATATCCGCTATCGACCCGCCAAGGGTGAGAAGCCGCGTTTCGTTCACACCCTGAACGGCAGCGGTCTCGCGTTTCCACGCACGCTGGCCTGTATCCTCGAGCATTACCAGAACGCCGACGGGAGCGTGACCGTGCCCGACGTGCTTCGGCCGTACCTCGGAACCGACACACTCCGCTAGCCGCGATGCGACGCGGCAAGCCCGAGCTGTTTGTCGCTGCGCTGATCCTGATCCTCCTCGCGTCGTACCTCTGGTACACGCGGCGAGTGATCAACGATCTCCGCAGCGACGCCCGGCGATCGAGTCAGATGTACGCGCGAGTGTTCCGCGCGTTCGGCGACACGGCGACCGGCGCCTCGGACGCGGCGCTCGTCGACCTCTCGCGCGCGATCACCGAACAGGGAGTGCCGCTCGTTATCATCTCCCCGAACGGTGAAGTGTACACGCACGTCAATCTGCCGTTCGACGATCCGAGGCACCCGGTCCCCGATTCCGATCCGCGAGTGCGCGCGTTCGTCCCGGTGCTGCAGCGCGCGAATGCGCCAATCGTCGAGCCGTCGATCGGAACGATCTACTATGGCGACGACGCCGTCGTTCGGGGGCTGTTGGTCATCCCGATCATCCAGGTCGTGACCGCGGCGATTCTACTGCTCGCCGGCTTGTACGTGATCCGCACGCGAGGCGACGCGGCGCGCGAGCGTCTCTGGGCCGGTATGGCGCGCGAGTCGGCGCACCAGTTGGGCACGCCCCTCTCCAGCCTTGCTGGTTGGGTCGAGCTCCTCGAGGACCGCGGCGACGACGAATCCACGCGCACGGTGACGCGCCACATGCGGGGCGATCTCGAGCGGCTCGACCGAGTGGCCCATCGCTTCGAGCGGATCGGCCGCGAGCCGAAGTACGAGCCGCTCGACGTCGCCGACATCGTCGCCCGCGTCTCACGGTACTTCCAGGCGCGAGTGCCGACGCTCGCCAACACGATCGCCATCGAGTGTACCGCCGCGCCCGATCTCCACGCCGTGCAGGGAGACCCTGTGCTCCTCGAGTGGGCTATCGAAGTGCTCACGAAGAACGCGATCGACGCGCTCGCCGGACGCGGAGGCCGGGTCTCACTGAGCGCCGATCACGGCGGCGAGCCGGACTCGGTCGTGATCCGCGTCGCCGACGACGGCCCCGGAATACCGAGCGAGATTCGGTCACGCGTGTTCGAGCCTGGTTTTTCCACGAAGCAGAGCGGCTGGGGCATCGGCCTGTCGCTCGCGAAGCGCATCGTCGAAGAGAACCACGGCGGCAAACTCGCGCTCGCGCCGTCGGAGCAGGGCGCAACATTCGAGATTATTCTTCACTGAGCTACTCGGCTTCTGGCTGCTCGGCCGAGGTGCCGAGCCGCCGAGCTGCCGAGAAGCCCACAGGATCAATCTTGTCGACGTTGCTGGACGACAAACTCACCGCCGGACTCAACCCCGCGCAGCGCGAAGCCGTGCTGCACGTGAACGGAGCGCTGCTCGTACTCGCAGGCGCCGGATCGGGAAAGACGCGCGTGCTGACGACGCGCATCGCTCGGCTGATCGACATCGAGGGCGCTGATGCGCGGGACATTCTCGCCGTCACGTTCACGAACAAGGCCGCCGGTGAGATGCGGGAGCGTGTCGGACGCTTGCTCGGCCAGGATCCGGCCGGGATGTGGATCGGTACCTTCCACGCGATCGGCGCGCGAATGCTCCGCGCGGCGGCCCATCTCGTCGGACGAACGCCGTCGTTCACGATCTACGACCAGGACGATTCGCTCAGCGTGATCAAGCGGTTGATGGACCGCCACCACGTCTCCACCAAGCAGTTCTCGCCGCGCGCCGTGCAGGGCGCGATCTCCGATGCCAAGAACGCGCTCGTCCCGCCCAAGGAGTACGAGCGTCTGGCGATGGAGCCATTCTCCAAGGCAATCGCCCCGATCTATCAATCGCTCGGCGAGACGCTGCAAACCGCGAATGCGGTGGACTTCGACGATCTGCTCGTGCTTCCCGTGCGCATGCTCCAGCAGCACCCCGAGAAGCTCGAGAGCTACCGCCGCCGCTTCAAATACATCCTGGTCGACGAGTACCAGGACACGAATCGCGCGCAGTACGAGCTGATAAAGCTCCTCGGTGGCGAGCATGGCAACGTCTGCGTCGTCGGCGACGACGATCAGTCGATCTATGGATGGCGCGGCGCGGACATCCGGAACATCCTCGACTTCAACAAGGATTTTCCAAGCGCCGCGGTCGTGCGACTCGAGCAGAACTACCGGTCGACGCCGCAGATTCTCGACCTCGCCAACGTCGTCATCAGCGCCAACACCGGGCGGATGGGGAAAACGCTGCGCGCCACGCATCCCTCGGGCGAGCAGGTGACGCTGGTGCGCTCGCTCGACGAGCGCGATGAAGCCGAGTTCATCGTCGCCGAGCTGGCGGCGAGACGGTCCGCGCGGTCGCTCGCGAACTCCGACGTCGCGGTGCTCTATCGCACCAACGCGCAAAGCCGCGCGCTCGAGGAAAGTCTTCGCCGCCACGCGATCCCGTACCGTCTCGTCGGAGCCGTTCGTTTCTACGACCGACGCGAGATCCGCGATCTCATGGCGTACCTCAAGCTGGTTGCCAATCCGTCGGATGACGAAGCATTTCGCCGTGCCGTGAGCGTCCCCAAGCGCGGCCTCGGTGAGACGACGATCGAGCTTTTGGCCGAGGGCGCGCGCAATGCCCGCGTCTCGTTGTTCGATGCGGCGCACGATCCGTCCATCGTCACGACTCTTCGCGCCGCGGCACGCGTGGCGCTCGGTGAATTCGTACGCGTCATCGCCGGGCTGCGCGATCGCGCGTCTGAAGCGGCGGTCGACGAACTGCTGCGCGAGATCGTCGAGGCCATTCGATACGGCGATTACCTCCGCGCCGAGGGCCCGGAATCGGCCGAGCGGCTGGACAACGTGCGCGAATTGATCACCGGCGCGGCGGAGACGGTGGCCGACGAGCTGGGCGAGGTCGGGCTTCGTCCGCTCGATCACTTCCTCCAACGCTCGAGCCTCGTCGCCGATAGCGATGCGCTCGGCGGCGACGCCGACGCGGTGACCTTGATGACGCTGCACAACGCGAAGGGCCTCGAGTTCCCCGTGGTGTTCATCACGGGCCTCGAGGACGGACTTTTCCCGCTCGCCAAAGCCTACGACGATCCGCCGCTCCTCGAGGAAGAACGACGCCTCTTCTACGTCGGCATCACCCGAGCGCGGCAAAAGCTCTATCTCTCCCATGCCGAGGAACGCCGTCGCAACGGCGAGCTGCTCGGCGCGCGCCAATCCAGCTTCCTCGACGGAATTCCGCCGGCGATGCTCGAGAAACGCAGCACGATCAAGGTGCGCAGCTCCGGGCGATCATTCATGCGCGCCGGCGGGGATTCCAGCGGATACAACAGCGTCCGCGGGAGCTACGGACGTGCTGGGGGAGGGGGAGCAGGGGGCGGTTTCGAGCGGCGTTCGCGCGTCGAGATCGACCTCGATGAAGTCACGCCGCGTGCGTCCGCCGCGGCGCGTCGCCCCGGCATGCCTGTCGGATTCACCGGCGGTATCGAGTACGAATCGCAGGATGCGCCGAACTACGTCATCGGCGCGCGGGTGAAGCACCGAAAATTCGGCAGCGGGACCATCGCCGAGCTGGCCGGCGTCGGCCGTGATGCGAAAGTGAAGGTCGATTTCGACGACGAAGCCGTCGGTAGAAAGACGCTGGTCATCGCGCAAGCGAATCTCGAGCGCGCGGACGACTGATGGCTGTCACTCCCGATGATGTCCGCCACGTTGCACTGCTCGCTCGCCTCGGGCTGACGCCCGACGCGCTGAACGCCTACGTGGCCGAGCTGAACACGATACTCGAGCACATGGACGTGCTCTCTCGCGTCGACACCGAGGGCGTCGAACCGGTGGCCGGCATTGGCGCCGCCGGAGCGCCGTTGCGTCCTGACGACAACAAGCCGGTCGAGTTGGCGCGAGCGATCGCTGACTTCGCACCGAAGACGAAGGACGGATTCTTTCTCGTGCCGCGTCTGTCGAGTCACGAGGAGCCCGGCGCCGCGTGACCCCGTCGCTCACGGCGGCTGGGATTCAGAAGGCTGTTACGAGCGGCGAACGCTCGGCGCTGTCGTTCGCCAAGGCCTCCGTCGACCGGGCGGATGAAATCGGCGCGGGTCGTGAGGGCTTGAACATCCTCCTGCATCGCGACGACTCCGCCGCCCGCGCTCGTGCGCGCTCTATCGACGACGGCATCGAGAAAGGCCAAACGGGCTTGCTCGCCGGCGTACCGATCGTGGTGAAGGACAACATCGCCACGCTAGAGATGCCGACGTCGTGCGGTTCGCGAATCCTCGACGGCTATGTGAGCCCGTACGAGGCGACGGCCATCACGCGACTCGCTCGACAGGGTGCGGTGATCGTCGCCAAGTCGAACATGGACGAATTCGCGATGGGGTCGTCCACCGAGAACAGCGCGTTCGGGCCTGCCAAAAATCCGCTGAATCCAGCGCTCGTGCCGGGAGGGTCGTCCGGCGGATCCGGCGCCGCGGTGGCCGCGGGCATCGTGCCGATCGCGCTTGGCTCCGAGACGGGCGGTTCGGTGCGACAACCGGCGGCCTTCTGCGGCGTCGTCGGCGTGAAGCCGACATACGGACGCGTGAGTCGATGCGGACTCGTCGCGTTCGCGTCGTCGCTCGACCAGATCGGCGTGTTCGGTCGGACCGTGAACGACGCAGCCCTCGGCCTCGAGGCCGTCGCCGGACTCGATCCACTCGATTCGACAAGCGCCGCCGAGCCGGTGCCGCCGTATCATGACGCGGCGCGGGGATCTCTCACCGGCGTGGTGGTCGGTAGGCCGCGCGAATATTTTCCGCCCGAGCTCGACCCGAGCATTCGAGAGCGGTGCGACGCGGCATTCGACGCGATGCGCACGCTCGGCGCCGAGGTGCGGGACGTCTCACTGCCGCACACGAGCCTGGCGATTCCTGTCTACTACATCATCGCGCCGGCCGAAGCGTCGTCCAACCTCGCTCGCTTCGACGGCGTGCGCTACGGACTGCGCATCGAGGGCGACGGCTTGCAGGCGATGTACGAAGCGACGCGCTCCCGCGGCTTCGGCCGCGAGGTGACGCGGCGCATTTTGCTCGGTACCTATGTGCTCTCGGCCGGCTACTACGACGCCTACTATAAGAAGGCGCAGCAGGTCCGCGCCCTCATCGCCCGCGATTTCGCCAACGTTTTCGCCTCCGGCGTGCACTTGTTGTTCACGCCGACGACCCCGACTCCCGCGTTCCCGCTCGGCGCGAAGTCCGATCCGTACGAGATGTACCTGAGCGACATCTTTACGTGCACGGCGAACCTCGCTGGCGTGCCGGCGATGTCGTTGCCGATCGGACGGGTGAACGGGTTGCCGGTAGGCGGTCAGTTCATGGCCAGTCACTTCGACGAGCGACAGATGTTCGTCGCCGCATTCGCCCTCGAGCGCGCCCTCGGCGCGAACGTCTGACGATGAGTTCCGACGCTCGCGCCAACGAGGATCGCTACGAGATGGTCGTGGGCCTCGAGGTCCACGTCCAGCTCAAGACGAGGACGAAGATCTTTTGCGGCTGCTCGGCGGATTTCGGCGCGCCGCCGAACGCGCATACCTGTCCGGTGTGCCTCGGTCTTCCCGGCGCCTTGCCGGTGCTCAACGATCACGCGGTCGATCTGGCCATTCGTGCGGCGCTCGCGCTCTGTTGCAACGTCGAGTCGACGTCGGTATTTGCGCGCAAGAACTACTTCTATCCCGATCTGCCGAAAGGCTACCAGATCTCGCAATTCGACAAGCCGCTCGCGACCAAGGGCTGTGTCACCATCGGCACGCGTGTCGACGGCTCGAAGGTGAACGTTGGGATCACGCGTGTGCACATGGAAGAAGACGCCGGCAAGTCGATCCACGACCGGTTTCCCGGGGCGACGGCAGTCGACCTCAATCGCGCCGGCGTACCGTTGGTCGAGATCGTGAGCGAGCCGGACATGCGTTCCACGGCCGAGGTGGACGCCTATCTGAAAACGCTCAAGCAGATCCTCGAGTACGTCGCGGTCAGCGACGTGAGCATGGAGGAGGGAAGCCTGCGCGTCGACGCGAACGTCAGTACGCGGCCACGCGGTGAGACGAAGCTCGGCACGAAAACAGAGGTCAAGAACATGAATTCCTTCTCGGGCGTGGTCCGCGCGCTCGAGGTGGAGTTCGCGCGGCAGTGCGCCGTGCTCGATCGCGGCGGCAAGGTGGAGCAGCAGACGATGCTTTGGGACGCCAATGCCGGCGAAGTGCGCCCGACGCGTTCGAAAGAGGGAAGCCACGACTACCGCTATTTCCCCGAGCCGGACCTCCCGCCGCTCGTCGTTCCACTCGATCGGATCGATCGCGTCAAAAAGGAACTTCCCGAGCTGCCCGACGCGCGCCGGGCGCGTTTCAAGGAGGAGTATCCGTCGCTCGCCGAGTACGACGTCGCCGTGCTCACGGCGTCGCGCGCCATGGGGGACTATTTCGAGGCGGCGGCGCATCGCAGCGGCGATGCAAAAGCCGCGGCGACCTGGATCATGGGCGAGCTGTTCGCCACGCTGAAGGCGACGGGGCAGACGATCGAGCATTTCACCGTTCGCCCGGCGGATCTCGCCGATCTGCTCAAGCTCATCGCCGCCGGCACGATCAGCCGAAGTGCCGGGAAGCAGGTTTTTCTCACGATGGTCAAGACCGGCGACCCGCCGGCGAAGATCGCCGACCGGGATGGGCTACTCAAAGTGAGCGACGACGCTTCACTCGCGCGCTGGATCGACGAGGTGCTGGCCGATAATCCCGATGAAGCGCGTCGGTTCCTTGGCGGCGAAAAGCGCTTGCAGGGAGTGCTTGTCGGCTACGTGATGAAGAAGTCCAACGGCGCCGCCGATCCGAAGCGCCTGAATCAGTTGCTCGCGACGCGACTCGGTTCGTAGAGCGGACGGGTTAGCTCCGCGGCGTAGGTGAGCTCGGTCGCCGGCAGACCGAAATACCGGTCGGCCTCCTCGTGCAAGCGAAGCTCGTTGCCTTCACGAAGGATCTTGCGACGGACGCGCTTTGCCATGCGCAGCGCCTCATCTCCCGACGGATCGAGCCGGAACGGCTCGGCGTGGTCCATCCGGCGCAACAAGTCCATCACAAAATCGTACGACCGGGCCACGTACCGTCCGACGTCGCGGTCCGGCAGATCCCATCGGCTGTTCTCCTTCATCAGCTGGAAGATCCGCTGCCACGACTCGTTGTCGGCCACGATCACCATGCCGCGGAAGATCCGGCGATTCGTCGGCGTGCTGAAAATCGTCGGGCTGAGCACACGATCGAGCAGCCCGTCCGCGCGCGAGTGGTCGATGAGAATCAGCTCGCGCGCCCGCCGCGCGCACTCCGTGCCCAAGTGTGTCTCGAATCGGCTTTCCCAATACGAATGGCCGAGCGACGACGTGCTCGACGTGACCGCCAGCTGGCGCGGCACGAAGTAGTTGTGCGCAACGGCGTCGGCCGCGAGGTGCGACAAGTATCCGAGACCGAACGCGCGAAGTCTGTCATCCTTCGCCGCGTCGAAGATCTCGAACCCGACGTTCCAGGAGTGGCAGTGCCGCCCGACCGGCGCGTATTTCTTGGCGATGCTCGTGTCGGCCGCGATCGAGCCGTAGAGAAAATCATACGGGAACTCGCTGAGCAGCGCCGCGACCGCGGGCGGGAGCAAGCTGATGGACCGAATGACCGCTTCACCCAGGAAGACGTGCGTCCCGGGTGTCCATGCGTGCGCCACTGCCGGTGCGACGATCAGCGCGAGCACCGCGAACACGGCGCCCCGCGCCACCCAGCCCAACCCGAACCGAGTGCGGCGAGTTACGCTCCGGCCGGCGGCCGGACTACAACCCAAGACGTTTCCTTTGGCGACGGATGGCGCGCCGGAGCATTTTGAGCTCCGACTCGACCGCGTCGTCGATCGTCTCGCGCGCACGTCCGATGTAGTCCGAGACATGCTCTCGAATCTCGTCGCGGGGAACGCGGTCCCAAAGGTCCTCGCCGCGGTCGGCGGCCCAGCGCGCGCCGCGCGTGCCGAGACGGAGCGCATGCTTGCCGGCCCATCCAGCGCCTCGCGACATCCCGAGCATGATCGGTGTTCCGGGACGCCGGCCTGACGGCCCGCGCCGGAGCATGAAGGTCAAACCGGCGCCGATCGTCGCTCCGATCAGCGCGGCGGTGAGTAGGTCGTACTCCGCATCATGGCCCCCGTCCTCGCGTTCGCGGACGGACACGCGGGGCTGCTGGGAGCGCCGGCGCGGTTGATTTGGTGTTGCCGTCGTCGCCATCGTCGTCTTCCTCCAGGATCTCGATTTCTTCGGCCGGATCGGCCCCCCCGCCCGCCGCATCGAGCTCTTCAGACGCAAAGTCCAGCCCACCGCGGCGCCCAAACGTCGCCGCTCCGGTTTGGACCCCGCGAACCGTCGATGCGGTCGATATGAACAGGCGCTCCGCCTCCGACTGCACGACCGAGAGCAGCGCGTTGAGCTCGTTGATCCGTTTCTCGGTCATGGAGATCGTCTGCCGCACCTGGTCGTTCGCCTTTGTCACTGTCGCAGAGACCTTCTCCACGTCTGCTCGGATAGCCGCGCTCATCGCGTTCACGTTTTCGGCGATCGAGCCGGTCGTCTTGATGATCGGCCCCAGGTCGGCGTAGACCTTGGTCATCGCCTGCGTCGCCTTCTGGGCCACCCCACGCATTTTCATCGCGGCGACCACCAGCATCACGACCATCGCCACGAGGCAAAGCATGATGAAGGCGGTGCTGAACACCAGGATCTGATCGAGTACTCCCCGGTTCGGGGGGAGCTGCTTGATGACCAGGGTGTCGCCCAGGCGGGCGGCGGATTGGAGCAACAGCACGCCAAGGTGAGCCATATCCGGATGCTAGGGGCAACAGGACCAAGCGGCAAGAACACGCGTTCGCGCCTGGCTGGGTCTGTGCACGGAATGTGCGCGGCGGCATTGGCCACCGTTCATCGAACCCGTAATCTTCGCTCGGCTCAATCGTCTAGCTCCAAAAATCGGAACTTCATGAACGCAACGCAGTTTCTCGTGGAAGGCCGCCACCGTCTTTCGGGCACGATCCGGCCGTCCGGGAACAAGAATGCCGCGCTTCCCATCATTTGCGCGGCCTTGCTCACCGAGCATCCGGTGACCCTCGAGAACGTCCCGCGGATTCGTGACGTGGAGACGCTCGTGGAGCTCATCGCCACACTCGGCGTCCACGTTCAGTGGTGCGGTCGGAATACGCTCGAGGTCCAGGCCAAGACGGTCGAATCGGCGAGCCTCGACCCGAAGCTGTGCCGGCGAATTCGGGCGTCCATTCTCCTCGCCGCGCCGCTACTCGCCCGCTGCGGGCACATCGAGCTGCCTCCGCCCGGCGGAGACGTCATCGGCCGGCGGCGCGTCGACACGCACTTCCTCGCTCTCGAGCGGCTAGGCGCCTCGTTCGACTTGGACGATAGCTTCCACCTTTCGACGCCGGGTCTCCGCGGCGCCGATGTCTTCCTCGACGAGCCGAGCGTCACCGGAACCGAGAATGCCCTCGTCGCCGCGGTCGCGGCGAGCGGCACGACGATTCTCCGCAACGCGGCGAGCGAGCCTCACGTCCAGGACCTGTGTCATTTCCTAGTGGCGCTCGGCGCCGAGATCGATGGAATCGGGACCAACAAGCTCACGATCGATGGAGGACGAAGCCTCGGTGGAACCACGCACCGGATCGGCCCCGACCACATCGAGGTCGGCTCGTTCATCGGGCTGGCCGCGGTCACCGAGTCCGAGATCCGCATCGCCGACGCGGGCGTCGAGCACCTGCGTTCGACCCTCATGGGCTTCGCTCGGCTCGGAATTTCCTGCAAGATCGACGGCCCCGATCTCATCGTTCCGGCGATTCAGGAGCGCACGATCCAATCGGATCTCGGCGGGCATGTTCCCAAGCTCGAGGACCAGCCTTGGCCGGCGTTCCCGGCGGATACGATGTCCATTGCGCTAGTCACCGCGACGCAGTGCACGGGCATGGTGCTGATTCACGAAAAGATGTTCGAGTCTCGGCTTTTCTTCGTGGACAAGCTCGTCGGGATGGGCGCGCGCATCGTGTTGTGTGATCCCCACCGCGCGCTCGTCGCCGGTCCGTCGCGGTTGCGAGGAAGCACCGTCGACTCGCCCGACATTCGCGCGGGAATGGCCATGCTTCTCGCCGCGCTCTGCGCCGAGGGGGAGAGCACGATCAACAACGTCGGCCAGATCGAGCGTGGCTACGAGCGGATCGACGAACGGCTCCGCGAGCTTGGCGCGAAGATCGAGCGCGTCGAAGACCGGCGCACTCCGGCACATCCGACCCGCGTGCAGTCCACGAAATGACCATCATCGACCGCTCGGAAGTCGTCACCGAGTGGCTTGAGTTCGGGATCCGCGCGTTCACCACGACACGCGACGTCGGCAGCTTCGGCCTGATGACCGACGAGCCAGTGCGCACCGTGATGAGCCGCTGGCACGAGCTGCGACGCGATCTGGCGCCCGGCGGCGATCGGCTGGCGACCGCCGGTCAGGTTCACGGTAGCACGGTCCTCGTGCATCACGCGGGCTGGCAGGGGTGGCTCCGCTCCGACGCCGCCGACGGCCACATCTCGATGGATCGCGGCACCGCGTTGGCAGTGACGATCGCCGACTGCGTCCCCGTGTTCATCGCACACCCGTCCGGGGCCGTCGCCGCGCTGCACTCCGGCTGGCGCGGCACGGCCGCGCGCATCGTCGAGCGTGGCATCGAAGCGTTGACTCACCGCGGTTTGTCCGCTTCCGAGCTTCGCGTTCACCTCGGCCCGGGCATCTGCGGCAAGTGCTACGAGGTCAGCGCCGACGTCTACGCCCAACTCACGGGCACGAATCCCGGCCGCCCAACGACTGTCGATCTGCGCTCCCTGATCGCCGACCACGCGCGCGCTGCGGGCGTCGTTCACATCTCGGTTTCGGACTCATGCACTCGATGCGACAACGATCGTTTCTTCTCGCACCGCGCGGGTGACGTCGGTCGCCAACTCGGCGTGATCATCGGCGATCGCGATTAGGGTTGCTCGCTACCGGCGTGGTACTCGGGCGAGGGTATCGCGATGGAACGGCCGCGGGCTAACGCGGACACGGTCGGGCTAACGCGGTATCGGGCCGGCCACTTTCGCCACGAGCCGGGATTTTTTTGGAACTTCCTCGGGACGCTTCGTGCGAACCGAAGCGTACTGAACCAGTTCCAAAAAAAGTTTTGTCTTTCGTTCGCGCCGTGGCCGAGCAATGCGGGCCGGCGCATCCTGACGCCGCGTTAGCCCGCATGTGTCCGCGTTAGCCCGCGGCCTTCCATCGCGATACCCTCGTGCGAGTACCAAGTGCGCGCGCCACGCCTTGACGCCCCCTGATTGAACCTCTAGGTTCACGATGCTGCGCGATTCACGTGATCGCGAGTGAAATGTGGGGGAGGCTCCCCACATTTTTTGTTTCTGGACGACTGCCTCGACTGCATGTGAAGGACGCGCTGGAAGCTGTTGTCATGGCGGAGCTTGATTCGATCGGGTACGACTTGATTGAGCTCCGGCGTGGCGGGACGCGGAATCGGCCGCTGATCGAAGCTCGTATTGACCGGCGCGACGGTGCGGCGGTCACGGTGGACGATTGTGCGCGGGTCTCACGAGCGCTCGAAGCTCGGCTGGATGGCTCCGAGCTCGTGTCGCCCGCGTATGTGTTGCAAGTCTCCTCGCCTGGAGAGCGCCCACTGCGCAATCCGGGCGAGTGGCGTCGGTTCGTGGGTCAGTGGGCAAATGTCCTCACGCCGGCTCACGGCGGGCGGATCGAAGGAAGGATCATCGCGGTAGAGGGAGAGGAGGGATCGGAGATCGCGGTGCTGGAGCCGGACGGAAAAACGAAGGTCCAGCGTCGTATCCCGCTGGCTGACGTCAAGGAGGCGCGGCTGGCGTTTCACATGTAAATCGAACGCATTTATCGCAATAGAGGGGGCAAGCGGATGGTCAGTTCTGCAGAGATTCTCGCCGCGTTTCGCGAGGTATCGAATACCAAGCAGCTCGATCGCTCGGAACTGTACGCCCTCCTCACGGACGGGATCCTTGCGGCCCTCGCCAAGAAATACGGCCCGAACGTTCAGGCCGAGGTCGACATCGACGACGGCAAGGGCGACATCCGCATCGTGCTCCTCAAGACGGTCGTCGAGACGGTCGAGGATTCGAGCAACCAAATCTCCGTCGACGACGCCAAGTCGTTCGACGATAGTTTCGAGCCCGGCGACGTCATGGAAGAGCCGGTGGATTTCGCCGTCTTCGGACGCGCCGCTGTGCAGGCCGCCAAGCAGCGCATCATTCAGCGCGTTCGCGAAGGCGAGCGCACGCGCATTCGCGACGAGTTCGCCACCCGCGTCGGCGATCTGCTTTCAGGCGAAGTCCAGCAGATCGAGCGCGGCAAGCTCGTCGTCATGCTCAACAAGTTCCGCGAAGCGGAAGCGATCATTCCGTATCGCGAGCAGAATCATCGCGAGCACTTCCATCAGGGCGAGCCGGTGCGCGCCGTTCTCAAGCGCGTCGAGGAAACGCCCAAGGGACCGCGTCTTATCCTGAGCCGGGGCGACCCGCTCTTTGTGAAAGCGCTGTTCAAGCTCGAAGTCCCCGAGATCCAGCAAAACATCGTCGAGGTTCGCGCGGCTGCGCGAGAAGTCGGCAGTCGGACGAAGATCGCCGTGTTCTCACGCGACGACTCGATCGATCCCGTCGGCGCGTGCGTCGGCCTGAAGGGCTCGCGCGTTCAGGCCGTGGTCAATGAGCTCAATGGCGAGCGAATCGACATCGTTCCTTGGTCGCCTGATCCGGAACGTTTCGCCAAGCTCGCCCTCGCGCCGGCGAAAGTCGCGCGCGTGTTCAGCGATCCAGGCGCAAAGACCATCCAGGCCGTGGTTGACGAGGACCAGCTTTCGCTCGCCATCGGGCGCAACGGCCAGAACGTGCGCCTCGCCTCCGAGCTCACGGGCTGGAAGATCGACCTCTATTCGAGCCGTGAATGGATGGAGCGCGGCGGCGAACAGCAGCTCTTCGCGCCACTGCCGGAAGAGACGGAGCAGATCGCCGACGTTCGCCTCTCCGACATCGCCGGCATGCCGCCGGCGACCGTCGCCGTTCTCGAGGAAGCGGGCTATCGGACGCTCAACGACATCATCGACCTCGAGCGCGAGGACTTCCTCAAGCTGCCGGGCATCGCGCCCGAGGAAGCCGATCGTATCATGGCGATGATCGACGAGCTGACGACGGAAGACAGCGGCGGTGAGCAAGACCGCGACGGAAACGAAGGAAACAACGCCGCGTAGGTCGCGAGGCGGGGAGAGGGGCTGGGTGAGCGACGTTGAGGAGCGAGTTTTTCGCCTGCTCGGCTTGGGAGTTCGCAGTCGTGGGGCGGTGGTTGGCGTGAAGCAAGTGCGTGAAGCGGCGCGGCGAAACAGAGTCTTTTTAGCCGTCGTTGCCGTCGACGCGTCGGCGAATAGTCTCGAGAAGGTCGTGCCGTTACTGAATGCCCGGCGCGTTAGGTTTATCGAAGTGCCTTCCGCGGCGGCGCTCGGCGCCGCCGTCGGTCGGGATCAGACGGCGGTTGTGGGGATTACGGATCGGCAGTTAGCTGCGGGAGTACGTGAGCTGGTGGCACCTAAGCCACCGCGAGCCAGCAAGATGGAGGAGGACGGTTGAGCAAGTTCACAGTTAGCGAGTTGGCGAACGAATTCGGGGTTCCGGCCGATGAGGTCGTCGGTCTGCTTCGGCAGATGGACATCCCGGTTCGCAGCCATATGAGCATGCTCAGCGACGAACAAGTAGCTCGCATTCGCGCGCGATGGGAGCGCGAAAAGCGCGCACGCGCGGAACGCACGACGGCGCCCGTCCCGACGGCGCGTCGGCGACGCGCGAACGCCGCTCCGGAGCCCGCGCCGGTTCCTGTCGTTACCGCCGAAGCGCCAATCCGCCGGCGACGAAAAGCCGCGGACGTCCAAGCTGCTGCCGAGGAGCACGCAGCCGCCGCGCAGGCCGCGGCGGAAGCGGCCGCCGCTCAAGAGGCCGCTGCTGCCGAGGCCGCGCGCATCGAGGCCGAGCGCGTCGAGCAGGAGCGTCAACGCGCCGAAGATTTGGCGCGGATCCAGGCGGAGATAGCGGCCGCGCAGGCGGAGGAACGCGCCGAGAGCCGCACTACAGAACGTGAGTTCGCGCGCCCGCATACTTCGGCGGACGCGCCGCGTCCCGCACCCGTGTCGCAAACTCATTCGACGGCCCCGGAACGTCCGCGTCCCCGGCCGGTCACGCCGGGCGCGCCGCGCCCGCGTCCCATCGCCAGCAGCGGCGGCTTCCCGCCGCGGCCGATCGCTTCGGCAGCGCCGGGTGGTGGCGGCGGCCCAACGCGTCGCGACGACCGGCGTCCTGGTGGCGGCGGCGGTGGTGGCGGCGGAGGCGGCGGTGGTGGGGCGGGCGGCGGTGGCGCGATGGGTGGTGTCGCCGAACGCGGCGGTCGTCGGAAGAAAGGAAAGCGCGGCGCGGTCGATCAAGAGGCGGTGGATGCGAACATCTCCCGCACGATGGCCGCGATGCGTGGCGCCCCCTCACGGCGCACCGCGAGCGATCTGCGTCGTGGCACGCGCGAGGATATGGAAGCCGCACGCGCCGCCGAGGCAGAGCGCGAGCGCAAGACAGTGCGTGTCAATGAATTCATCACCGTGAGCGAACTTGCCCAGATCCTGAAGGCTCCAGCGACGCAGATCGTCGCGTTCGCCTTCAAGGAGATGGGGCTCATGGTCACGATCAACCAGCGCCTCGACTTCGACCAGATCGAGCTCATCGCCGGCGAGTTCGGCTTCCAGGCCATTCGCGAAGACGAATATCAGGCGGCCGAAGCCGGCGCCGAGGTTGAGACGGACAAGCCAGAAGATCTGGTGTGGCGGCCGCCCGTCGTCACCATCATGGGTCACGTCGACCACGGCAAGACGTCGCTCCTCGACTACGTCCGCAAAGCGAACGTTGTCGCGGGCGAGGCAGGCGGCATCACGCAGCACATCGGCGCGTACCACGTCTCGCTGCCGAGCGGCAAGAACATCACCTTCCTCGATACGCCGGGCCACGAAGCGTTCACCGCCATGCGCGCCCGCGGCGCGCAGGTCACGGACATCGTCGTGCTCGTCGTGGCCGCGGACGATTCGGTCATGCCGCAGACGATCGAAGCGATCTCGCACGCCAAGAACGCGGGTGTGCCGCTCATCGTCGCGATCAACAAGATCGATCTGCCTCAGGCAAACGCCGGCAAGGTGAAGCAGGAGCTCCTGCAGCACGGCGTCGTCCTCGAGGAATTCGGTGGCAACACGTTGTCGACCGAGATCTCGGCGAAGAAGGGAACGAACGTCAACTCGCTGCTCGACCAGATTCTCCTACAGGCTGAGATTCTCGACCTCAAGGCGAACCCCGAGCGCCGCGCCGCCGGCACGGTGATCGAAGCACAGCTCGATCCGGGTAAGGGTCCGGTCGCCACGGTGCTCGTGCAGAACGGCACACTCAGTGTCGGCGACGATTTCATCGCCGGCATGTTCTCCGGTCGCGTGCGCGCGCTCCTCGACGAGCGCGGCAAGCAGATCAAGTCGGCCGGTCCGGCGATTCCGGCGCAGATCCTCGGCTTTACCGGCGTGCCGATGGCCGGCGATCAACTCGTCGTCGTCGAAGATGCCGCCGCGGCACGCGAAGTCGCGCAACGCCGCGAGCGCCTCGATCGCGAAGCCAAGAGCCGGCGCGGGACGCGCGCTGGCGTCACGCTCGAAGACTTCATGGCGCAGTCGACGCCTGGTGGAGTCCGCACCCTCAACATCATCATCAAGGCAGACCAGGGCGGTCCGGCGGAAGCACTCGCCGACGCGCTCATCGGTCTGTCCACGGCCGAAGTGAAGGTGGACGTCGTGCACCGCGGCGTCGGCGCGATCACGGAGAGCGACATCCTCCTCGCGAGGACGGCGGCCGCGATCATCATCGGCTTCCACGTTCGCCCCGACAATAACGCCCGCAGCGCCGCCGAGCGCGAAGGCGTCGAGATCAAGCTGTACCGCATCATCTACGAAGCCGTCGCCGACGTCCGCGCCGCGATGGAAGGCATGCTGCGTCCCGAGGAGCGCGAGGTCGTGCTCGGCGAGGCGCAGGTGCGCGAGGTGTTCAAGATCTCGCGCATCGGCACCATCGCTGGATGCTCGGTACGGAGCGGTGTCATCAACCGGCAGGGCCGCGTCCGTGTCATTCGCGATGGCGTCGAGATATTCGACGGAACGATCGCGTCGCTCAAGCGCTTCAAGGACGACGTGCGCGAAGTCCGCGAAGGCTTCGAGTGCGGTATCGGCGTGGAGAACTTCAACGACATCAAGGTGGGCGACGTGATCGAGTGTTACCGCAAGGAAGAAGTCGCGCGGACGCTCGAGTCACCGCCGTCGGCCTAGGGTAGTAGCATGCCGAACGAGCATCGCCGCGCTGACCGCGTGGCGGAGGCCATTCGCGAGGAGATCGCTACGTTCCTCGCCGAAGAAGCCAAGGATCCACGCATCACGCGCCTCGTCACCGTCACCGGTGTCGAGGTCACCCGCGACCTGCGCCACGCCAAGGTGTTCGTCAGCGTGATGGGCACCGACGCCGAGCGCGCGCAGACCTTCGAGGGGCTGGCGAGCGTCGCCCTGCACCTCCGGTCGCGCGTCGGGCGTGCGCTGCGGCTGCGTCTCGCGCCCGAGATCACCTTCCTCCCCGATCAGAGCATCGAGCGAGCGGCGCGCATCGAGTCGCTGCTCGCGCAGATCAAGTCGGCTCAGCCGCCCCCCCCCGCGCCCGATGGAGACGCTGACGACTGAGGTCGCGGGCCTCCTGCTCGTCGACAAGCCCGCCGGCATGACGTCGCACGACGTCGTGTCGATCGTCAGACGAAGCGTGCACACCCGCCGCGTCGGGCACGCCGGTACCCTCGATCCGTTTGCCACCGGGCTGCTGGTGCTGCTCGTCGGACGCGGAACGCGCTTGATGCCGTTCATCGACGGCGAGCCCAAGGTGTACGACGCGACCATCGCCTTCGGCACGGAGACTGACACCGACGACGCAACTGGCCAAACCACGCGGGAGGCCGCGTTGCCCGTTGCCAGCGCAATCGACGACGGCATCGCGCGACTGACCGGCGAGATCATGCAAATCCCGCCGGCGTACTCGGCGAAACAGGTTGACGGAACGCGCGCTTACGCGGCGGCGCGCCGCGGCAAGCCGTTGGAGCTGGCTCCGGCGCGCGTCACGATTCACGAGTGGAAGACACTCTCCCGGGATGAGGCGACCCGGTCGGTGCGCATTACCTGCAGCGGAGGCACGTACATTCGCGCGCTCGCGCGAGACCTCGGACGTCTTTCGGAAAGCGCCGCTCACCTGTCTCAGCTTCGCCGTATCAAGAGCGGGGCATTCGATGTTTCCGACGCGGAGACAGTCGACTCGATCAAGACCGGGGCATTCGACCTCCAGCCGCTGCGTGATGCGATCCCTGGCCTCGCGACGCGCGAGCTGACGGAATCCGAGCTCGCACGCGTGCTGCACGGTAACCCCGTCACCGACGCCGAGTCGCCGAGTCGCGCAATCGCCCTCATTGATGAGAACGGCGAGCTCGTGGCCATCGCCGAGCGCTCGGGCAGCGAGCTTCGGCCAAGGGTGGTGCTTCGTGACCCGTGATGACCTGAGCCTACCGCAACTCGCGGCAGGTTCGGTGATCACCGTCGGCACGTTCGACGGCGTTCACCTCGGGCATCGCGACATCCTGCGATGCGTCGCGCAGCGCGCGGCCGCGCTCGGCGTCCCCGGATTGCTCGTCACCTTCCGTCCGCATCCGCTGGACGTTGTGAACCCGACGGCAGCTCCCATGTTGCTCACGCCCGGAGAAGAGCAGCTCGACGCGCTCGCCGACAGCGGTCCGTTGCTGGTCAGCGTGCTTCCGTTCACGCCGTCGCTGGCGTCGTACAGCGCTGAAGCGTTCGTCAGCGAGATTCTCGTCAAGCGCTACCGGTTGCGCGCGCTCGTCGTCGGCCACGATCACGGCTTGGGCCGCGGCCGCCAAGGCGACGCGGGAACACTTCGGACGATTGGCGAGAAGCGCGGCTTTGAGGTGGAGGTCGTCCGGCCGACGCTTGGCGAGCACGGCCTGCCAATTTCCTCGAGCGCGGTTCGGACATCGATTGCCCATGGCGATCTCGCCCACGCGCGAGCCGCGCTTGGGCGACCGTATTCCTTTCGCGGAACAGTCGTCACCGGCGACGGCCGCGGGCGCGATCTTGGCTACCCAACCGTCAACATTCGTCTTGCTTCGGCGCGAAAACTTCTTCCCCCTCCAGGGGTATACGCCGTTCGCGCCGCGTCGCGCCGAGGATCATTCGGTGGAATGATGAATCTCGGACCGCGTCCGACGTTCGGTGATTACGAGCTCAGCCTCGAGGTACATTTGTTCGATACGGGCGGCGATTGGTACGGCGAAGGGATCTCGGTCGAGATGATCCGTCGTCTGCGCGATACGACGCGCTTTCCAAACGTCGACGCCCTGATCGAGCAACTCGGCCGCGATGCCGCCGACGCCCGCCTCGCGTTGACCCAAGCTTAAGAGCCAGTTAACCTTATAGGTTCGTCGGACTACTCCTACCTCCTGCCCGCAGTCGTATGCCCCTGAAGTATCGCATCTCGATCATCCTCGCCCTGTGCGCGTTGTCGATCTGGGCGCTCATTCCGCGGAACGTGACGGTCCGCCAACGCGACCAGAACGGCATCCTCAAGGATACGACGCAGCGGCGCATTCCCCTCAGGTACGGCCTCGATCTCAGCGGCGGCATGTACATCGCGCTCGAGGTCGACGACAGCAAGCAAAAGATTCCTGCGTCGGAAAAGGGCGAAGCGATCGACCGCGCGCTCAAGACCGTGCGCTCGCGAATCGAGGGCATCGGAGTTTCCGAGTCGGTCGTGCAGAAGCAGGGCGGCGACAGGATCGTCGTCCAGGTTCCGGGCATTCAGGATCCTGAGCGCGCGCGCAAGCTCGTCGAAGAGCAAGCGGTGCTCGAGTTCAAGATCACCGACAAAACGCAGGCGCTCGAGCGCGCATTGCCGCGCATCGATCAGGTGATCAAGCAGCGAGGCCTCGCTGGCAAGGTCACCACCCTCGGAGACACGGCCGGCAAGTCGCCGACGACCGTCGCCAAGGGACTTCAAGGTCTGCTCAAGTCGGCCGATACGACAAAGGCCGATTCCTCGAAGAAGGTTGCGTCAACGGCCGGCGCGAAGGATTCCGCGGCCAAGGCGGATTCGCTCAAGCTCGAGCCGGGCGGTGCGTTCTCGAGTTTGCTCCAGCAGGGGAGTATGCAGGGCGAGTTTTACGTCGCGATGGATCAAATTCCGAGACTCCAGTCCTATCTCGCCGACAGCGTCGTAGACGCGGCGTTCCCGCCGGGAAAGGATTTCATCGCCGGCACCGATAGCGTCTCGCTCCAGGGTAAGTGGTACCGCGCGTACTACTCGGTGGATTCCAAACCGATCATCACCGGCGATTACATCAAGACCGCAACGCCCAACACGAACACGATGGACGGCACCGTCGTCGAGTTCACGCTGAGCAACGAAGGCGGCCGTCGCTTCCGTAGCGAAACGGGTAAGCACGTCAACGACTTCATGGCGATCATCCTCGACAAGCGCGTGATGGGCCGGCCCCCGGTCATCCAGTCGGCGATCGGCACACGCGGCCAGATCACTATGGCCGGCCGATCGCTGTCTGATGCGCAGGACTTGGCGCTCGTCCTCCGCGCCGGCGCGCTGCCCGTCCCGCTCCGCGTCGCGCAGCTCCAGGCGATCGGTCCCAGCCTCGGCAAGGACTCGATCGACAAGGGTTTCCGGGCGTCGATCATCGCTGTGACGTTGGTCGTGCTCATCATGCTCGTCTACTATCGCTTCTCCGGCTTGCTCGCGGTCGGCGGTCTTGTCCTCTACATGCTCTACACCCTTGCCGCGCTTGCCGGCTTCGATGCCGTGCTCACGCTGCCGGGAATCGCCGGCTTCGTGCTCTCGATCGGTATCGCGGTGGACGCGAACGTGCTGATCTTCGAGCGCATTCGCGAAGAAATGGGTCGGGGCAAGACGATCCGCACGGCGATCGACGAAGGTTTCCGGCATGCCATGCCCGCGATCGTCGACTCGAACGTTTCGACGATCCTCACCGCCGCCGTGCTCTATCAATACGGCACCGGCGCCGTGAAGGGCTTCGCCGTCACGCTCATCGCTGGTATCGCCGCTTCGCTCGTCACGTCGATCTTCGTCGTGCGAACCTTCTATCTCATCTGGTTGCAGCGTTCGCGCGGCGCCCAGACGCTGAGCATCTAAGGAACCGCCATGCTGCGCATTCTTCACGACACCAAGTACGACTTCATCAAGTTTTGGAAGACGGCCGTCATCGGGACGATCGCCTTCATCGCGCTCGGCGTGGTACTACTCGGGGTGCACGCGGCGCGACACAATGGCCAAGCCCTCAACAAGTCCGTCGAGTTTACCGGCGGAACTTCCGTTCAGCTGAAGTTCGCGCAGAACGCGCCGCCCGACGTCGTTCGTGCGGCGGTCGATCAGGCTGGTTTCTCCGGTTCTGAAGTGACGAGCTTTGGCGACGCGTCGACCTATCTCGTGAAGGCACCTCCCAAGGAAGGAGATTCCGCGGCGCAGGACGCCGCGGCGGTCGGTCAGCGCATTGCCGATGTTCTCAAGCAACGCCTCCCGAACAACCCTGTTCGGGTTGATAAGTCCGAGTCTGTTGGGCCGCGCGTCGGTGCCGAACTTCAGACCAAAGCGATCACCGCGATCCTGATCTCGTTCATCGTCACGCTGATCTATCTGGCGATTCGATTCGAGTGGCGCTTCGGTGTTGCCGCCGTCGTCGCGACGGCGCACGACATCCTCACGACGCTCGCCTTCCTCGCGATGATGCGTCTCGAGATCTCGCTCACCGTCGTCGCCGCGATCCTGACCGTGATCGGGTATTCGCTCAACGACACGATCATCATCTTCGACCGCGTCCGCGAGAATTTGAAGAAGCAGCGCAAGGAGTCGCTGCGTGATGTCCTCAACCGGTCGATCAACGAGACATTGCCGCGCTCCATCCTGACGCACGCCACCGTGCTCGCCGCGACGCTGGCGCTGCTCATCTTCGCCGGCGAAGTCATTCGTCCCTTCTCGTGGATCATGGCGTTCGGCGTATTCACCGGAACGTTCAGCTCCATCTATGTTGCCGGCCCGATTCTCCTCTACATCGAGCACAAGTGGCCGCGCAAAACGTCGACTGAGAACAAGGGGACGGCGCGCGCTCTCGCCGAAGAGCGGCGCCGCGAGAAACCGGAGACGGTCGGAACCCGATAGCAACGTGAAACCGCCGCGCAAATGCGGCGGTTCTCATTTCCATGCCCGCGAAATCGTTCATCGACAGCCACGCACATCTCTGCGACCGGGCGTTTGATGATGACCGCGCCGCCGCCGTCCAGCGGCTTCGTGACGCGGGCGGCGCGGGAGTAGTGTGCATCGGCGAGTCGATCGCGGCCGCCGAGCGCGCCGTCGAGCTCGCGGCCAAGTATCCGGGGTTCGTGTTCGCCACCGCCGGTGTACACCCGCACGACGCCGCCGAGTTCGATCCTGAACGTGATTCAGCGGCGATTCGCCACCTGGTCGCGCGCGGCGCCGTCGCGATCGGAGAATGTGGGCTCGACTACCACTACGACCATTCGCCGCGGCCGCTTCAACGACGAGCGTTCGCCACGCAGCTCGCGCTGGCGAAGGAGCTCGATCGTCCGGTCGTCGTGCACACGCGCGAGGCCGACGACGACACCGCCGACATGGTCGCCGAGGCCGGGAGCGCGGGTGTGCGCGGCGTCCTGCATTGCTTCACCGGACCGCGTCGCGTCGCCGAACGGGCCCTTGATGTGGGCTGGTACGTTTCGTTCAGCGGGATCGTGACCTTCAAGAAGTGGGACGATGACGACCTCATTCGCGCGGTCCCGGTCGACCGACTGCTCGTGGAGTCGGACTCACCCTATCTCTCGCCGGTGCCGAACCGCGGTCGCCGCAACGAGCCGGCTTGGGTTAGCTTCACCGTCGCGCGCGTCGCTCAGGCTCGTGATGCGGAACCGGACGACATCGCGGCGGCGACGCACGCCAACACCATTCGATTGTTCGGCCTGAACATTCACTCCTCCTCGGAGAGCGAGTCGTGAGCCTCGAGATCGTCCATACCGCGGCTGCCCCAGCCGCCATCGGTCCGTATTCACAAGGCGTGGTAGCAAACGGTTTTCTTTTCACCGCCGGCCAGATCGCCATCGATCCGGCGTCGGGGCAGGTCATCGCCGGCGACGTGCGCGCGCAGACGGAGCGCGTGATGAGCAACCTCGGGGCGGTGCTCGCCACGGTGAACGCGACGTGGAAGGACATCGTGAAGACGACCGTCTTCCTGCACGACATGAACGACTTTCCCGCGGTCAACGAGGTGTACGGCCGCGCCCTCGGCGACGCGCGCCCCGCGCGCTCGACGGTGCAAGTATCCGCGCTTCCGCGCGGTGTGCTGGTCGAGATCGAGGCTATCGTCGCCATTCCCTAAACGCCGAGCTGCCGAGTTGCCGAGCTGCCCATGAACGCTGACGCCGACGGTACATCGCGAACGAAGAGCGAGCTGTTTCGGCTCACGTCGTTCGCGCGCTGCGCGGGTTGAGCCGCCAAGCTGGGTCCGGGTGACCTGTCGCGCGCGCTGAAAGGAGTCCCCGTCAAATCGGATCCGCGCCTCATCGTGGGGCGCGAGACCTTCGACGACGCGGGGGTCTTTG
>Ga0207674_10001568_pt1 | contig 29439 bp, 27 predicted proteins | sample KBSCornC72_FD_184303 | JGI IMG/M metagenome (GOLD analysis project Ga0207674, IMG submission 184303) | Corn rhizosphere microbial communities from Kellogg Biological Station, Michigan, USA - KBS Corn C7-2 (SPAdes) (version 2) | ecosystem: Host-associated > Plants > Roots > Rhizosphere > Soil ...
TCCTCGCGCTGGGCCTGCTCTGGACCCTGTATGCCGTCTTCGTCGATACCGAGTGGGGGCGCATCAGCGCTGCCTCGCTGGCGCGCACGCTGCGCGGCTTCGCCGAGCTCGACTTCTCCCTGCTGCCCGACCTCGTGGGCCCGACGATCGACACGGCGCTGATGGCGACGCTCGCGAGCCTGTTGGGGCTGTTCATGGCCCTCTTCGTGGCCTGGCTGGGAGCCGCGAACATCAGTCCGCTTGGGCGTTTCACCTATGTCATCGGCCGTTCGCTGATGACGCTGTCGCGATCGGTGCACGAGATCGTCTGGGGCCTCATCTTCGTGTCGGCGGTCGGTCTGGGCGCGCTCGCCGGCGTGCTCGCCATGGCCGTGCGATCGATCGGATTCATCTCGAAGGTGATCGCCGAGGCGATCGAGGACGTGCAGCCCGGTCCCATCGAGGCAATCCGCGCGGTGGGCGGCAACCGTTTCCAGGTCCTCATGTACGGCATCGTGCCGCAGGTGATCCCGGTCATTCTCGGCACCGTCATCTTCGAGTGGGACATCAACATCCGCCGCTCGACCATCATGGGCCTCGTCGGCGCCGGCGGCCTCGGGCTGGTGCTATTCCGCCAGATGGCGCAATTCAACTACGGCGGCATCACCACCGTGCTCATCGCCGTGCTGCTGCTGATCATCTTCGGCGAACTGGTGTCGCACTATGCGCGCAAAGCCGTCATTTGATTCGGCGCAAGCCGATGCACGTGCCGGCTCGCAAGGGCGCGGCGGCGCCCGGCTCGCGGCCGGCCCGTCCGGCGACATCGCGCTGCGCTCGCTTGCTCACGACCTTTCCGCGCGCGACGCCAATACCGCGCCGACCCCGCGACACGGCACGCATGCGGGTGTCGAGGCGGGGGGCGAAAGCGCGGAGTATCGGGCCGCCGTCCACGACGCCACGGCGGGCGTGTCGTCTTCCGGCGCGCGCGACGCGTCCCGCAGCAGCATCTGGCGCTTCGCAGCGCTGCTTTGCCTGCTGGCACTTGTCGCGTGGTCCATCGACCGGCTCAACATCGACCTGGAGCGACTGCCGGGCATTCTCGGCCGCATCGTCGAAACGCTCGCGAGCCGCTACTTCCCGCCGAATCTGGAGCACATTGCGCGCGGCGAATACCTGGAGTCGGTGCTGCAGACGTTGCAGATGTCGTACCTCGCGTCCGGGCTCGGGATCCTGATCGCCATACCGCTGGCGTGGCTCGCGTCCTCCAACATGACCCCCAGCCGGCGATTCGGCTATCCGGCGGCGCGGCTCTTCATCATGGCGTGCCGCTCGGTACACGAGATGATCTGGACCATCCTGCTCGTGGCCACGCTGGGTTACGGCATGCTGCCGGGCGTGCTGGCGCTGATGCTGTTCTGCATCGGCTTCGCCGGAAAGCTGTTCGCCGAGTCCATCGAGGCGATCGATCACGGTCCGGTCGAGGCGATACGCGCGGCCGGCGCCAATCGGCTCCAGGTGTTCGTGTTCGGCGCGCTGCCCCAGGTTCGGGTGGCGTGGACCGGCACGTCGATCTACACGTGGGACGTGGTGTTCCGGGCCGCGACGGTCGTCGGCTTCTTCGGCGCCGGCGGCATGGGCTGGTACCTGCGCGAGAGCGTGCAGCGCGTCGATTCGCGCAACGTTGCCGCGATCATCCTGTCGATCATCGCCGTCGTGATCGTCGCCGAGCTCTTTTCCGCCTGGGTGCGCAGGCGCGTGGCGCAAGCCATCGCCTGACGGATCCGCCCTCCACTGCCGAGATCATGCCGCGAACCACTACGACACCCGTGAGCGTCAACGGACGCAGCTATCGATGGATGGACCGCCCGCTGGTAGTCGTATGCGTCGACGGCTGCGAGGCGGACTACATCACGCAGGCGATCGAGGCCGGCGTGGCGCCGTACCTCGCGCGCATGTGCGAGCAGGGCACGTCGCTCCTCGGCGACTGCGTCGTGCCGAGCTTCACCAATCCCAACAACCTGTCCATCGTCACGGGCGTTCCGCCTGCGGTTCACGGCATCTGCGGCAACTATTTCTACGACCGCGAGCGCAACGAGGAAGTCATGATGAACGACGCCCGCTACCTGCGCGCGGAGACGATCCTCGCGCGCTTCTCGCGCGCCGGCGCGAAGGTCGCGGTGGTCACGGCCAAGGACAAGCTGCGCGCCCTGCTCGGCAACGGACTGAACGGCATTTGCTTTTCCGCCGAAAAGGCGGACCGGGTGACGAAGGCCGAGAACGGCATCGACAATGTGCTGGCGCGGGTCGGCAAGCCCCTGCCGTCGGTGTACAGCGCGGATCTTTCCGAGTTCGTGTTCGCCGCGGGAGTGGAGCTCCTGAAGCACGAGCGTCCCGACCTGATGTACCTGTCCACGACCGACTACGTCCAGCACAAGCATGCGCCGGGCACACCGCAAGCCAACGCCTTCTACGCGATGATGAGCCGCTACCTCGCCGAGCTCGATGCGCTCGGCGCCACGATCGCGCTGACCGCCGACCATGGCATGAATGCCAAGACGGATGCCGCCGGGCGTGCCCAGATCATCTACCTCCAGGATTGGTTCGACGCCGCGGTCGGCGCCGGCAAGGCCCGCGTCATCCTGCCGATCACCGATCCGTACGTCGTGCACCATGGCTCGCTCGGATCGTTCGCGACGTGCTATCTCGACGACGGCGCCGACCTGGAGCGCCTGTGCCGCGAATTGCGCGCGCTGCCCGGCATCGAAACGGTGCTGCCGCGCGCCGCCGCGGCGGAGCGCTTCGAGCTCCCCGCCGATCGGCTCGGCGACGTGGTGGTCATCTCGGAGCGGCTCGTCGTCCTCGGCACGACGCCGGCGCGCCACGACCTGACCGCGCTCGACGCGCCGCTGCGCTCGCACGGCGGAGTTTCCGAGCAGAAGGTGCCGCTCGTGTTCAATCGCAGGCTGGCCGACGTCCCGGCCGGGCGGCGGCTGCGCAACTTCGACGTGTTCGACCTCGCGCTCAACCATGCCGGCTGAGAGCCCGACGTCATGACCCATCCCACGTGGCGCTATCACAATCCCGTCGACGTCCGGTTCGGCGTCGGCGCGCTCGGGTACCTCGGCACGTGTACGGCGGGACGCGACGTGACGGTCGTGACGTTTCCGGAAGCCAAGGGACTGGGGCTCGTCTCGCGCTTGCGCGCGATCCTCGGCACATCGCTGGTCCAGGTGATCGATCGCACCGAGCCGAACCCGGACGTGGCGTCGCTCGCGCCGCTCTATCGCGCCTTCTGGACGGAGCGCGCCGCGGGCGAGGTCATCGTCGCGGTGGGTGGCGGCAGCGTCATCGACACCGCCAAGACGCTGATGGTCGGCACGGAGGACGCGAGCTTCGAGGCGCTCGTCGCCCTCCTCGCAACCGGCAAGGCGTTCACGCCGCATCGCGTGAAACCGCTCATCGCCGTGCCGACGACGGCCGGTACAGGCAGCGAAGTAACGCCGTGGGCCACCGTCTGGGATCGCGCCGCGGGGCGCAAGCATTCGCTGCATCTGCCGCAGACGTGGCCGGAGGCGGCCGTCGTCGACCCGGACCTCACCACGTCGCTGCCGGCCGGCCCCACGCTGGCCGCCGGCCTCGACGCGCTGTCGCACGCCCTCGAGGCGATCTGGAACGTCAATTCCAATCCCGTGTCCGACACGCACGCAGTGGCGGCCGCACGAACGGTCCTGGCTACGCTGCCCGAGCTCATGCACGATCTCAACAATCGCGAGCTGCGAACCCGCATGTCGCAGGCAGCGCTCCAGGCGGGGCTCGCGTTTTCCAATACCAAGACCGCGCTTGCGCACTCGATCTCGTACGAAATGACGCTCCGCCACGGATTGCCGCACGGAATCGCGTGCTCGTTCACGCTGCCGATGGTGCTCGCGCGTGCGAGCGGCATCGACCACGGCCGCGACGCCGTGCTCGCACGCATCTTCGGCGAGGACCTCGGCGCCGCGCCCGCTCGGCTCACGCGCTTCCTGGAAGAGCTCGGCGTCAGCACGCGCTTCTCGGCATACGGCGTGTCGACGGACGACGAGGCGCGCATCGTCACGGCCGCGCTCGACGGCGTGCGCGGCAAGAACTTCATCGGCGCCGGCGCGGCGCCGTCCAAGGCAGACCCCGCATGACCGGGGGCGCCGCGAAGGCCGCAGGGTCGCATCCACCCGCGATCGCGCACGCCGACGGCGCGAACACGCGTCACTCGCAATCACGACTGGAATCCATCGCATGAACGCCCGCGAATTCAGACAGGAAACGATGCGCATTGCCGGCGAGCAGGTCTCGCGCGACCGCGTGATCGAGGTTCATCATCCGTTCGACGGCCGGCTCGTCGGCACCGTGCCGAAGGCGACGGTGGACGACGTGCGCCGCGCGATCGGCATCGCCAAGGCGTACAAGCCGAAGCTCACGCGCTATGAGCGCTATGCCATCTGCTATCGGGCAGCGGAGATCATGCGCGGCCGCGCCGACGCCCTGTCCGACCTCATCACGGCCGAGTGCGGGATCTGCAAGAAGGACTCGATGTACGAGGTGGGCCGCGCCTGCGACGTGTTCGTGTTCGCCGGCAACGCCGCGCTGCAGGACGACGGCCAGGTGTTCTCGTGCGACCTCACGCCGCACGGCAAGTCGCGCAAGGTGTACACGCTGCGCGAGCCGCTTCTAGGCGTCATCTCCGCGATCACGCCCTTCAACCATCCGCTCAACCAGGTCGCGCACAAGGTTGCGCCGTCCATCGCGACGAACAACCGGATGGTGCTGAAGCCGACGGAGAAGACGCCGCTGGCCGCGCTCGCGCTCGCCGACATCCTCTACGAGGCCGGGCTCCCGCCGCAGATGTTCTCGGTGATCACCGGCGACCCGCGTGAGATCGCCGACGAGATGCTGACGCATCCCGACGTCGACCTCGTCACCTTCACGGGGGGCGTCGCGGTGGGCAAGTACATCGCCGCCAAGGCTGTCTACAAGCGCCAGGTGCTGGAGCTCGGCGGCAACGATCCGCTCATCGTGATGGAAGACGCGGACCTCGACGAGGCGGCGTCGCTCGCTGCGACGGGCTCGTACAAGAACTCGGGGCAGCGCTGCACGGCGGTGAAGCGCATGCTCGTGCACGAATCGGTCGCCAACGGCTTCATCGAGAGGCTCGTGGCGAAGACGCAGGCGTGGACGTACGGCGACCCGACCGATCCCAAGGTCGACATGGGAACCGTCATCGACGAGCCCGCGGCGAAGAGCTTCGAATCGAAGGTGAACGCGGCCGTCGCGCAGGGCGCGCGGCTGCTGGTCGGCAACGTGCGCCGTGGAGCGCTCTACTCGCCCACGGTGCTCGACCGCGTCGATCCCACCATGGACGTGGTGCGCACCGAGACGTTCGGCCCCGTGTCGCCGGTCATGACGTTCCGCGACATCGACGAGGCCATCGCCATGGTCAACGGCACCGCGTACGGACTGTCTTCCGCGGTATGCACCAATCGTCTGGACTACATCACGCGCTTCGTGAGCGAGCTCAACGTGGGCACGGTGAACGTGCGCGAGGTGCCCGGCTATCGACTGGAGCTCACCCCGTTCGGAGGGATCAAGGACTCGGGATTGGGGTATAAGGAAGGCGTGCAGGAAGCGATGAAGAGCTTCACGAATGTCAAGACGTATTCGCTGCCCTGGTGAGCCGCACCTGACGCACTGATGCAAACGCTGTTGAACCTGCTGGCGGGCGTGTCGCTCCTCGTGTGGGGCACGCATATCGTGCGCACGGGCATTCTGCGCGTGTACGGCGGCGACCTGCGCCGCGCGCTGCGCCGCAGCGTGTCCAAGCGCGGCACGGCGTTCATCGCCGGCCTCGGCGTCACGGGCCTCATCCAGAGCAGCACCGCGACGGCGCTGATCGTCGCGTCCTTCGCGGGGCAGGGCCTGATCGGCACCGCCCCGGCGCTCGCGGTGATGCTGGGCGCCGACGTGGGCACGTCGGTCGTCACCGTGCTGCTGTCGTTCGACCTCTCGTGGCTCGCGCCGCTCCTCATCTTCGTCGGCGTGGTGCTGTTCCTGTCGCGCCAATCGACCACACCCGGTCGCTTCGGCCGCATCCTGATCGGGCTCGGTCTGATCATGTTCGCGCTGCAGTGGATCTCCGTGGCGGCGCGGCCCATGGTCCAGGCCGCCGGCGTGAAGGTCATCTTCGCCTCGCTGACCGGCGACGTCATGCTCGACATGCTCGTGTCGGCCATGTTCACGGTGCTGTGCTTCTCGAGCCTCGCGGTCGTGCTGCTCGTCGCGACCCTCGCGTCGCTGCACGTCATCGCGCTTCCCGTGGCGCTCGGGCTGGTGCTCGGCGCCAACCTCGGCAGCGGCGTGCTCGGCATGATCTCCACGCTGCACACCACGCCCGAGGCGCGGCGCGTCACGCTCGGCAACTTCCTCTTCAAGCTGATCGGCTGCATCCTCGCGCTGCCGCTGGTCGGCCATCTCGAGTCGTGGATCGGCGGCCTGGGGCTCGACGAGGCACGCGAGGTCGTGCTGTTCCACCTGTTCTTCAACGTGATGCTGGCGTTGCTCCTGATGGGGTTCACCGAGCGCATCGCCGGCGTGGCCGAGCGCCTTCTGCCGTCGCGGCCGGCGAGCGACGACCCCGCCAAGCCGCGCCACCTCGATCCGTCCGCGCTCGAGACGCCGACGCTCGCCATCTCGTACGCCGCGCGCGAGGCGCTGCGCATCGGCGACGTGATCGAGCAGATGCTCTCGGGCGTGCTGACGGTGCTCACCACCAACGATCGCGGGCTTGCGCAGCAGCTGAAGAAGCTCGACGACGTCGTCGACGAGCTGTACACGGCGGTCAAGCTCTACCTGACGCAGATCTCGCGCGAAGCCCTCGACGAGAAGGAAGGACGCCGCTGGGCCGACATCGTGTCGTTCGCGATCAACATGGAGCAGATCGGCGACATCATCGAGCGCATCATCACCGAGCTCGAGGACAAGCGCATGGACAAGGGCCGCAAGTTCTCGGACGCCGGCATGGCCGAGATCGTCGACCTCCACGCGCGCCTCATGGCCAACCTGCGCCTCGGACTGTCCGTGTTCCTCAATCGCGACCTGAAGAGCGCGCAGGAGCTCCTGGCGCAAAAGGTGCTGTTCCGCGACCTCGAGCGGGCGTACGCGAACTCGCACCTCGGACGGCTGACGAGCAACACGGTCGACAGCATCGAGACTTCCTCGCTGCACCTCGACCTCATCTCGGACCTGCGCCGCATCAACTCGCACATCTGCTCGATCGCATATCCGATCCTCGAGGAGGCCGGCGTGCTCGCGCGCACCCGCCTCAAGACCGCGGACGAGACGTCCGCGCTCGCCGCCGTGGCGGATCACGAGGTGCAGCGCGATTCGTGGCAGAAGGGCAAGCCGACCGCCGCCTGATGTCGCTCGACATCTCCGACATCTGCACGCTCTTCGCCCGCAAGGGCGGACGCGCCTACGAAGGCGAAGGCGTGAGCCAGCTCGAGCACGCGCTCCAGGCGGCCGCGATCGCTGAAGCCGAGGGCGCGTCGCCTCCGCTCATCGCGGCGGCGCTGCTGCACGACCTCGGACACATGCTGAACGACCTCGGCGACACGCCGACGCTGCGCGGTCTGGACGATCGCCATCAGTACGCCGCGCTTCCCTTCCTGCGCGGGCGTTTCGGCGACGACGTGCTCGAGCCGATCCGGCTGCACGTGGAAGCGAAGCGCTTTCTCTGCGCGACGCGGGCCGCTTATTACGACGGGCTCTCGGCGGATTCGCGTCGCAGCCTGGCGCTGCAGGGCGGTCCGTACGACGAGGCGGGCGTGGCGGCGTTCATCGCGCGCCCTCACGCGGCCGACGCGGTCAAGGTTCGCTGCTGGGACGACCGGGCCAAGGTCGCCGGCATCAGCACGCCGCCGCTCGCGCATTTCCTGGCTGTGCTCGAAGCCGCGACGTCGGCCTGAGCGGCCTCGATGCAGTCCGAACTGACGCTCGGCGTCACGCTCGCCGTGCTCGGCGCCGGGTTGCTCCACGCGATCTGGAACGCGCTGCTGAAGACCGCGCGCGGCGGCGAGCCGATGCTCGACACGGCGTCGGTCGTGGCGGGCTCGGCCGTATGGTCGCTGATCGCCCTGCCGTTCGCCGGCATGCCCGATCCCGCCGCGTGGAAGTTCATCGCGCTGTCGTCGGCCATCCACTTCGGCTATTACGTCACGCTATCCAACGCGTACCGCACCGGTGACCTGTCGTTCGCGTATCCGCTCATGCGCGGCGCCGCGCCGCTCATCACGGCGCTCCTCGGTGTGCTGTTCCTGCGCGAGCTGCCGTCGATGCAGGTCGGCATCGGCGTCGTGCTGATCTGCGCGGGCATCGTGAGCATCGCATTCGTGCAGCGCGGCCGGCATTCGCGCGCGGCGCTGCAATGGGCGCTCGCCAACGCGGTCATCATCGCAGCGTACACGCTGGTCGACAGCACGGGCGCGCGCGCCTCCGGCAATCCGCTGGCGTACGTGTGCTGGCTGCTGGCGCTCGAAGGCCTCCCGTACCTCGCATTCGTTCTCTGGCGGGGCCGGCGCGCGGCCGTGTCTTACTTGATCCGCTCGCAGCGCCTCGCATGGATCGGCGGCTTCGGCAGCCTCGCCGCGTACGCCATCGTGCTCTGGGCAATGACACGTGCCCCTGTCGCTGCGGTGGCCGCGTTGCGCGAGACGTCCGTGATCTTCGCGGCGCTCATCGGCGCCGTGTGGCTCAAGGAGGGATTCGGCATGATGCGGCTCGTGGGCGCGGCGAGCGTCGTCGCCGGTATCGCGGCGCTCAAGCTGTAATGGACGTTCCCGACCATGCCCGCGTGGTCGTCGTCGGCGGCGGCATCGCGGGCGCCTCGTGCGCATATCATCTGGCGAAGCGCGGCATCGGTGACGTCGTCCTGCTCGAACAGGGCCGCCTCACGTGCGGCACGACGTGGCATGCCGCGGGCCTGGTCGGCCAGGTGCGCGCCACGCGCAACGCCACGCGCATGAGCCGCTACGGCATCGAGCTGTATTCGAGCCTCGAGGCCGAGACGGGTCTCGCGACGGGCTGGAAGCAATGCGGCAGCCTCAACGTGGCGTCGTCGCCGGAGCGAATGAAGCTGATGCGTCGGCAGATGGCGCGCGCCGAGGGCTTCGGCGTGGAGTTCGCGTTCGTGTCGCCGCGGGAGGCCGCCGACCGCGCGCCGATCCTGCGCACCGACGACCTGCGCGGCGCGGTCTGGATCCCGGGTGACGGCAAGGCGAACCCGACCGACCTGACGCAGTCGCTGGCCCGCGGTGCCCGCATGCGGGGCACGCGCATCGTCGAAGGCACGCGGGCACTCGGCGTGACGACCCACAACGGTCGCGTGAGCGGCGTGACGTGGCGCACGGAGCAAACGCAAGGGACCATCGGCTGCGAGACCGTGGTGAGCTGCGGCGGGCAATGGTCGCGCGAATTCGGCGTTGCATGCGGCGTCAACGTTCCGCTCGCGTCCGCCGAGCATTTCTATCTCGTCACCCAACCGGTCGCCGGCGTGACGGCCGATCTGCCGGTCATTCGCGACCCGGACGGGTTCATCTACTACAAGGAGGAAGTCGGCGGACTCGTCATGGGCGGCTTCGAGCCGGTCGCCAAACCATGGCGCGTCGGGCGCATTCCGGAACGATTCGAGTTCCAGCTGCTTCCCGAGGATTGGGACCAGTTCGAGATCCTCATGCGCAATGCGGTGCATCGCACGCCGTGCCTCGAGACGGCCGAAGTGAAGCTGCTGCTCAACGGCCCCGAGAGCTTCACGCTGGACGGCAACTTCATCCTCGGCGAAGCGCCGGAGCTCCACGGCTACTTCGTGTGCGCCGGATTCAATTCGGCCGGCATCGCCAACGCCGGCGGCGCCGGACGACTCATCGCGGACTGGGTCGCCGACGGCGAGCCGCCGTTCGACGTCTGGGACATCGACATCCGCCGCTTCGCGTCACTTCACGCCAACCGGCGGCTTCTCGCCGATCGTTCCGTCGAGACGCTGGGCCTGCACTACGCGATGCGCTGGCCGCGCGAGGAGCTCGCGACGGTGCGACCGTTGCGCCGCTCGCCGCTCTACGACCGCCTGGCGGCGCGCGGCGCCGTGTTCGGCAGCAAGCTCAACTGGGAGCGCGCGAACTATTTCCCGCCGCAAGGCGCTTCGCCGTCGCCTCCCACTCTCGACACGCCATCGTGGCTGCCGTATGTGCTGGAAGAGCAGCGGGCGTGCCGCGAAGACGTGGTCGTATTCGATCAGACGTCGTTCGCGAAATTCATCGTCAAGGGTCGCGACGCCGTTGCCGTGCTCGAACGGCTGTGCGCGAATCGCATCGACGTCCCGCCGGGGCGCGTGGTCTACACGGCCATGCTGAACGAGCGCGGCGGCTTCGAAAGCGACGTCACCATCGCGCGGCTGGCGCCGGACACGTTCTTCGTGCTGTCCGGATCGGCGCAGGCCACGCGCGACGCATCGTGGATCGAGCGTCACATCGGCGCCGACGACCACGCGGTGCTGGTCGACGTCACGAGCGCGTATTCGATCGTGTCGGTCATGGGGCCTGCGGCCGAAGCGCTGCTGTCGTCGCTGTCGTCCGACGACGTGTCGAGGGATGCGCTGCCGTTCGGCGTCACGAGGGACATCGACATCGGCTACGCGCGGGCTCGCGCCGCGCGCATGAGCTACGTCGGCGGACCCGGCTACGAGCTGTGCGTACCGACCGACCAGTGCGTCGCGTTGTACGACGTGCTCCACGAGGCCGGCGGCCGCTTCGGGCTCAAGGACGCCGGCTACTACACGATCGACGCGCTGCGTATCGAGGCCGGCCGGCGGGCATGGGGTGCGGAGCTGTCGCCCGACGAGACACCGATCGAAGCCGGCCTCGCCCGCCACGTGGCGTTCGACAAGCCCGTCGCGTTCATCGGCCGCGAGGCACTGCTTGCGCAGCGCGCTCAGGGCATCGCCAAGCGGCTGGTCCAGCTCGTGTTCGACGATCCGGCCGCGTTCCCCTGGGGCGGCGAGCCGGTCCGCATGGACGGACGGGCCGTGGGCGAGCTCACGTCGGCGGGCTTCAGTCGCAAGCTCGCGCGCGCGGTCGCATTCGGTTATGCGCGCGCAACCGTGCCGCTGACCGACACGGCGCTGCTCGCCGCGCGCTACGAGGTGGACATCGCGGGCGAGCGTTACGCGGTCACGCCGCGGATCGTGTAGGCAAGCGAATCGGCTACGCGACGCGCCCTGCGCTCGCGAGCGCCTGCTTCACCCGCGGCGCGACGAACGGCACGGTTCGCAGGCGCACGCCGACGGCGTCGTACACGGCGTTGGCGAGCGCACCCGGCACGCACACGCAGGCCGCCTCGCCGGCGCCGAGCGGCGGCTCGGTGGGCCGGTCGATCACGTCGATGCGAATGTCCGGCGCATCACGGAAGCGCAGGATCGGATAGCTCGCCCAATCGCGGCTCGTGACGCCGGAGGGCTCGAACGCGACTTCCTCGAGCAGCGTGCGCGACAACGTCTGCAGGATGTTGCCCTCGATCTGCGCCTGGAGCGCGTCCGGGTTGACGACCAGGCCGCAATCGTGCGCGCACGCGACGCGCCGCACGTCGATGGCGCCGCGTGCGCGGTCGACCTCCACTTCCATTGCCATCGCGACGTACGTCTCGTTGTGCTTGTAGTGCGAGTACGCGATGCCGTTGCCACGTCCGCTGAAGGCACGCGCATCGCCCGTCGCGCGGGGCGTCCAGCCGAACAGCGCGGCGGCGCGCCGCAGCACTTCGGCGCCGCGCGGATCCTTCAGCTGGCGCAGTCTGAACGCGAGCGGATCAACCCCCGCGGCGGCCGCAAGCTCGTCGGTGAAAGCCTCGACCGCGAACACGTTCGCGATCTTGCCGGGCGCGCGGATGTTGGAGGGCCGTAGCGGCGATTCGGCGAGCCAGTGCACGATCACCTCGACGTTCGGCGCGCCGTACGGCGGGTCGCCGTTCTGGCTGATCAATCCGGTGGAGATGCCCTTCGGCTGCGCGATGCCCGCCGCTTCCGGCCCGAGCAAGGGAACGTTCGGCAGGTTGGCGGTGGCGCGCGGCAGCCACATCTCGGTGCGCCATGCCGCGATGGCGCCATCACGGCCGACTGCGCCGCTCACCTCGAGGAGCTGCGGCGGCCCCTTCGGATCCCAGCCATGCTCGTCGGCGCGCATCCATTGCACGCGCACGGGCATTCCGATCGCCTTGGAGAGCAGCGCGGCGTCCGCGGCGGCATCGTCGTGACCGTTCATGCCGTAGCAGCCTGCGCCGTCGAGATAGATCAGGCGCACGTTCTCCACGGGCAGGTCGAGGAAGCGGGCGAAGGTCGGGCGATACTTGTGCGTCGCCTGCGAAGCGGTCCAGATCGTCGCGCGATCCTTGCGCACGTCGGCGACCGCGCACGACGGTCCGATGGAGCCGTGCGTCTGCATGGGCCAGTAGTACGTCGCGCTGCGCCGGCCGCCCGCCTCGCTCAGCGCGGCGGCGACGTCGCCGCGCGTTACCAGTGATTCGTTCGCCTCGAAGGGTCCGGCGCGCATCCACGCCTGTACCTTGTCGGCGCCCACGAGAGGCGTTCCGTCCGACCACGTGACCTTCAGGGCATGCGCCGCGCGCACGACGTCCCACTCGTCGCGTCCCACGACGCCGACGAAATCGCCGCGCCGCACGACTTGCACGCCCGCGATCTGCGCCACGGAGGCCTCGTCGACGCCGACGAGCTTCGCCCCGGGCGCCGGCGGACGCACGACGCGCCCGTGCAGCATCACCGGCAGCTTCAGATCGTGCACGTAGATATGCCGGCCGGTGATCTTGTCCGGCAGGTCAGGACGCGGCAGCGGCTTGCCGACGACGCGATAGTCGCGCGGATCCTGCAACGGTGCCTTCGGATCGACCTTCATCGCGAATCGCCGATCGCCGACGAGATCGCCGTAGCCGATGCCGTCGCGTGCTCCACGCACGCGCACGATGCCGTCCACCGCTTCCAGTTCCGTTGCGGGCTTGCCCAGGCGCTCGCTCGCCATTGCGAGCAATACCTGGCGGGCGGTCGCCGCGGCCTGGCGGATCTGCACGCCGCCGCGCATGACGCCGCTGCTGCCCGCGGTCGGTCCCTGGTCGGGCGTGAGCGCCGTGTCGCCTTCGACCAGCGCGATGCGGTCCACGGGCACGCCGAGCTCCTCGGCGGCCATCTGGCGAATCGCGATGCGCAAGCCCTGTCCGAGATCGACCTTGCCGGAATAGCACGTGATCGATCCATCGCGATGCACGGCGAAGAAACCATCGACGGCGTCGGCATCGAGCGGCTTGCCGAGCGCTGCGTCGCCGTCGACGATGCGTTGCGCACGCGATGCGGGCACGGCGAACGACACGATGAGCGCGCCTCCCGTCTTCAGCAACGCGCGCCGGCTCAGGCTCGCGTTCATGCCTTCGCTCCCGCGGCGCGCTGCACCGCGCGCAGCACCCGGACGTGCGTGCCGCAGCGGCAAAGGCAACCGTTCAACGCGGCGCGCGCCTCGGCGTCGCTCGGATGCGGATTGCGCGCCAGCAGCGCGACCGTCGTCATCACCATGCCGTTGGTGCAATAGCCGCATTGCGCGGCCTGCTCCGCGATGAACGCCGCCTGCACGGGATGCGGCGTGTCGGCCGAGCCCAGGCCCTCGATCGTCACGACCTTGCGCCCGCGAACCTCGGAGATCGGCAGCATGCACGAACGCGACGCGACGCCGTCGACGAGCACCGTGCACGCGCCGCACTGCCCGAGGCCGCAGCCGAATTTCGGGCCGTGAAGCCCGAGCGGGTTGCGCAGGACGTACAACAGGGGTTGACCCGGATCGCCCGATTCGACGTCGTGCGTCAGATCGTTCACCACTACCTGGTAGGTCGGCATCGAATGCTCGCTCGTGCTGCGACAAAGCCACAGTGTGCCAACCGTCGGTCGCCACGGCAACGGCGTGGCGGCGCGCTTTCCGCGGCGCACAAGGCGCGGGGTATCATCGGACGGGTCTAACGGAGTCCGCCGTGTCCATCTCGCATCCTCACACCCCGCCGCTGCGTCCGCCGCACGGAGCGCGCCGCGGCCGCACGCCGAACAATCCCGGTGCGGTGACCGCGCAGGTGCAGAGCCTGACGCGCGGCCTTTCGATCTTGGAATGCCTGGCTCGCGCCGAGGGCGGCCTCACGCTGACCGACGTCGCGCATCGCGTGGCGCTCCCCCCCTCGACCGCGCATCGGCTGCTGGGCACCCTGGAGCGCATGGGCTACGTGTACCAGGCAGGCGAGCTCGGGCGCTGGTACGTCGGATTGCAGGCGTTCGCGGTCGGCTCGAGCTTCCTCGCGAGCCGTGACTTCGTCGCGCAGAGCCATCCGTACATGCGCCGCCTGATGGAGCAGGCGGGCGAGACCGCCAACCTCGCGATCCTCGACGGCACCGAAGCGGTCTTCATCGATCAGGTGCAATGTCGCGAGACGATGCGCACCATCGTGAAGCTCGGCAGCCGCGTGCCGCTCCACGCATCGGGTGTCGGCAAGGCGATCTTCGCGGCGCTGCCGGACGAGCAGATCGATGCGATCCTCAAGGTGCGAGGACTGCCGCGCATCACGGAGAACACGATCACCGTGCCCGAGACGATGTGGGCGAGCCTGCGCGTGATCCGCCAGCGTGGCTGGTCGTTCGACGACGAAGAGCATCTGCCGGGGACGCGCTGCGTCGCGGCGCCGATCTACGACGAGCATGGCGATTCGCTCGGCGCGATCTCGCTCGCCGGTCCGTCGTCACGCCTCCCCGACGACCGGATCAAGCAGCTCGGACCGATCGTCGCGCACACCGCCGAGGAGATCACCCGGCATCTCGGCGGTCGCTGGCCGCATCCGCACTAAGCATCGCTCAGCCCTGTCGTGAAAGGCGAGGACGCGCGGTGTGGTCGGCGGCAACCTCGTGCATTCGCTTGCCGCCGGAGTCCCGTCCATGAACATCGATCTCGCGCAGTGGCAGGACATTGCGCTCGCCGTCGGCCTGAAGGCCGTGGGTGCATTGGCGGTCTGGATCGTCGGCCGCTGGCTGATCCGCCTCGCGTCCCGCCTGATGGCGGCGGCGCTGTCGCGACAGCGATTCGACCCGACCCTCACGCGCTATCTCACCTCCGTCGTCGGGATAGCCCTCAACGTCATCCTCATCGTGGCCATCCTCGGCTATTTCGGCGTAGAGACGACGAGCTTCGCTGCACTCGTGGCGGGCGTCGGAATCGCGATCGGCGCGGCGTGGGGCGGCCTGCTGTCGAACTTCGCCGCCGGGGCCTTCCTCATCACGCTGCGCCCGTTCAAGGTGGGCGACTACGTCGCCGCCGGCGGCGTGGAGGGCGGCGTCGAACAGATCGGGCTGTTCGGCACGACCATCGTCACGCCGGACAACGTCCATACGATCGTCGGCAATGCCAAGATTTTCGCCGACAACATCAAGAACTATTCGACCAATCCCTACCGGCGGGTCGACCTGTCGGCGCAGCTCGCGCACAGCGTCGACACCAACGACGCGATCGCGCGCCTCGAGCTCGCCGTGGCGCGGATCTCGAACGTGCTCGTGAGTCCCGCGCCGGATGTGAAGATCCTGTCGTTCAACGAGCGCGGACCGGTGCTCGCGGTGCGTCCCTACTGCAACACCCAGCACTATTGGCAGGTGTATTTCGACACCAACCGCGTCATCCGGGAAACGTTCGCCACCGCTGGCTACCCTGTTCCCGAGTCGCACCAGGTCATGCGCAGCGCCATGGAAGCGCCGATCGTCCGCGCCGCGTAGCGGCACGGACGCGCCTGCGCGACAGTCGCCCGGCGGCTAGCTCTCGTATTTGAACGACAGCGACAGCCGCACGCGATACGCCGCAATGCGGCCATTCTCGATCTTGACGTCGTGCTTCACGACTTCGGCGATGCGAAGATCGCGCAGCGATTCCGAGGCCGTCGCCACGGCGGTCTTGGCCGCGTCCTCCCACGACGTCGGACTCGTGCCGATCACTTCCACGACCTTGTAAACGCCGGTTTCGTTCGCCTGCGCCTTGCCCGCTGACTGTTTCTTGGCCATGACGGTCTCCTGGGTCGTTGCGGTCCGGCGCCTGGCAACTGCGCCACCGCCGCCATATTACGACTTCGCGGCGTCGCTTGCGATTTCGCGCGCGGCCATCGCCGCCATGCGGTCGGCGAGCCGGGCGTTTTCCGGCGGGCTCCAGCGCGCGAGGAGATCGTCCATCGCGTCGAACCGATTGCACACGAGGACCATGTCGCAGCCCGCCGCCACCGCGGCGTCGGCGCGCGCCACGATATCGCCGACGCCCTGGGCGGCGCCCATCTCGAGGTCGTCGGAGACGACGAGCCCGTCGAAACCCAGGCGCGCGCGCAGGATGTCGCCGACCCACACGCTCGAAAAGCCCGCGGGCCGCGGGTCGACGCGTGGATAGACGACGTGGCCCGGCATGACGGCATCGAGCGTTCCGGCGAGGCTCGCGAATGGTGCGATGTCGCGCTCGAGCACGGCCTCGAGCGGCCGGTCGTCGACGGGAAGCTCGAGATGCGAATCGGCCGCGACGTAGCCGTGACCCGGGAAATGCTTGCCCACCGCCGCGCTGCCGCCGGCGTGCAGACCGCGCACCAACGCGCCGGCCAGCTCGCCGACCACGGCGGGCTCGCGATGGAACGCCCGATCGCCGATGATCGCGCTCGCGCCATGATCGAGATCGAGCACCGGCGTGAAGCTGAAATCGACGCCGTGCGCGCGCAGCTCGCGCGCGATGGTCGATCCGATCGCGAACGCGTGATCGCGCGCCGCGGCTGGATCCTCGTCCCAGCGCACGCCCACGCCGCGCATCGGTCCGACTGCGGTGAAGCCGGTGCGAAATCGCTGCACGCGGCCGCCTTCGTGATCGACCGCGATCAGGAGCGGCGGGTCGCGCAACGCGCGAATCGACGCCGTCAACGCGCGAAGCTGCGCGGCATCCGCGTAGTTGCGCGTGAACAGAATGACGCCGCCCACGAGCGGATCGGCGAGGCGCCTGCGATCGGCATCGCTGAGCGCATGCCCCTCGATGCCCAGCATGACGGGGCCGCGCGCGCGCCGCAACGTCATCCGAACACGCCCGTGTGCAGCAACGCCTGGCGCATCAGCGCCTTCATCTCGCGCACCGCTTCGCGCAGCCCCACGAACACCGAGCGCGAGACGATCGAATGGCCGATGTGCAGCTCGCGCACGCCCTCCAGCGCCGCCACCGGCTGGACGTTGAAGTAGTTGAGCGCGTGCCCTGCATTGAAGCGCATGCCGTGCGCGCGCACCGCGGCGCCGGCGGTGCGGATCTTCGCGAGCTCGGCTTGCACCGGCGCGCTCTCGGCGTCGCGGCCGCGTGCATGGAACGCATGCGCATAGGGCCCCGTGTGGATCTCGCACACGGCCGCGCCGATGCGCGCGGCGGCATCGACCTGGCGCTCGTCGGCATCGATGAAGACCGACGTCATGATGCCCGCGTCGCGCAGGCGCGCGACGGCATCGGCGAGCGCCCGTTCCTGCGCCGCCACGTCGAGGCCGCCTTCGGTCGTGATCTCCTGGCGCCCTTCCGGAACCAGCATCGCCATCTCCGGACGCAGCGTGCACGCGATGTCGATCATCTGCGGCGTCGCCGCCATCTCGAGATTGAGCTTGATGTGCACGAGCTCGCGCAGCCGGCGCACGTCCTCGTCCTGGATGTGACGCCGGTCCTCGCGCAGGTGCACGGTGATGCCGTCCGCGCCGCCGAGGTGCGCCTCGACGGCCGCCCAGACCGGATCCGGCTCGTACGTGCGCCGCGCCTGGCGCAACGTGGCCACGTGGTCGATGTTCACGCCGAGCTCGATCACGATCGATGCTCCCTCATGGAATGTCGCGCTCGTCGTCGAGCGCCTGCAGGTCCTGCACCACGCGGCGGCTGAAGATGCGCCGCGCCTCGAGATAATGATCCAGCACCAGTCGCATCAGACGCTTGGCTTCCGCGGCCGTCTCGGCGTCGGGATAACGCTCCTGCGCGAGCGCGAGCAGCGCGGCGCCGCGCACGACCGGCCAGCGCGTCCCCGGCTCGGACGCATAGCGTTGCGGACCGCGGTCGAAAGCGTAATGGTAGCGCTCGGACGGATCGACCACCCTGCCCGTGTCGACCTCGCGCGTCAGCGTGAGCGCGTACCCGAGCTCCGACAGCAGCCGCAGCTCGAAGCGTCGGAGGACCACCGCCTGCTGCGCCGCGCCAGCCTGGCCGGCGAGCGAGCGCAGCGCCTCCTCGTACTGCGCGAAAAGCGCGGGATGCGCGTCCTCGCGGGGAAGCAGCTTCAGGAGCAGCTCGTTCAGGTAGAACCCGCAAAGCAGCGCCGCGCCACCTGGCAGCGGCATGCCGCCGCGCCATTCCGCCCTGACGAGTGTCTTCAGCTCCCCTGCCCCGGCCCAGGCGAGCGTCAGCGGCTGGAACGCCTGCAGCAGCCCTCGCAGCTCCGAGCGCGGTCGCCTGGCGCCGCGCGCGACCAGCCCTACGCGCCCGTGCTCGGCGGTGAACGCCTCGACGATGATGCTCGTCTCGCGATAGGGATAGGCGTGCAGCACGTAACCCACCTGGTCGTCGCGCCGCTCGCGCAATGGGCTCTTCGGCATTCAGTAGCCCAGGCGCGTGAGCGACGCCTCGTCGTCGGCCCAGCCGCGCTTCACGCGCACCCATACCTCGAGGAACACCGATCCGCCGAACAGCGCTTCCATGTCCTTGCGCGCCTGCGTCGCGATCGCCTTCATGCGGCTGCCGCCTTCACCGAGCAGGATCGCGCGCTGGCTCGCCTTGTCCACGAGCACGGTGGCATGGATGCGCCGCAGCTTGCCCTCCTGCTCGAACGAATCGACCGTGACCGTGGTCGCGTACGGCACCTCGTCGCCGAGCAGGCGGAAGATCTTCTCGCGCACCATCTCGGCGGCGAGGAAGCGCTCGTCGCGGTCGGTGAGCTCGTCGGGCGGATATAGCGGCGGCGACTGCGGCAGCACCTTCGCGATCTCGGCCTTCAGCTCGCGAAGCTGCGTGCCGCGCTCGGCGGAGATCGGCACGATCGCGGACCATTCGCGCATCGCGCCGAGCTCCGCCAGGCGCGGCAGCAGGTCTCGCTTGTTGGCGAGCGCGTCGACCTTGTTCACCGCTACCACCACGGGCTTGTCGGCGGGCAGCAGCGTCGCGACGGCCGCGTCCGCGGGCGTGATCCGCGCAGCGTCGAGAACCCAGACCACCGCGTCGACGTCCGACAGGCTCTCGCGCACCGTTCGATTGAGACGCTCGTTCAGCGTCGAGTGATGCCGGGTCTGGAATCCCGGCGTATCGACGAAGACGTACTGCACCGTGTCGTCGGTAACGATGCCCGCGATGCGATGACGCGTGGTTTGCGGCTTGCGCGACGTGATGCTGATGCGCGCGCCGACCAGCGCGTTGAGCAGCGTCGACTTGCCGACCGACGGCCGGCCGACGATCGCGACGAACCCGCTGCGAAACGCGTCGGACTCAGCCATGGCTTGCGGGGCCGCGCCGTGCGATGTCGGAGAGCGCCGCCGCGGCCGCGGCCTGCTCGGCGGCACGGCGGCTGCTGCCCGTGCCCGTCGTGACGACGCCGAGCGCAGCGATGCGACACTCGACGTCGAACAGCTGCGCGTGCGCCTCGCCGCGCGTTGCCACGACCGCGTAGTCCGGCACGGCGACGCGCCGCGCCTGCAGGAGCTCCTGCAGCCGCGTCTTCGGATCCTTGGACAAGGCGGTCGGGTCCGCGTCGCGCAGCACATCGCCGTACGCCGCCTCGACCGCCGCGCGCGCCGCCTCGTATCCGCCGTCGAGGAACACGGCGCCGAATACCGCTTCGAGCCCGTCGGCGAGGATGGACGCGCGGTCGCTGCCGCCGCTGCGAAGCTCGCCTTCGCCGAGACGGATGGCGCCACCGAGGTCGAGGCGCCGCGCGACCTGCGCGAGCGTGTCCTGGTTCACCAGGCTCGCGCGTGCGCGCGAAAGATCGCCTTCGGCGATGTCCGGGAAGCGCCCGTAGAGCGCACGCGCGATCACGCAGTTCAGCACCGCGTCACCGACGAACTCGAGCCGCTCGTTGTGGGGCGTGCCGTAGCTTCGATGCGTGAGCGCCTGACGCAGCAGCGCCGCGTCGCGAAACGCGTAGCCCAGGCGATCGCGCAGCGTGTCGGTCATGAGTGGCGGCCCGGCGTGGCCGCGGCGCGCGCGCCGAATGGCGCCGCGATCAGCGCGTCGCCGTGGCCTGGAACTCCAGCAGGATGCTCGCGTTGGCGACCATGTGCAGGACCTTCTGCCATTCGAGCGAGGCGACCACCTGGTTGCCTTCCTTGCTCACCGTGACGTCGCTCGCGCGCACCGAATCGACGTAGTCGGCGTTGATGCGGCGCTCGAGCGAGCGGCGGATGTCCTGCGGCGTGATGTTCGACTGGTCCGCGAGGGTTTGCTCGAGCGCCTTCTGCACGGTGTAGTACTCGATGTACGCCGGCAGGACGCGGAAGCCCACGAGCGCGAAGATCACCACCACGGCCGCCACGAGCAGGAAGCCGATGATCGTGAGACCGCGTTGGTTGCCCCGCTGGCGCATGTGGCCGCTCCTTGTCAACGTATACCGCTGCCCACCCGCTTGAATGCGAACGACGAGATGTCGTCCCAGTTGAACCAGATGAAGAACGCCTTGCCGCGGATATGGTCGTCCGGCACGAATCCCCAGTACCGGCTGTCGTCGCTGTTGTCCCGGTTGTCGCCCATCATCAGATAGTGACCTGCGGGAACCCGGCACACGAAGCCGCGCTCATTGTAGTCGCAATTTTCGCGGTTCGGAAAATTCCGGACCTCCTGCGGATAAACGGGCAGCCGCTGGGCATTGATGCCGATCGTATGCGCGCGGTCCTGCCGCCCGTCGGTCAGTTCGGTCGCGCGCTCCAGCGTCTCGAAGCGCAGGCCCTCGAGGTAGCTGTACGTGCCGTTCGCCATTTGCGGCCACGGCTTGCCGTTGACCGTGACCTGCTTGTCGCGGTACTCGACCGTATCGCCGGGCGTCCCGACGACGCGCTTGATGAAGTCCTGCGAAGGATTGAGCGGATAGCGGAACACGACGACGTCGCCGCGTTGCGGATCGCCGATCGGAATGATCTTCTTCTCGATGATCGGCAGGCGGATGCCGTAGATGAACTTGTTGACGAGGATGAAGTCGCCCACCTCGAGCGTAGGCCGCATCGACGAGGACGGGATCTTGAAGGGTTCCGCCAGGAACGAGCGCAGCAGGAATACGACGAGCAGGACCGGGAAGAACGCCTTGGAGTACTCGACCCAGCCCGGCTCGCGCAGCGCGTGGCGCTCGACTTCGGTTCGCTGCTCGGCCCCCGCGGTACTGCCCGCAGCGGCCGCGCGGCGCTCGAGGTCGGCGACCGCCGAACGCGCGCGCGCATGCCGGCGACCCTCGAGCACGAGACGGTCGAACAGCCACACGAGGCCGGTAACGGCCGTCAGCACGAACAGGAGCAAGGCGAAGTTCATCGTCGGGTCCGGCATTCAGGGAGGCGCAGCGGAGAAGCGAGGGCAATTGTCGCACGGCCGCAAGGCGTCACTTGTCGCCCACCTGCAGGATCGCGAGGAAGGCCTCCTGCGGGATCTCCACGCTGCCTACCGCCTTCATCCGCTTCTTGCCGGCCTTCTGCTTCTCGAGGAGCTTCTTCTTGCGCGTGATGTCGCCGCCGTAGCACTTCGCGAGCACGTCCTTGCGCTTCGCCTTGACGGACTCGCGCGCGATGATCTGCGCGCCGATGGCAGCCTGGATCGCCACGTCGAACATCTGCCGCGGGATGAGGCCGCGCATCTTCGCGACCACCTCGCGCCCGCGGTATTGCGACACCGACCGGTGCACCATGACCGAGAGCGCGTCGACGCGGTCGCCGTTGATGAGGATGTCGAGCTTGACGACGTCCGCCGCACGGAACTCCGCGAACTCGTAGTCCATGGACGCGTAGCCGCGCGACACGCTCTTCAGGCGATCGAAGAAGTCCATCACGACCTCGGCGAGCGGCAGGTCGTAGTGGAGGACGACCTGGCGGCCGCGATACTGCATGTCCTTCTGCACGCCGCGCTTCTCCGTGCACAGCGTGAGCACCGGCCCGACGTAGTCCTGCGGCACGAGGATGGTCACGGTGATGATCGGCTCGCGAATCTCCTCCACGCGCGAGAGGTCCGGCAGCTTGGACGGACTGTCGATCTCCTGCACGGTTCCGTCGCGCAGCAGGACCTGGTACACCACCGACGGCGCAGTCGTGATGAGGTCCATGTCGTACTCGCGCTCCAGCCGCTCCTGCACGATGTCCATGTGCAGGAGGCCGAGGAAGCCGCAGCGGAAGCCGAAGCCGAGCGCCTGCGACACTTCCGGCTCGAAATGCAGCGAGGCGTCGTTGAGCTTGAGCTTGGTGAGCGCCTCGCGCAGCGCCTCGTACTGGTTCGACTCGACCGGGTAGAGTCCCGCGAACACCTGCGGCTTCACTTCCTTGAACCCGGGCAGCGCAGTGGCAGCGCCATGCTGCGCGTGGGTGATCGTGTCGCCGACCTTTGCCTCGGCGAGCTCCTTCACGCCGCACACCACGAAGCCGACGTCGCCGGCCGCGAGCTCGTCGCGCGCAACCGCCTTGGGCGTGAACACGCCCACCTGCTCGCACAGGTGCACGGCGCCGGCGGCGATGAGGAGGACCTTGTCACGCGGCCGCAGCGTCCCGTTGACCACGCGGACCAGCATGACGACGCCGACGTAGTTGTCGAACCACGCATCGATCACGAGCGCCTGCAGCGGCGCGGCGGCATCGCCCTTGGGCGGCGGCACGCGCGCGATCACGGCCTCGAGGATGTCGTCGATGCCCTCTCCCGTCTTGGCGCTCGCTCGGATCGCGTCCTGCGCGGGAATGCCGACGATGTCCTCGATCTCCTCGATGACGCGCTCGGGCTCGGCCGACGGGAGGTCGAGCTTGTTCAGCACCGGCACGACCTCGACGCCGAGGTCGATCGCGGTGTAGCAGTTGGCGACGGTCTGCGCCTCGACGCCCTGCGACGCGTCGACCACGAGGAGCGCGCCTTCGCACGCCGACAGCGACCGCGACACTTCGTAGGCGAAATCGACGTGACCCGGCGTGTCGATGAGGTTGAGGCGATACGTCTCGCCGTCGCGTGCCCGGTACGTGAGCGCTGCGGTCTGAGCCTTGATGGTGATGCCGCGCTCGCGCTCGAGGTCCATCGAGTCGAGCACCTGCTCGGCCATCTCGCGGTCGGACAAGCCGCCGCACCGCTGGATGAAGCGGTCGGCGAGCGTCGACTTGCCGTGGTCGATGTGCGCGATGATCGAGAAGTTGCGGATGTTCTGCATGGTTCGGGAAACGAACCCGCCATTTTAGCTTACGGGCACGTCAGCCCAGCGCGGCCCGGACGGCGCGGGCGTCGAGATGGTAGTGACAAAGCTCCCGGCCGCTCGCGGCGTCGCCCAGCAGCAGCACGGGCACGAGATCGCCGTAGCGCGCCTCGAGCGACGCATCGGTGTCGACGTCGAGCTCCACGACGGTCACGTCGCGGCCGGACACGAGCGGCGCGAGCGCGTCGCGCATGTCGTCGCAGAGGTGGCAGTAAGCGCGCACGAGCAGCGTGAGCGTCGTCACGCTAATGCCTCCGCCCGCCGTTCGCGGTGGGGGATCGCATCGCAGCCGTGGCTCTCCCGCGTGCGGGAGAGGCGCCGGAAGCGCGTGCGCTCAATCCCCGTTCGGCACCCGCAGCGTCGAGAAGAACGTGTTCTCGCCGCGCTTCAGCTGCAGCGTGACCGAGGCACCCTTGTCGAGCTTGCCGAGCATGTCGTTCACCTGCGCCGCGGTCTTGGCCTCGACCGACTGGCCGCGCTGGATGACGGAGAGAATCACATCGCCCGGTTGCGCGTTGCCGCGCACCGCGCCGGCGACATCGTCGATCAGCACGCCGGACTTCACGTCCATTTCCTTCTTCTGGTCGTCGGTCAGGTCCGACAGGACGAGATTCATCTTGTTGGGCTTCGCCTTCTCCTTCTTCTCCGGCGCGTTGGGCCGGCGCTGCGAGCCCGACGAGGGGACGTCCTCCTTCAGCTCCGCGACGGTGACGGGGATGTCCTTTGCCGCCCCCTTGCGCCAGATCCCGAGCGTGACCTTCTTGCCCGGAGGAACCGCGGTGATGATGCGCGGCAGGTCGTTCGACTGCTTCACGTCGCGCCCATCGACCTTCAGGATGATGTCGCCGGGCTCCACGCCCGCCTTGGCCGACGGCCCGTCCTTCTCCACGCTGTTCACGAGCGCGCCATGCGCTTCCTTCAAGCCGAACGAGTCGGCGACCTCCTTCGTCACCTCCTGGATTTGCACGCCGATGCGGCCGCGCGTCACGCGTCCCTTCTCCTGCAGCTGCTTCACCGCGTTCATCGCGATGTCGATCGGCACGGCGAACGCGAGCCCCATGTAGCCGCCCGTGCGCGAGTAGATCATCGAATTGATGCCGACCACCTCGCCGCGCATGTTGAAGAGCGGGCCGCCCGAGTTGCCGGGATTGATCGCGACGTCGGTCTGGATGAAGGGAACGAGGTTCTCCTGCGGCAGGTCGCGTCCCTTCGCGCTCACGATGCCGGCGGTCATCGTGTTCTCGAGGCCGAACGGCTTGCCGATCGCGACCACCCATTCGCCGACCTTGAGCTTGTCCGGATCACCGATGATCACGCGCGGAAGATCCTTCGCGTCGACCTTCAGCAGCGCGACGTCGGTGCGCTTGTCGGAGCCGATGACCTTGGCAGTGAACTCGCGCCGGTCGGTGAGGCGCACGGTGACCTCGGACGAATCCTCGACCACGTGCGCATTGGTGACGACATAGCCGTCGGCGGAGACGATGAAGCCCGAGCCCGTCGACTGCGCCTCGTACTCGCGCTCCGGTGCGCCGGGCGCGCCGCGCCGCGGCACCTGCCCGAAGCGGCGAAAGAACTCGTAGAACGGATCGTCCTCGGAGATGTCGGGAAGCCGCGGACGCCGGATCTTCTGCGTCACGTCGATCGACACGACAGCCGGTCCCTGCTTTTCGTACAGATCGGTGAAATCCGGCAGCGATGCGGCGCGTCCCTGCGCGAGCGCGACGGGCGCGCCCGCCACGGCGGCCGCAAGCGCGATCACCGCGGCGGCGGCGCGCGCGGTCGCGAGCGGTTGAATCGACATGGCGTTCCTCTTTGCGGGAATCGGAGCGGGTGAAAGGGGACTGCGGGGCCTAGCGGTGAACCACGGACATGCCGATCTGGCGCACGGTGGCGCCGGGCGCCTCGCCGAGCGCGGTGATCAGATGATCGTCGAGCTTGGTCCTGAAGATGTTGAGGCCGCCCTGCTGGCTCAATCCGGTGTCGCCCATCGACGGCGGCAGCGGCTCGACGAATACGCTGATTGCGACCAGGCCGTCGGAGAACACGAGATGCGCGACAGGCTTCGGCTTGCCGCGCTGCTTGCGAAAGCCCTCCATGACCTTGGCGAAGCCGGGCGGAATGCGCGACACCGTCCAGCCTGTGTCCTGCTGAGCCAGGTCCCCGCCCGATCCCTGGCGCACCTGCCAGTCGGGCGGCAGCGTGGGCCACGACGGCTCGACCAGCGAGCGGTCGATCTTGGTTCCGACCTGCAGATCGGTGAAGGCGAACTGCTCGACCACGTCACCGCGCTCGCTCACCGTGCGTGCCTTCAGCAAGAGGCCCGTGGCGGCGTCCGACCAGAACTGGTGGCCGTAGCGCAGGCCATCGCGCGGCTCGAACGACACGACCTCGGCGGCATGGCCGCCGACGCGCTCGCCGCTCACGACGTGAAAGTTGTAGTACTGCGACAGCGAGCGTTGCTGCTCCGGGGACAGCAATGGAAACGCGTTGCCGACCGTGCGGGGCTCGACCTTCACGATCTTGGCGTCGGGATAGTAGTAGCGCACGTCGCTCGACGTTCGAACGACCTCGCGCGCCGGGCCGTCGAGGCTCACGAGCTTCTCGAGCTCGACGCCGTTGTCGAAGGCATGCGCGAGGCGCGAAGTCTCCACGCGCCCGTCGATCTGGTAGACGATCGTGCCGACATAGTTGAGCTCACGCGCGGCCTTGGCCGCGCGCGCGAGCCACTGGGCGGCATCCTGCGCATTCGCGGCGTGAGCGAAGGCGATCCACAAAAACGCGGCCGGTGCGAGCCGGCCGGCCATTCGACGAGGAAAACGCAACGGGCGACGCATCACGCAGGATCAGGGTCGGGCTTCGCTGCCTTGCACGGCCGCGGCCCGCAGATACGGCCCGACGGCCTGAAGTGCCGTGGAGGGTGAGTATTCCTGGTGCGCCACGAGATAGTCGGACGGAACGACGGCGACCTGCCGCACCTGCGCGGCGCGAAGGCTGCCCGCCTCGCGCGCCTTCGCGACGGCCGCCGGCGTTTCGTCGACGAGCGAGAACGCGGTCCAGCCGACGATGCCGACGGCGGCAACGGTTGCAGCCGCGGCCCACGCCCACGTCGCGGTGCGCTCGACCATCGTGCCGCGCGGCGCAACGACCGTGGGCTCGGCGGCGAGGCGCCGCGCGAAGTCGGGCGCGATGCCGCATGCGAATGCGCGCGCCGGCGCGTCGCGGCGCAGCGCGTCGCCGATCGCGTGATAGCACGTCCAGGTTTGCAGCGCTTCGGGGGCCTTCAGGCCCGCCAGCACAGTGGACAACTCGACGCCGTCGAGCTCGCCGTCCATGAGGCGGGAAATCTTCTCGTTCATCTCACCATCTCCGGTTCTCGTCTGTGCCGAGCAGGGGTCGCAGCTCGGCGGCGATCGCCTCGCGCGCGCGGAAGATCCGGGAGCGCACGGTGCCGATCGGGCAATTCATCACGTTCGCAATTTCCTCGTAGCTCAACCCTTCGATCTCGCGCAACGTGATCGCGGTGCGCAGGTCGTCCGGCAGCTGGTCCATCGCGCGGTTCACCGTCGCGGCGATCTGCTTGCCGAGCAGCTCGCCCTCCGGCGTGGCGGTGTCGCGCAACTGCTCCGCCTCCTCGAAACTCTCCGCATCCTCGTGATCGAAACCGGTCGAGGTCGGCGCCCTTCTGCCCATGGCGACGAGGTAGTTCTTCGCCGTGTTGATCGCAATGCGATACAGCCACGTGTAGAACGCACTGTCGCCCCGGAAGCTGGGAAGCGCCCGGTAGGCCTTGATGAAGGCTTCCTGGGTCACGTCCTCGACTTCCGCCGGGTCGCGCACCAACCGCGACAGGAGCCGCCCCAGCTTGCGCTGGTATTTCGTCACCAGCAGCTCGAACGCACGCTTGTCACCCCGTTGCGCTCGCAGCACCAGCTGCTGATCGACTTCGCGATCACCCATCCGCGGGCCGTCCCTGATTCATGTCTTTGTTATGCCCGCCGAACGGAGGGCGCGGCTGCCGGCTGTTCGGCGAATCCTGGAAGCCGCGCTTCCGGGACTCGCTGGCGGCGCACGCGTTGGTAGCAACAGACCGTTGCACTTTGTCGAAGTTCAAGCTGCGGCAGGCACTTGCACGTGAATTATTCCCGTGGCTCGCCGCGCTCATCGGTCGGCCCGCTTGTCCAGTACAACGGAGCTGCGAATCTCACCCGTGCGGAGCCCGCGGTAGTTCGAGATCGCGTGGGGCCCCCATGTCGCGAGCACCTCGCGCGCGGCCGTGTCGAGGACGCCCAGCGCGTCGAGCACGGCGACGATGACCGGATAGAGGCCGCGCTTCTGGCCATCGGCGACCTTGATCGCGATGCCGATGCCGTGGCTGCGAATGCCGATGGCCTGCACGCCTTCGGCGCCTATCTTCGTCACCCAGTCGCCGCGGCCGGCTTCCATCAACGCGAGGTCGCTGCGATGAGCGCCGGAGACCATCTCGGGATGCGCCGTCATGGCGTCGGCCAGCGTTCGCGGCGCGCGACCATAGTCGGCGTCGACGTCGGCCGTCGCAAGGCGCGCGAACGCGCGCGCCAGTGCCGACAGCGGCACGGCATAGTTCGGCGCCGAGCAGCCGTCGATGCCCGCCAGAAGCCGGTCTTCGGCGATGCCCGTGAACGTCGCGACTGCACGCCGGATCTCGTGCTGCAGCGGGTGCTCGTACGCGAGGTAGTCCGCCTTGGCCGCGCCGTGCTGCGTGCACCACGCCAGCATGCCGCTGTGCTTGCCCGAGCAGTTGTGCTGCAGCGGCGAGTACGGCGGCGGCGGCGGAACGTCGCCCCGCGCATCGTAGAAGCCGGGCGGATGCGTGCCGCATTGGAGGTCGGTGCCGTGATTGCCCGCGCGCGCCAGCATGTCGGCGACGGCTTCGACGTGGCGCGGCTCGCCCGAATGGCTCGCGCAGAGCAGCGCGGTCTGCGCCTTCGAATAACCGAAGCGCTCGATGCCGCCGGCGGCGACGAACGGCAGCGCCTGCAGCGGCTTCAGCGCGCTACGGGTGAACGTCACCGCGTGCGGGTCGCCGGCCGCATGCAGCAGGCGTCCTTCGCGATCCACGACGGCGACGGAGCCGTAGTGCACGGACTCCACCGTGGCGCCGCGCACGAGTTCGGCGACCGGTACGTGACCGGGATGGGCTGCGGAGGGCATCGAGCGAGGGAAAACGAGCATTATCGCCCATCGCGCGAAGGCGGCCGACTCGAGGCGCCATCGTCGCGCGGGACGGCGGCGCGCTCAGGACGCCACGGGCGAGGAGAGCACGCTTCGCAGCTGCTCCAGCGCCGCGGGATCCTCGATGGTGGTCAGGTCCCCGGGATCACGGCCCTCGGCAAGCGCCTGGATGGAGCGCCGAAGGAGCTTGCCCGAGCGCGTCTTCGGCAGGAGCGCGACGAAATGCACCTGCGCGGGCCGGGCGATCGCGCCCAGCTCGCGGTCCACCGTGTCCATCACTTCGCGGCGCAGGATGGCCGCGTCGTCGGGGGTCGACGTGCGCGCGGCCTCCCGAGGCACCGCGAAGGCGACGGGTACCTGGCCCTTCACCGGATCCGACACGCCCACCACCGCGACCTCCGCGATGCCGGGATGCGCCTGCACGGCCTCCTCGATCTCGCGCGTGCCGAGACGGTGGCCCGCGACGTTGATGACGTCGTCGGTACGCCCGAGCACGAAGTAGTAACCGTCGGCGTCGCGGGTCGCCCAGTCGAACGTGGAGTAGACCCGCTGCCCCGGCAGCGTCTCGAAGTACGTCGACACGAATCGCGCGTCGTCGCCCCAGACGGTGGTCATGCAGCCCGGCGGCAGCGGCGGCACGAGGGTCAGGACGCCCTTCTCGTTGATGCCCACCGGCTGTCCGGTCGCCTCATGCAGGAGGCGCAC
>Ga0207674_10001571_pt1 | contig 29407 bp, 31 predicted proteins | sample KBSCornC72_FD_184303 | JGI IMG/M metagenome (GOLD analysis project Ga0207674, IMG submission 184303) | Corn rhizosphere microbial communities from Kellogg Biological Station, Michigan, USA - KBS Corn C7-2 (SPAdes) (version 2) | ecosystem: Host-associated > Plants > Roots > Rhizosphere > Soil ...
TCCTGCTCCGTCAGACGTTCCGCGGAATTGAGGAAGAAATCCGCCCGGACGGTGGGCATGCGGTCTCGTCCAGCGCCGCGCGCGGGCGCAGGCGCTGAACCCGCCGGAGCGGCAGCGATTGGCCATTCCTCTGCCATCATCGAGTATGGCTTATCCGATTTCGGTTAACTTCGCGTCAACTTGAGCGGCCACCCGCCGTGCGTGCTGGAGGTAGAAGAAGCTCCCCGCCGCATAGAGGAACAACCCGATGAGATAGGTCGTCCAGGCTCCGCCAATCGCGAACGGGATACCGAGAATGATCGCGTTGCGGCGGGAGAAGAGCCAGATTCCTCCGGGCACGCTTGCCCTCGTGCCTTCGGTGCGGGCGGCCTGTGCGAATGCGGCCGCGGAGAGCGCCGCCATGATCGCTCCCCACCCCGACCCATGGCCGGACTGCCAATAAGCCAGCGCAAGCAAGGCAATCCCCGCAGCCGGCCAAAGCAGGGTCCGGCTCACCATCTTCGCAGGCAGTGGACGTAGCCGCAAAGTCGCGAGACGGCTCGCGATCGTATCGAGGGGCGTCGAAAGCACCAGCAGGAGCAGGCCGACCCATAGCCAGCCGCGAAGGAAAGCGCTTGCCGCCGCAAGGCTTAGCCCAAGCGCGCCCCAGATCAGCCAGGCCGGCTTGATCCTTGTCTCCATCAATTGCTCGGTCGCGAACTCCTCGACGAGCGGAAGCGCGTAGCGGCTCGCCCAATCGGTCCGAGCCTGGCGCGATCCGGCGATGAGACCGCGCTGGAACTGCTCGAGTTGCTCAGGCCTCTCGGCGATCAGAGGCTCGGTTGATCCCTGGGCGACCGGCAACCGCTGCGCGCCATCCTGAAGCGATCGGCGAAGCAAGGTCGATTGAAGGTCCCAATCGCCCAGCATTGCGGCGGTGGACCCGAGCGTCCGCGAATTGACGAGCGCCACTCCAGCCCAGCGAGCGTGGCCGTCGATCCGCTCGAACGCTTCGTAATGTTCGTTGTCCGGCACTGTCGCGACCGCCGGTTCGGGCTCCTCGGCCAGCGCCAGAACGAGTTCGGCGGGTACAACGACACCGTCGCCAAGGAGCAGGAGCATCGAGCCGGCCTCGAAGCGGCTGACCGCTTCATGCACGTCACTGACCGGAAAAACGCCGACGCCATCGAGGCGGAGCCGTTCGAACACGTCCTGCAGGGCCTGCGGCACGCGCTCGACGATGACGACGATCGGGGCGGCTCCGGCGGCGGCAACGCTGCGCACCTGATATTCGAGCAACGTGCGGCCAGCGAGCGGGAGAAGCGCGCGCAAACCGCCGGAATCGTCTTCCTGATAGGCCCCGATCAGCGCTCCAAGCGCCATCGCCCTCCCCTTCACAGATCCGTTCGAAAGACCCTTTCTAATCGCTTTCTTGATCGAACAAAGGTGGTAAACTGCCGATTGCCATGAACCCGCTCCTGAACCGCGCCGAACCCCTCCCGCACAGCCCGGAGGAACCCGAAACGCTTGAGCTCACGACCGACCAGATCGCGATGCAGCCATCGTTCGACGAAGGTCAATGGGCGGAAAGCCGGGCAGAGGAACGCGGATCGGGCGGACGCCAAGTCCTTGGAACTGCACTGATCATTCTTGCGGCGTTGTGGCTTGCTTATACGGCTTGGCTGGCGGGCCGCTCGCTCGTCGGGCAGCCGCTAAGCTCGCCGGCCGCGGCACAATGGGTCGCGATCGCCGCCGGACCGCTCGCGCTGCTCGGCCTCGCCTGGCTGATGTTTGGGCGTACCCGGCGCAAGGAAGCGGAAAAGTTCACTCGCTCCGTCGTCGCCATGCGCGGCGAAGCCCAATCGCTCGAAGCGCTTCTCGAAGTCTTGTCCCAGCGAATCACGGACAGCCGCACCGAGCTGACGATGATTTCGCAGCATTTGATGCAGCTTGGCGATGAAGCCACCGGCAAGCTGGGCGGAATCACTCGCGAGTTCGATTCAAGCACGGAGCGGCTGGCGCGTCACGGCGAGGCCCTCGACCGTGCCGCTGAAGCCGCGCGCACCGACATTGCGGTATTGCTCGACGACCTGCCGCGCGCCGAAGCGGCCGCGCGGTCGATCGCCGAGCAACTGCGCAGCAGCGGCGCCGAAACCGCGACAAGGACGAGCCAGTTCGGTGAACAGGTCACTGCATTGGCCAACCGCGCCCGAGAGGCCGACCAGTCAGTGAGCGAGGCGTCCGAGCGTCTGGCTTCAAGGCTTACCGAAATCGAAAGCGCGGGAGCCGCCGCCGCCGCGCGTGTCGGCGAGGCCGAAGCGAGCTTTTCCGGAGCATTGTCGTCGCTTCTCGAGGCGACGTCGACGACTCTCGACGAAATCCGTTCGGGAATCGATGCGCAGTCCGCGGCTGTGGGAGCCCTTGTCCAGCAGGCCTCGGCGGGCATCGGTACCGCCGGAATCGAGGCCGCCGGAGCGCTTGGCACCCATATCGATCGGGCGAGTTCGACGCTCGATGGGCTTTCCAGCCGCGTCGCGGAGCAGGAGCGCGCTTCGCAATCCATGCTCGCCGAAATCGAACGGGGGCTTGCGCTCATCGACCAGCGCTTCACCGAGCTGGCAAGCCACGGCGACGAGCGCGCCCACCATTTCCTTGACTCGCTGACGCGCGCCCGTTCCGAATTGGATGCGCTGGCATCGCAGGCAACGTCGCAGGACGATGCGATCGGAACGATCGCCGAACGCACGGCTGCGCTGCGCGAGAGCATTGAACGGCTCGCCGGCGACATTCGCGAAGGCGTTGGCGCTGCCATCGGGGAGGCTCACGGCCACGCGGATCGTCTGACGGAAGTGGCCCAATCGGCCAAGCCGGAGATCGGCTGGATCCGGGACGCCGCAGTGGAGGCTAGTGAACGCCTCAGTGGAACCGGATCGCAAATCGCGGAGCAGCAGGATCGCTTCACCGCGCTTCTCGCTACCGTTGATGACGGGGTCGGCGAGGCACAGTCGAAGATCGCGGAGCTTGCATCCGTCCTCGCTCAAGCGGAGCGCGAAGCTGCAAGCCTCAGCGGCGAGACCGGACCGGCGCTGGTTGCTGCGCTTGTCCAGGTCAAGGACGCGGCATCGCATGCTGCGGAACGCGCCCGCGAGGCCATTGAGAGCGTGATTCCGGAAAGCGCCGGCAAGCTTTCAGACGCGGCCCGGAACGCGCTCGAAAAGGTCATTCGCGAGAGCATCGAAGAGCGGCTGCGGGAGGTGGAGAATGTCGCCGCCCGTGCGGTCGATTCCGCTCGCGCGGCTTCAGACCGGCTCACCCAGCAGATGCTGACGCTCGGCCAAAGCGCGGCAGCGCTTGAGCAGCATATCGAGCAGACGAACAAGGACCAGCGGGAGAAGGACAGCGAAGCCTTCGCGCGTCGCGTCTCCCTGCTGATCGATTCCATGCACTCCGCGGCGATCGACGTTGGCAAGATCCTGTCGGACGAGATCGACGATCGTGCCTGGGATTCCTACCTCAAAGGCAATCGCGGGGTGTTCACGCGGCGTGCCGTCAAGCTGCTCGACGGCGGCGAGACCAAGGCGATCCGCGCTTACTATGAGGAAGACCTCGAGTTTCAGAGGTCGGCCAATCGCTACGTGCATGATTTCGAGGCCATGCTTCGACGCGTGCTCGCGGAGCGTGACGGCGGGATGATCGCGGTGACCCTGATGTCGTCCGACATGGGCAAGCTCTACGCAGCTGTCGCCCAGGCGATCGAGCGCAGGCGCTGATTCAGCGGGGGTTGTAGAAGTCGAGGTCTTCCGGTTTGATCCAGCCGAACGTCCAATTCGCGTAGTAGATCGCGAACAGAACCGCTCCGACGATCGCCGCCTTGATGAGGTGACGCTTAAGATCGAACCTGTGTGGCGCGCTGTCAGCCTGTCCGGGAACTCTTTCTCCGCCGACCTCCTCTGTCGTCTTCACGCCGAACGGAAGCAGCGCGAACGCGCTGAACGCGAAGAAAAGGAAATAGATGGCGACGATCGACGACAGCTGCATGGCTGAAGCTACGGAACGACCTGAAGCAGCATCACTTCGACCAGTGGCTTCTTGCCGGTCCAGAGTGTCGCGCAACGCCTGACCGCGAGACGAACGGATTCGCGGAGCTTTTCCTCGTCTACCCCAGGGCTGAAGGCCTTGGTTGCGGCATCGGTCGCGTCGGCGATGAAGTCGTCGCGGTCCTCTTCGACGGGTACACCGAACGGACGGATCAGCGGTGTTCCCGCCAGCTTCCCGTCCTCACGCACCGGCACCGCGACGGTGATCAGCCCACCGTAGCCGATCTTGCGGCGCTCGTTGATCGTCGCACCATTCGCCGGCAGGATGACGTCACCGTCCAGGATCAGTTGGCCGACCCGGACCTCATCGACCTTCTTGGGATCGCCGGGAGCAAGTCGGATCACGTCGCCATTTTTCTGCACGACCGCGTGCGGAACGCCGTGCGAGAGAGCGAGGCGTGCTTGCTCCGCCATGTGCCGAGCTTCGCCATGAACCGGAACGACGATCTGGGGTCGTACCCAATCGTACATCTGGAGAAGCTCGGGACGGCCCGGATGGCCGGATACGTGAACATGCGCCTGGCGCTCGGTCACGATCAGCACCCCGAGGTCGGACAATTGGTTCATGATCCGGCCGATTGCGATCTCGTTACCCGGAATGATCCGCGACGAGAAAATGACGGTGTCGCCGGCTGTGAGCTTGAGCTCATGAGTACCGAACGCGACCCGTCCCAGCGCCGCTCGCGGCTCGCCCTGCCCGCCCGTCGCGATGATCAGGACCTCGTTTTTCGGAAGCTGCATCGCCTCGTCGAAGCGAATTGGCGTTGGGAAATCGAGCAGGTAGCCGGTCGCCTGGGCGACGCGTAGGATCCGTTCGAGCGACCGTCCGGCAATGCAGACCTTGCGTCCGCTTTCGGTCGCCACGCGTCCAATGGTCTGCAGCCGCGCGGCATTCGAAGCGAAGGTCGTGACAAGCACCCGGCCCTTCGCCTCTTGCACCTGGGCGAGCAGTCCCGCGTGAACGCTTTCTTCCGAACCTGAGGGCTTGTCCTGGAACACGTTGGTGGAATCGCAGACGAGTGCCAGCACGCCTTCGTCGCCGATCCTGGTCAGCGCTTCGGTGCTCGGAGCCTCGCCGATCACCGGAGTGTCATCGATCTTCCAGTCGCCGGTGTGAAACACATTGCCGAACGGCGTTTCGATGAGCACTCCATTCCCCTCGGGGATCGAGTGCGAAAGCGCGACAAAGCTCACCTTGAACGGGCCGAGTTGGATACTTCCGCCGCGCTCGACGATGTTGAGCTTCACCGCCCCTGTCAGCCCTTCTTCCTCAAGTTTCCCGGCGATGAGTCCCGCCGTGAACGGAGTGGCATAGAGAGGGCTTTTCAGCTCCTCGGCCAGATAGGGCAGAGCGCCGATATGGTCTTCATGGCCGTGAGTCAGGACAATCGCGGCGAGGCGGTCCTGATGCTCTTCGATGAATTCCAGGTCGGGCAGCACCAGCTCGATCCCCGGATAGTCCGGGTTGGCGAATGTCAGGCCGAGATCGACCATGATCCACTGACCGCGGCAGCCGTAGAGATTGACGTTCATGCCGATCTCGCCCGATCCGCCGAGCGCGCAGAAAATTAGCTCTTCGCCTGGAATCATTGCGAGCCGCTGGTCGCCTTCTCGTACAAGAGACTCAACCCCTGGATGGTGAGATCGGGTTCAATCGCATCGAACACTTCGGTGTGTTTGTCGAACAGGACCGCAAGGCCGCCGGTAGCAATGACGGTCTCGGCGCCTTCGATCTCACGCCGCATGCGCTCGGTCAGACCCTCGATCATCGCGACATAGCCCCAGTAAATGCCGATGAGCATCTGGCTTTGGGTCGTGCGGCCCACGACGCTCGAGTTCTCGGGCTCCTCGATGGCAATGCGCGGAAGTTTCGCGGCCGCGTTGACGAGAGCGTCGAGTGACAGGTTGATCCCCGGGGCGATGATCCCTCCGCGATAGGCTCCGGACGGACCGATCAGGTCGAAGGTCGTTGCTGTCCCGAAGTCGATGACGATGAGGTTGCCTTCATATTTGGCATGCGCGGCGATCGCATTCAGCGCGCGGTCCGCCCCGACGTTCTGGGGTTCGTCGACGTCGAGCTGCAAGGGCCAGGCCGCCGCGCCATGCCCGGCAACGACGGCGGTCTTGTGGAAATATTTCTCGGACAGCACCTCAAGATTGTGCAGCGCGCGCGGAACGACGGTTCCGATGATCACGGCATCGACATCGGATTTCGAATAACCTTCGAGCTCGAGAAGCTGGTGGAGCCACACCGCATATTCATCGGCGGTGCGCCGGGGATCAGTAGCGATCCGCCAACGCGTCTTGATCTCGCCCGCATCCACGAGGGCGAAGACCATGTTCGTATTGCCGGCGTCGATGGCGAGCAGCATGGGCGGGCCTTAGGGCAACAGCCGGTAGTCGGAAAGTATCAGGCCGTGAGAACCGGAGTCGCGGCGAGCAATGGCTCGGCGGGCTGCTGCGCATTTGCCAGATAGGAATGGATCGCCGCAACGACCTGGGCCCCATCGCCGACTGCGGCTGCGACGCGCTTGACGGAGCAGGCCCGCACGTCGCCGACCGCGAAAACGCCGCGACGGCTGGTTTCGAGCGGAAGTCGATCATCGCCAACATCGTCCCCGGTGAGGACGAAGCCGCGCTCATCGAGCTTGAGCCCGGAATTTTGCAGCCAGTCGGTGTTGGGCTCGGCCCCGATGAACGAGAAAAGGTAACGGACCGACCGCCGCGTTTCGCCGCCCGTGGCGCGGTTACGGCAGCTGATTCCTCGAAGCTCGCCGCCCGATCCCTCAAGTGCGGAAACCTCACAGCCGATCACGACCTCGATATTCGGCTGCGCCTCGATCCGCTCGATCAGATATTGCGACATGGTTTCGCTGAGCGGGCGACGCGCGATCAAAGTCACGTGCCGAGCGCGGCTGGCGAGGAACACGGTCGCCTGCCCAGCGGAATTGCCGCCGCCGACCAGCGCGATCTCAGCATCCTGGCAGAGGTCGGCCTCCAACGGAGAGGCCCAATAGTGGACCGACGACCCCTCGAATTCCTCGAGCCGCTCCACGCCGAGGCGACGGTAACGCGCGCCCATGGCGAGCACGACCGAGCGCGCCTGGAGCCGCTCCCCGGTCGCCAGCAGGATGTGGCAGGGATCGTGGCCGCATTCGAGCTTCACCGCTTCGTCGGGGATGGCGACCTCGACCCCGAACTTTTGCGCCTGGCTGAATGCCCTGCCCATCAGCGCCATGCCGGAAATGCCGGTCGGGAAGCCCAGGTAGTTCTCGATGCGAGCCGACGCGCCGGCCTGCCCGCCGAACGAGCGGCAATCGATCGCGAGCACGGATAGCCCTTCAGAACTGGCGTAGACCGCACTTGCCAGGCCGGCGGGTCCGGCGCCGACAATGACCACGTCGTAAAGCCGGTCCGGATCGATCGGTCCGACGAGGCCGACGCAGCGCGCGAGCTGGCTTTCGCTCGGGTTGCGAAGCAGCTGGCCACCTGGGCACAGCACGATCGGAAGCTCCTCGGGAGTGACTTCGAACCGCTCGACAAGGGTCTGCCCGCAGCTGTCACTTGCCGGATCGAGATTGCGATACGGATGGCCGTTGCGTCGCAGGAAGTTGACCAGCCGCAACACGTCGGCATTGCCTTCCGACCCGACGATGATCGGCCCTGCGCCTGTCTCGATCAGGCCCATCCGGCGAAGGATCAGCGCGCGCATGATCCGCTCGCCAAGGTCAGCTTCCGCGATCAACAACGCACGCAGGCGGTCGGCGGGAATCGCCACCGCCTCGACATCCGTCAGCGCTTTCTCATCGACGAGGAAAGGACGGCCCGACAGCTGGGCGAGTTCGCCGATGAAATTGCCGCGTTCGTGCGTGACGATATGTGATGGCTGGCCGTTGTCGCTGCTCGTGACCTCGACTTGCCCCGACAGGATGAGCATCAAGCCAGGACCGACCTCGCCGACCCGCGCGAGCATGTCGCCCGTGCGATAGCTGCGCGGCTCGCCGAACCTGGCAAGCCGCGTCAGCTCTTCGTCCGACAGGCGCGGGAACATCTGCGCTCCGCGCGTGTCGATTATGGTCTGCCGGACGTCACTCATCATGCGGGCAGCGGTTCCGCCACCAACGCCGGCGCTTCCGCGGCGCCTTCGCCGACCGCCTGGCCTTCGATGAAAGCCAGCAGATCCTTGTTGATCTCGTCGGCGTGCGTCGTTGCCATGCCGTGCGGATAGCCTGGATAGACCTTCAGCCTTCCGTGCTTGAGCAGCTTGATCCCGATCAGGGCGGAATCAGCGATCGGAACGACCTGGTCGTCATCGCCATGCAGCAGAAGCACCGGCACATCGATCGACTTCAGGTCTTCGGTGAAGTCGGTCTCCGAAAAGGCCTTGATGCAGTCGTAGTGAGCCTTGATCCCACCTTGCATCCCCTGGCGCCACCAGTTCCGGACAACGCCCTCGATCGGCTGAACACCCGTTCGGTTGAAGCCGTAGAACGGACCCTCAGCGATATCGAGATAAAGCTGGGCACGGTTGGCGGCGAGGCCAGCGCGATATTGGTCGAACACCTCGATCGGCAGGCCCCCGGGATTGCTTTCGCTCTTGAGCATGACCGGCGGGACGGCGCCGATCAGCACCGCCTTGGAGACTCGGCCCGGGTCGGCGCGAGCGACATAATGCGCCACCTCGCCGCCGCCGGTCGAATGGCCGATGTGGATGGCATTGCGAAGGTCCAGCTTCGCGGCCAGCTGCTTCATGTCCTCGGCATAGGTATCCATGTCGTTGCCGGTGTCGGTCTGGCTGGAGCGGCCATGACCGCGGCGATCATGCGCGATCACCCTGAAACCATGGTTCAGGAAGAACATGAGCTGATTGTCCCAATCGTCCGCGCTCAGCGGCCAGCCGTGATGGAAGACAATCGGCTGGGCATCCCTTGGACCCCAATCCTTGTAGAAGATCTCGGTGCCGTCCGTGGTGGTAATGTAAGGCATTGCCTACCTCCGGGGAGAGGTTTGCCGGCCGGCAGGACCGGCGCTGAGTCCCGCGGATAAGGCGCTTCGACTCGGCCGCGAAACGATGCCGCCCTAGCCCGCCTTCCAGCGCTAGGCGAGAGCGCGACTCGCCAGCTTAGTTCAGGTCGACGTCGCCGGCGCGAACGACCTCGGTCGAACCGTCGTCCAGGGTGAGGCGGAGCGCGCCGTCAGGCTCCAATCCCGCGAAGCGGCCGCTGACCGTCTCCTCAGGGCCTGTGTGGACGGTCAGCCGCGTGCCCGTCGGATGCGCCCGTTGCTGCCATGCTCGAGCCAGCGCGACGGTTTCACTCGATCGCCAGATATCGAGCAGGTTGGAAAAACTGCCCGCGAGCAAAGGCGCGAAGGCCTGAGGACTGATTTGCCCGCCCAGCATTGCGGCGTGCCGATCGGTCAGCGCCGGCGCGGTCGCAAGATTGACCCCGAAGCCGACAGCCACTCGGTCGCCGCTTCTCTCCAGGAGGATTCCGGCGAGCTTGCGCCCGAGGAGCATGACGTCATTGGGCCATTTGAGCGTAACCGCCTGAGCAGGCATTGCGATGTCGATCGCCTCGATCAACGCCAGGCCGGCGGCCAGCGACAGGGTCTGGGCGGGCGGATCTTCGGCGCGCAATTGCACCAGCGTGCTCCCGAAGAAATTGCCGCTCCCCGACACCCATTGACGGCCCTGCCGGCCCTTTCCGGAATCCTGGTTCAGCGCGACGAGCCAATCGCCTTCAACGGCGTCGTTATCGGCTGCAATGTCGGCGTTGGTCGAGCCGGTCCGCTCAACGATCCGGATACGGCTCAGAAAATCGACCCCGCGGCCATGTCGCTGAGCGTACCAAGCGGCCCGATCAGCAGATAGCCAAGCGGCGAAACGGCTATCGCCGCGATCAAGATGAGGACGCCCTGCACCGGCTCGCGAACGCGGCTGTAAGGCGCGCCCGGCTCGTCCATGTACATGACCTTCACGATCTTGAGGTAATAATAGGCCCCGACGACGGTGCCGAGGATTCCGGCCACGGCGAGCGGGAGTAAGCCGGCTTTGACCGCCGCGTTGAACACCACCAGCTTGGCCCAGAAGCCGAAGAAGGGCGGAATTCCGGCTAGGCTGAACATGAAGACCGCAAGCGCAGCGGCAAAGCCCGGCCGCGATTGCGAGAGTCCCGAGAGGCTCGAGATTTCCTCGATCGGTTCGCCGTCCGCGCCACGCATCCAGAGGACGCAGAGGAACGCGCCGAGAGTCATGGTCACATAGACGGCCATGTAGAAGAGGACGGAAGACGCGCCCGCGACTCCCGCGCCGGCAAGGCCGATCAGGACGAAGCCGACATTGTTGATCGACGAATAGGCCAGCAGCCGCTTGATGTTGTTCTGCCCGTAGGCCGCGACCGCGCCGAGGAAGATCGAGGCCAGCGCGGCGAAGATCACGATCTGCCGCCACGCTTCGGTCGCGGGCGCGAGCGCGTCGAGGCAGACGCGGGTCGAAAGGAGGACCGCTGCGACCTTGGGCGCCGAAGCGAAGAATGCCGTCACCGGCGTTGGCGCGCCTTCGTAAACATCGGGCGTCCACATGTGGAACGGAACCGCGCTGATCTTGAAGGCCAGGCCCGCCAGCAGGAAGACGAGGCCGAACAGCAGGCCGAGCGACGGCGCTCCGCGCGCGAATGCTGACGCGAGACCGGTGAAATTGGTCGTGCCGGTGAAGCCGTAAAGCAGCGAGATGCCGTAGAGCAGGATGCCGCTCGCGAGCGCTCCGAGGACGAAATATTTGAGGCCCGCTTCGGCGGATCGCTCGTCGGTCCGTCGGTAGGACGCGAGCACGTAGGACGCGAGGCTGTTGAGCTCGAGACCGACGTAGAGCGAGATGAGGCTGGTTGCCGAGACCATCACGCTCATGCCCGCCGCGGCGAAGAGGATCAGGACGGAATATTCGCTGCTGTGCTCATGCTCTTTGCCGAACCAGCCTTGCGCCGCGATGATCGCGACGGCTGCCGCAGGGAACATGATCGCCTTGCCGAAGGATGCGAAGAGATCGGCCGAGATCAATCCGTCGAAGATCGGGCCAGCGTGAGACGGGGCGCCCACCAGCGCGGCCGTCGCCGCGATCAGGAGCAGGATCGCCAGCCAGCTGACGAGGCTCGATCCGCGACGTCCCGTAAAGGCCGCGATCATCATCAGCACGGTCGCTCCGACGCTGAGGATCAGTTCGGGAAGGATTGGCGCGAACCGGCCCATCAATGCGCCTCCACCTTCGCTTTGCCGGGCACGACGCTCGCATCATAGTGCGGCGCGACATGCTGTACCCGCTCGAGCACGCGGCCGACGTCGTTGCGGAACGGCCGGATGAAGCTTTCCGGATAAATGCCCATCCAGAAGACGCCGAGCGCGATCGGTGCGAGCAGCCACCATTCGCGCGCCGACAGGTCCGGCATGGCCGCAGCATCCTTGTGACGCTGCGTTCCGAAGCAGATCCGCCAGTAAAGCAGCAGCATGTAGGCCGCGCCCAGGATGATGCCGGTCGTTCCCGCAATCGCCGCCCAGGTCGAGGCGCGATAGGTCCCGACCAGGCTCAGGAACTCACCGACGAAATTGCTCGTACCCGGCAAGCCGACACTGGCCATGGTGAAAACCATGAACAGGAGCGCGTAACCCGGCATGTTGTCGCTGAGCCCGCCATAACGAGCGATCTCGCGCGTGTGCAGCCGGTCGTAGACCACGCCGACGCAAAGGAAGAGCGCGCCCGATACCAGGCCGTGACCGAGCATGACCATCATGGCGCCTTCGATCCCCTGGCGGTTCATCGCGAACAGGCCGAAGGTCACGAAGCCCATGTGCGCGACCGACGAATAAGCGATGAGCTTCTTCATGTCGGTCTGCACGAGCGCGACAAGGCTGGTGTAAACCACCGCGAGTCCTGACAGGACGAAGACGAACGGCACGAACATCGCCGAGCCTTCGGGGAACATCGGCAGCGAGAAGCGGATGAAGCCGTAGCCGCCCATCTTCAGCAGGACGCCGGCAAGGATCACGGACCCCGCCGTCGGCGCCTGGACGTGCGCATCGGGCAACCAGGTGTGGACCGGCCACATCGGCATCTTCACCGCGAAGCTCGCGAAGAAGGCCAACCACAGCCATTTCTGCGCATCGACCGGGAAGTCGGTGACCATCAGCGCCGGGATCGATGTCGTTCCGGCCTCCTGCACCATGTAGATCATGGCGATCAGCATCAGCACCGAGCCGAGCAGGGTGTAGAGGAAGAATTTGTAGCTGGCCTTGATGCGCTCGGCGCCGCCCCAGATGCCGATGATCAGGTACATCGGGATGAGGCCGCCCTCGAAGAAGATATAGAAAAGGAACAGGTCCTGCGCGGCGAAGACGCCGAGCATGAGCGCCTCCATCAGCAGGAAGGCCGCCATATATTCGGGGACTCGTTTCTCGATCGATCGCCAGCTTGCGCCGATGCAGATCGGCATAAGGAATGCAGTCAGCTCGATAAGGACGAGGGCGATTCCGTCGATGCCGAGCCAGGGCTTGCCGTTGCCCAGCGGATTGAGCTCCGTGAACTGCCACTGCGCTCCGTTCGGATCGAACTGGACCCAAAGATACACGCTGAGCGCCAGATCGAGCAGGGTTGCGATCAGCGCCAGCCAGCGCGCCGCGTTCGCCTTGACGAACAGGGCGGCCACGCCCGCGATCAGTGGGATGGCGATGAGGATGGTGAGGAGCGGCAGACTGCCCATCAAATCCTCCCCTTCAGGGGAGGGGGACCGCCGGCGGCGGTGGAGGGGTGGACAACGGTCCTGGCGGATGGGAGTCGCACCCTTCCGCCGCGCTTCCCGCGCCACCTCCCCTCAAAGGGAAGGATCCCACGAATTCCGGTCACTTCGCCCACCAGATCGCCCAACTCGCTGCGCCGATCAGGCCGAGCAGCATCACCAATGCGTAGGAGTAGAGATAGCCCGACTGAAGCCGCGTCGTGATCCGGTTGCCGACACCAACAGCATAAGCCGCACCGTGCGGGCCGAAGCGGTCGATCGTCCCCTCGTCACCGCCCTTCCAGAACAGGCGGCCGAGCCACAACGCCGGACGGACGAAGATCACGTCGTACAGCTCGTCGAAATACCATTTGTTGCTGACAAACCGGTACACGGCCGGGAATTGCTTGACGAAATTGCCCGCGGCTTCCGGTTTCTGGATATAATTCCGCCAGGCGATGTAGAGCCCGATCAGCATCACGATCGTCGGAGTCAACTTCACCCAGAAAGGCGCTTCGTGCGCGGCGTGAGCGAGATGCTCGCTGAAGGCGACGCTCCCGCGCCAGAATTCCGGCGCGCGCGCCGCGTCGGTGAAGATGCCGTGCCAGATCTGACCGGAAAACACCGCGCCGAGCGCAAGCAGCCCGATCGGGACGAGCATCGTCCACGGGCTCTCATGCGGGTGATATCCGCCGCTGCCTTCCGGTGGCAGGCCGGCCTCGTGCGCACTATCCCCATGCTCCTCGTCCGGCGATTCATGCACATGATGGATCGCGTGCTGAATGTGTTCGGACGCAGCCCAGCGAGGCTTGCCGAAGAATGTCAGGAAGATCAGCCGCCAGCTATAGAAGCTGGTCAGCAGTGCGGCGATCGATCCGAGCCAGAAGGCAACCGTGCCCGGGACAGAGCCGCTGGCGAATGAGGATTCGAGGATCGCATCCTTCGACCAGAAGCCCGCGAAGCCGATGCCGGCGACCCCTACCCCGGTGATTGCCAGCGTTCCCGCGACCATCACCCAGAAGGTGAACGGGATCTCCTTACGGAGCGCGCCATAGTAACGCATGTCCTGTTCGTGGTGCATCGCATGGATCACGCTGCCGGCGCCGAGGAACAGAAGCGCCTTGAAAAAGGCGTGGGTGAAGAGATGGAACATCGCCGCGCCATAGGCACCCACGCCCGCCGCGAAGAACATGTAGCCGAGTTGCGAGCAGGTCGAATAAGCGATCACCCGTTTGATGTCGTTCTGCGCGGTCCCGACCGTCGCCGCGAAGAAGCAGGTGGCTGCGCCGACATAAGTGACGACGTGCATCGCCGTCGTCGATGTCTCGAACATGGGCGACAGGCGACAGACCATGAACACGCCGGCCGTGACCATCGTCGCGGCGTGGATCAGGGCGCTGACGGGCGTCGGGCCCTCCATGGCGTCCGGAAGCCAGGTGTGGAGACCGAGCTGCGCGGACTTGCCGCACGCTCCGACGAACAAAAGCAGGCAGAGCAAGGTCATCACATCGACCCGCATCCCTGCGAAACCGATGGTCGATCCGGCCATGTGCGGCGCAGCGGCGAGGATCGCCGGGATCGAAACGGTGCCGAACAGCCAGAATGTACCAAAGATGCCGAGTGAAAAGCCGAAATCGCCGACCCGGTTGACGACGAAGGCCTTGAGCGCCGCCGCGTTCGCGCTTGGCTTGTGATACCAGAAGCCGATCAAAAGGTAGGAGGCGAGACCGACACCTTCCCATCCGAAGAACATCTGAACCAGGCTGTCGGCCGTCACCAGCATCAGCATCGCGAAGCTGAACAGGGAGAGATAGGCGAAGAACCGCGGCTGGCCCGGGTCCTCCTCCATATAGCCCCAGCTGTAGAGGTGGACGAGCGATGAGACGGTCGTCACGACGACCAGCATTACCGCCGTCAACGCATCGAGCCGCAGCGCCCATGCGACGTTGAGATCGCCGGATCGGATCCAGTCGAGCACTGGCACGACCGTCGGCTGCACCGAGCCCCCGATATATTGGAAGAAGATCGGCCAGCTCAGCACCGCACCGATCATCAGCGCGCCGGTCGTGACGACCTTCGACGCCGTCTTGCCGATCCACGGTCCGCCCAGGCCCGCGACAATCGCCGCGAGTAGCGGCAGGAAGACGATCAGTTCAAGGGCCATCAGCCGCGCATCCGGTTGACGTCGTCGACCGCGATCGAGCCGCGGCGGCGGAAGAAGATGACGAGGATGGCAAGGCCGATGGCGGCCTCGGCGGCGGCGACGGTGAGCACGAACATCGCAAGGACCTGGCCGGTCAAATCGCCGAGATAGGCCGAGAAAGCGACCAGGTTGACGTTCACCGCGAGCAGAATGAGCTCGATCGCCATCAGCATCAGGATGACATTGCGGCGGTTGAGGAAGATCCCGAGCACGCCGATCGTAAACAGGATCGCGGCGACGGTGAGGTAATGGGTGAGGCCGATCACAGCTTCATCCCCTCACCCACGCCCGGCTGGGTCAGCTTGATCGCGTCCTCGGGCCGGCGGCGCAGCTGGCGCGACGCCTTCGGAGTGCGCAGGTCGCCCCGGCGGCGGTGCGTGAGGACGATCGCGCCGATCATCGCGACCAGCAGGATCAGGCCCGCGATCTCGAACGGGAAAAGGTAGCGGCTGTAGAGCAACTGCCCGAGTGCAACGATGTTGGACTGGTTCGCCGCGGGGATATGTCCGCCATTCATTGCCGGTCCGGCCTTCCAGGCCATCACCGCGACGATGATTTCGGCGAGCAGGACCAGTGCGATGATGATCCCGAACGGCAGGTTCCGGGTGAAACCCGTCCGCAGGCTGGCGAAATCGATGTCGAGCATCATCACCACGAACAGGAACAGCACCGCGACCGCGCCGACGTAGACGATCACCAGGAGCATCGCGATGAACTCGGCGCCCATCAGCAGCATGAGGCCGGCCGCGTTAAAGAACGCGACGATCAGCCACAGCACGCTATGCACCGGATTGCGCGCGAAAATGACCGCGATCGCCGAAGCGATCGTGAGCGTCGCGAACAGGTAGAAGGCGATTGTGGCGATCACCTAAATCCTCCCCCAGCTTGCCTGGGGGAGGGGGACCACGCGCAGCGTGGTGGAGGGGTTGGCGCCGGCCCCTCCGTCAGCCCTTCGGGCTGCCACCTCCCCGAGACAAGCTCGGAGAGGATTTGCACGTCCTGCTTCCGCATGCGCCGCGCCCCTACCGATATGGCGCATCGGCGGCAAGGTTGGCGGCGATGGCCTGCTCCCACTTGTCGCCATTCGCGAGCAGTTTCGCCTTGTCGTAGAGCAGTTCCTCCCGCGTCTCGGTCGCAAATTCGAGGTTCGGTCCCTCGACGATCGCATCGACCGGGCAGGCCTCGGCACACAGGCCGCAATAGATGCATTTGACCATGTCGATGTCGTAGCGGGTGGTTCGGCGGCTGCCGTCCTCGCGCGGCTCGGATTCTATGGTGATGGCCAGCGCCGGGCAGATCGCCTCGCACAATTTGCACGCGATGCAGCGCTCTTCGCCGTTCGGATAGCGGCGCAGCGCATGTTCGCCCCGGAAGCGCGGGCTCGTCGGGTTCTTCTCGTACGGGTAGTTGATCGTCGCCTTGGGCTTGAAGAAATACTTCAGAGTCAGCGCGTGCGCGCGCAGGAATTCCCAAAGCGTGAAGGATTTGATCCAGTGTTTCACGCGCGGGCTCCATTCAAATAGCAGTTTCCCTTGAAGACCTGGCCGTTGCCGCTGTCAGCTACCGATACGGTCGCCGCCACGCCCGTTGGGCCCCAGCTATTGCTCCACTGGATGCTGGCGCGATACTTCGTCCCGCGCGAATCCTGCCATCCGATGCGGTTGAAGCCCTCATGCTTCTCGATGAGCAGCTTTGCCGCACCCGAATAATCGAGGAATCGCACATGCCAGGACGGGTTTTCGCTCATCCTTAGCGTTGCCGAGCCCGGTTGCGCCGTCGCCTTCAACGGACAGACGAATTCGCTGCCGGCCGGGCGGATCGCATAAGCAATGTTCAGGCGGTTTGAACCCGAATAGCGGGTCAGCATCAGCCAACCCGAGGTGAGCGCGACGAAAACCAGGCTCAGCGGCAGGAAGATTTTCCAGCCCAGGCGCATGAGCTGGTCGTAGCGGTAGCGCGGCACGGTTGCTTTCACCCAGCCGAAGCAGAAGAAGAAAAAACTCATCTTCAGGAACAGCCAGAGGATTCCCGGAATGTAGTAGAGCGGCGCCCAATCAACGGGCGGCAGCCACCCGCCCCAGAACAGGATAGCGTTCAGCGCACACATCAGGATGACGTTGGCATATTCGCCGAGCCAGAAGAGCGCGAAGCTCATCGACGAATATTCGGTCTGGTGCCCGGCGACGAGCTCGCTCTCCGCCTCGACGAGATCGAACGGCGTCCGGAATGTCTCTGCCATCGAGCTGATGAAAAAGACGACCCACATCGGAAACAGAAGCAGGTTGAAGGCGTAAGCGTTGACGATGCCGAGGCCGAAGCCGGTCTGCTGAACGACGATGCTGCTGAGGTTGAACGTGCCCGAATAGAGGACGACGGTGATCAGCACGAAGCCGATGGAAACTTCGTAGCTCACCATCTGCGCGGCCGCGCGAAGTGCCGAGAAGAACGGATATTTGGAGTTGGACGCCCAGCCGGCAACGATCACGCCGTAAACGCCCAATGAGCTCACCGCGAGGATGTAGAGCAGGCCCACATTGACGTCGGCGAGCACCACGCCCGGCTGGAACGGCACCACGGCCCAGACGATCAGAGCGACGGTGAAGGTGACGATCGGCGCGACCAGGAACAGTCCCTTGTTCGCGCTGGTGGGGATGATCGTTTCCTTGAGAAAGACCTTGAGGCCGTCGGCGAAGCTCTGCAGCAGCCCCCATGGCCCGACGACGTTCGGACCGCGGCGAAGCGCGATCGCCGCCCAGATCTTCCGCTCGGCATAGATGATCATCGCCACCGCCAGCATCAGCGGCAGCGCGATGACGAGGATTCCAATGACCGTGGCGAGGAACCACGCCCAGCCGTACTGCATGTTCCAGCTGTTGACGAAGAAGTCGGTCATTCGACCACCCCGAAGCCGTTCGGGCTGAGCTTGTCGAAGCCCTGCTCTTCTTGCTCGGCAAAGAACAACGACAGCCCTTCGACAGGCTCAGGGCGAACGGACGTGGGGGTCACGAACAAGGTCACTCCGCCGCCTCCTTGTGCTGGACGCCGGCCACAAGCTCCTCGGAGCAGCGGCGCATCGTCGGGCTCGCGCGACAGATGGCGTTGGTCAGGTAGAAGTCCGCGATCGCATAGCGGATCGGTCCTTCGGCCTTCGAAGTGAGCCTGGGGGGAGACCATTTGAGGTCGATCAGACCCTCACGGCCGAGCTGGGGATGCTCGGCAACCATCGCCGCGCGGAGCTCAGCGAAATTGTCGAACGGGAGCTTCCTGCCCGCCAGCTCACTGACCGCTCGCAAAATCGACCAATCCTCGCGAGCTTCGCCTGGCGGGAAGACCGCACGCTCGGCCCGCTGCACGCGGCCTTCGGTGTTGACGTAAGTGCCGTGCTTCTCGGCATAGGTCGCACCCGGAAGCACCAGGTCGGCCTGTTTGGCGCCATTGTCGCCGTGGTGGCCGATGTAGACCTTGAATGCGCGGTCGAAGCGGTCTGCCGGCATTTCATCCGCGCCGAGCAGAAGCACAAGCTCCGGCTTCGCCGCCTCGAGGTCCGCGATTCCGCCTTTTTGCGCATAACCGAGCACCAGCGAGGCCATGCGGGACGCCGAGGTGTGGAGGACATTGAAACCGTTCCAGCCGTCCTTGATCAGGCCGAGCGGTCCGACGAGCGCCAGGGCCGCTCCGAGCCCGCCCGCCGCCAATGCGCCCGGTCCGACGATCACCGCCGGTCGCTCCGCCTTCGCGAAAGCATCAGAAACCGGCTTGGGAAGATCACCCAGGAGCTTCAGATCATTGCCGATCCACTCGACCTTCATGCCGAGATCGATCTCCGGACCGATGGCGAAGACCCTGCCGCCCTTGCGCGCGATCTTGCGTACCCGGGTCGCGATCAGGGGCGCTTCCCACCGGATGTTCGAGCCGACGATCAGGACGACATCAGCACTTTCAATGCCGGCGATCGTCGAGTTGAATGCGACCGCGCCTAGGCTGCTGACATCATAGGTCAGGCCCGTCTGCCGGCCTTCGAGCAGGGTCGAGCCCTGCCCTTCGAGCAGCTTCTTCGCCGCATACATCGTCTCGGCATCGAGCAGGTCGCCCGCGATCGCCGCGACCTTGCTTCCCGCCTTCTTCAGGCGCTTGGCGAACAGCTCGAGCGCAACCGTCCAGCTCGCCTGCCTGAGCTTGCCCTTTTCGCGCACCCAAGGCCGGTCGAGGCGATTGCGGACGAGCGCATCGACGTGATGCCGCGTCTTGTCGCTGATCCACTCCTCGTTGACGTCCTCGTTGACCCGCGGGAGCACACGCATGACCTGGCGCTGGCGCGTATCGAGCCGGATGTTCGACCCAACCGCATCCATGACATCGATTCCTGGAACCCGCCTGAGCTCCCACGACCGCATCTCGAAGCTGATCGGTTTCTGCAGCAGCGCGCCGACCGGGCAGACATCCGCCAGATTGCCCGCGAGTTCGCTCGACACCGTCCGTTCGAGGTAAGTGGTGATTTGCGAATCCTCGCCGCGGTAGAGCATCCCAATCTCGGGCACGCCCGCCACTTCCTCGGCGAAGCGTATGCAGCGCGTGCACTGGATGCAGCGGTTCATCGAAGTCTTGATGATCGGCCCGAAATATTTGTCGTCGACGGCGCGCTTATTCTCTTCGTAGCGGGTGAAGCTGCGCCCATAGGCCATCGCCTGGTCCTGGAGGTCGCATTCGCCGCCCTGGTCGCAGATCGGGCAGTCGAGCGGGTGGTTGATGAGCAGGAACTCCATCACCCCTTCGCGCGCCTTCTTCACCATCGGCGTGTCGGTACGGATCGCCTGGCCGTCGGCGGCAGGCAAAGCGCAGCTCGCCTGCGGCTTGGGCGGCCCAGGCGCGACCTCGACCAGGCACATGCGGCAATTGCCGGCGATCGAGAGCCGCTCGTGGTAGCAGAAGCGCGGGATCTCCTTGCCGGCAAGCTCGCACGCCTGCAGCACGGTCGCGCCCTGCGGGACCTCTAGTTCAACGCCGTCGACGGTAACCTTGGGCATTTATCTCGGCGTCTCCACGATCTCGGAATAGGACAGGGTCGGCGCGTTGACGCGCTGATAGAGCGCGTCGGCCAAAGCGGCGCGCACCTGGCGGTGCGTCGCATTGATCTGCACGTCCTTGGGCAGGCAGGCGTCAACGCTGGGCTCCAGCGCCTTCAGGGCCGAATCCTCGCCCGCGCTTTCGGGCGGCTGCTCCAGCAACCCGAGAATCCCTGCGGGATTGGTGTCGGCAATGCATGCACCCATCTCGTCGACGACCTGCGCACGTGCAGTGCCGACGAACCACGGGCGGACGTAGATTCTCTGTTGCGGCAATGACGCGAGCGCCCTCGCGGCGGCGGCCGATTTGCGCAGCTCCTGCTCGGCGAAGAGGCCGCGCATCGTGCCCATCGTCATTTTGACGTCTTCATCCTCATCGCCGGGATTGCCGCCGAAGACCTGGCGATAGCAGCCCGATTCGTTGATGAGATTGTAGAATGCGTGGTCGGCGTCCTGCGCGGTCTTCGCGTTCAGCAGACGGTCCACGTTCCCGGGATGCTTCTGGAAGAGGCAGGCGGCCATCTCGAGCTGTTTGTCGCGTGTGGCGGCGGCCGTTGGCACCGTTGCCGCAGGGGAGAACGCCAATGACAGAAATGCGAACGCGGCAATGCTCTTCATGTCACTCTCCTTCCTTGTCGCGAATGGTGGTGCGATCGATCTGAGTGACTCGCGGACCGCCTCGCTGCACGGCTAGCAGCGCTGTGGCGATGGCCACGATCACGGCCGCGACGATGATGATTTGCGTAGTCGTCACGACGGCTTCCTCGGCGTCGTCACAATTCGCCAGGCCGCGAGCGCGAGTAGCGAACGCAGCGCCGGCTTGTTCACCTCGAGCTTCACGTCCTTTTGCAGGCACTCGCCAAGCACGGGTCCGAGAGGCTTCATGGCTTCGATCTCATCGCGTGTCGCCGGCTTCGTCGCGAGGACCTTCGATGTCACTTCCGGCGCCTTCATCACCGTGCAGAGCGCCATCGCTTCCATCGGACTACGCGCCGCGATGAGTTCGCGACCCGGGTCGTAGGCGAGCCGCCTGGGAAGCTCCGTACCGCTGACATCGGCTTTGAGGATCGCCTCCGCCATAGCGCCGGCGAAAAGCAGGCTTTCCGATCCCAATCTTCCGTCGAAGGGCATGCAGCGATCGTGCCCCCGAATGATCGACCAGAGTTTTTTCTCATAGTCCGGGCTGCGATAATCCATCGAGAGCACCGAACGGACGCCGCGCGGCGTCTGCTGGGCGATGCACGCCCCGTAATTGTGCACGGCCTGGATCGCCAGCGGGTCGGTGTTGCTCGCGGCAGCAGCAGCGAAGGCGAGGAGGAATGCGAGGCTCATTCGGCCGCCTCCAGCATCTGCTTGCCGGTGCGCTCTGCGATGCGGCGCTCAAGCTCGGGCCGGAAATGGCGCACCAGCCCCTGGATCGGCCAGGCGGCGGCGTCGCCGAGCGCGCAAATCGTGTGCCCTTCGACCTGCTTGGTGACGTCGATCAGCTTGTCGATGTCCTCGACCTCGGCATCGCCGACGCGGAGGCGTTCCATCATCCGCCACATCCAGCCGGTGCCTTCGCGGCACGGCGTGCACTGGCCGCAGCTCTCATGCTTGTAGAAATAGCTGATGCGGCTGATCGCACGGACGATGTCCGTCGACTTGTCCATGACGATGACGGCTGCCGTGCCGAGGCCGGATCCCAAGGCCTTGAGGCCGTCGAAGTCCATCGGTGCGTCCATGATCTCGGCAGCCGGAACCAGGGGCACGGACGACCCGCCCGGGATGACGGCAAGCAGATTGTCCCAGCCGCCGCGAATCCCGCCCGCGTGGCGGTCGATCAGCTCGCGGAAGCCAATCCCCATCGTTTCCTCGACGGTGCATGGGCAGTTCACATGCCCGCTGATCTGGAACAGTTTCGTGCCTTCATTCTTCGGATTGCCGAAGCCCGCGAACCATGCCGAGCCGCGCCGAAGGATCGTCGGGACGACCGCGAGACTCTCCACATTGTTAACCGTGGTGGGACAGCCGTAGAGGCCGGCGCCGGCCGGGAACGGCGGCTTGAGGCGTGGCTTGCCCTGATTGCCCTCGAGGCTCTCGAGCATCGCCATTTCTTCGCCGCATATGTAGGCGCCGGCGCCGCGGTGGACGAACAGGTCGAAGTCATAGCCAGTCCCGCAGGCGTTCTTTCCCAGGAATCCAGCTTCATAAGCTTCGGCAACTGCGCGTCGTAACACCTCGGTTTCACGAATGAATTCGCCGCGGATGTAGATATAGCCGGCCCGCGCCCGCATCGCATAGCCGGCGATCAAGGCGCCCTCGATCAGCTTGTGCGGATCGTGGCGGATGATCTCCCGGTCCTTGCAGCTGCCGGGCTCGGATTCGTCCGCGTTGATGACGAGGAAGTTCGGCTTCCCGGGCTTCGGCTCCTTGGGCATGAAGCTCCACTTCATGCCGGTCGGAAAGCCCGCGCCGCCGCGGCCGCGAAGGCCCGATGCCTTGACCTCGTCGATGATTGCGTCCTGCCCGATCGCAAAGAGCGCCTTGGTATCGTCCCAATCGCCGCGCTGCTGCGCCGCCTTCAGCCACGGCTCCTGGAAGCCGTAGAGGTTGGTGAAAATGCGGTCCTTGTCCGCGAGAGGCCCGGTGTAACCCATCAGCGGATCGCCATTCCGTGAAGACCGCCGCTGACGAAGATCAGGGCAAGGATCAGGATGATCGCGATCAGGCCGAACTTGATCACGCCCTTCAGGAACCGGAACGCCAGGAAGGCGAGCAGAACCGCAACGATGATGGCGAAAATGGTCATTTGAGGCGCTTCTGCCCGTCGATCAGCTTGACGCCCGCGTAGATCACGAGCCCCGCGACCGCGAGGCCGACAAGTAGGCCGATGATCCCCTTAAGGATCTTCCACGCGATCACGATTATCAGGATCGCGACGATGATCTTGACGACGTCCTTCATTGCGCACCCTCCCCGGCCGGGCCGCTTCCCCACTGCGGCCGGTAGTCGTAATTGCGTTCCGCCATCTTCTTGAGCACCGTCGGGCCGCCCTCGGGGCAGCTGGTCTGGCGGTCGATCTGGGGGCCGGGTTTCGGCGTCTGACCGGCCGCGAGCGCGTCCAGAATCGCGCCCATGCTCTCCTCTGTCAGGTCCTCGTAATTGTCGTCGTTGATCTGGACCATCGGCGCGTTGGCGCAGGCGCCGAGACATTCGACCTCGGTCAATGTGAACAACCCGTCCTCAGTCGTGTGGCCCTTCCTTAGGCCGCGCTTCTTGCACGCGGCGAAGACGTCATCCGATCCACGAAGCATGCAGGGCGTCGTCCCGCACACCTGGACGTGGAACCGACCGACCGGAGCGAGATTGAACATCGTATAGAAGGTCGCGACCTCGAGCACCCGGACGAACGGCATCGCGAGCTCTTTCCCGACGAACTCCATCACCGGGATCGGCAGCCAGCCCTGCGTTTGGGTTTCGGCCCCAACCTGCCGTTGCGCGAGGTCGAGCAATGGAATCACCGCGGACTTCTGCCGCCCCTCGGGATAGCGGGCGATGATCTCCGCCGCGGCCCTGGCGTTCGCCTCGGTCCAGGCGAAGCCTTCCCACCGCGCGCGCTGTTCGGCGTCGTCGAGGATTGAAGCGGTGCCGGCCATTATTCTGGCAGCTCCTCAAAATTCTGATCGCGACGAGCCCAACCTGCGAAGGCAGCGGCGCCGCCAAAAACTAGTACGACGGCAAACACCGCGCCGAACGGGAGCATTTTCAGCCAACCGGCAGTGATTGCAGCCAAACCAATTGCGCTGCCTAACAGCCAGACAACTTTCAATTTGCGATAGGTGCCCTTCGTCACCGGTCCACCTCCCCGAACACGACGTCGATCGCGCTCAGCACCGCGGTCGTGTCCGCCAGCATGTGGCCTTTCATCATGAAGTCCATTGCCTGGAGGTGGCTGAACCCCGTCGGGCGAATCTTGCAGCGGTAGGGCCGGTTCGTGCCGTCCGCGACGAGGTAGACACCGAACTCGCCCTTCGGGCTCTCGGTCGCGACGTACACCTCGCCCTCGGGCACGTGATAGCCTTCGGTGTAGAGCTTGAAGTGGTGGATCAAGGCCTCCATCGAGGTCTTCATCTCGGCCCTGCGCGGCGGGAAGACCTTCGAATTGGCGCCGATCGGTCCCTTGGGCATTTCCTTGAGGCATTGGCGCATGATCCGCGCCGATTGCCGCACCTCCTCAACTCGCACCATGAAGCGGTCGTAGCAGTCGCCGCGTGTCCCGACGGGAATGTCGAAGTCCATGCGGTCATAGACCTCGTATGGCTGCGACTTGCGGATGTCCCACGGGATGCCGGACGCGCGGATCATCGGGCCCGAGAACCCCCAGGCGATCGCGTCCTCCTTGCTGACGATCCCGATGTCGACGTTACGCTGCTTGAAGATGCGGTTGTCGGCGACGAGGCTGATCCCGTCCTCGAACAGCTGCAGCCGGTTGTCGAGCCAGTCGCCGAGGTCGGCGAGCATCTTCTCGGGAAGGTCCTCCCGCACTCCGCCGACACGGAAATAATTGGCGTGCATCCGCGCTCCGGACGCGCGCTCGTAAAACTGCAGCGTGTCTTCGCGCACTTCGAACAACCACAGATTTGGCGTCATGGCGCCAACGTCCATGATATGGCTGCCGAGGTTCAGCATGTGGTTGGAAATGCGGGTCAATTCCGCCATCAGGGTGCGGATGTACTGGGCGCGGATGGGCACTTCGAGGCCCATCAATTTCTCGATCGCGAGCACGAAGCTGTGCTCCATGCACATCGGCGAGCAGTAATCGAGCCGGTCGAAATACGGCAGCGCCTGGGCGTAGGTCTTGTACTCGATCAGCTTCTCGGTGCCGCGATGGAGCAGCCCGATATGCGGGTCGACGCGCTCGACGATCTCGCCGTCCAGCTCCATGATCAGGCGAAGCACGCCATGCGCGGCCGGATGCTGGGGGCCGAAGTTGATCGTGTAGTTCGAAATCCTGTCGTCACCAAGATCGCGCGGATGGCCGAGCGGCTCCGCGAGGTCCGGACCTGCGCCGCCGGCGCCGACGCTGACCTCCACGCGGCGCGGCGCCTTCTCGGGAACCTCATCAAAGAGATCGGTGCGGATGTCGGTCACGGCTTCCTGGCTTTCGGCTTCTTGCTGGCTTCGCTCCGGGCCTTGGCGGCGCGCGGCTTGCGCGCTTCCTTCGTCGCGGCCTTGTCCGCCGGAGCGCCCGCGCCGGTCTGAGCAGGAGTTTCCGTCGTCTTGGGAGTGTTCACCTCAGCCTTCACATTGACACCTGGCGGCGAATTGGGTGCCGGAGCGGGCGATGTCGCGCCAGGTTCTTCCGCCACGGCCTTCTCGTCCCCCGGAAGGCGGTATTCCGGCCCCTCCCACGGCATCAGGAAGTCGAAGCTGCGGAAGTCCTGAGGCAGCTGCACCGGCTCATAGACAACACGCTTCTCCGCCTCGGAGTAGCGAAGCTCGACATGGCCGGTCAGCGGAAAGTCCTTGCGCTGCGGATAGCCCTCGAACCCGTAATCGGTGAGGATTCGCCGCAGGTCCGGATTTCCGGCGAAGGTGACTCCGTACATGTCGTACACTTCGCGCTCGAGCCAGCCGGCGACCGGCCAAAGGGCGACCACGCTCGGCACCGGCGTCGCTTCGTCGGTTGAGACCTTCACCCGAATACGGCGGTTCCTCGTCAGCGAAAGCAGGTGATAGACGACCTCGAACCGCTCGGCGCGATCCGGATAATCGACTCCCGCGATCTCCATCAGCTGTTGATATTCCAGGCCAGCAGTGTCGCGTAGGATTTTGAGAACGTTAGCTGTTTCTTCGCGTTTCACCGTCAGAGTGATCTCGCCCACATGGCTTTTCACATCGACGATCGCATCGCCGAGCGCCGCCTTTGCAGCCTCGATCACGCCAGCATCGGAGGCGGTTCTGGGAACATGGAGCGCAGTCATTACCGCTCGATCGTCCCTTCGCGGCGGATCTTCCGCTGAAGCTGCAGGATTCCGTAGAGCAGAGCTTCGGCCGTCGGCGGGCATCCCGGCACGTAAATGTCCACCGGAACGATCCGGTCGCAGCCGCGAACGACGGAATAGCTGTAATGGTAATAACCACCGCCATTGGCGCAGCTGCCCATGGAGATGACGTAGCGCGGCTCGCTCATCTGGTCATAGACCCGACGCAGCGGCGCGGCCATTTTGTTGCAGAGCGTTCCGGCGACGATCATGACGTCCGACTGGCGTGGGCTTGCGCGGGGCGCAGCGCCAAATCTTTCAAGGTCGTAGCGCGGCATGTTCACATGGATCATCTCGACCGCGCAGCAGGCCAGGCCGAAGGTCATCCACCAGAGCGAACCGGTGCGCGCCCAGGTGAACAAATCCTCGGTCGTGGTGACCATGAAGCCCTTCTCGTCGAGGTTGCGGCGCAGCTCCTCGAGATGCTTCTTGTCGATGTCGCCGGGGACCAGGCCCGCGAGGCGCGCGAGTTCCTCCTCGCTCGGCATCCGGTCTTCGTCAGGGCGCAGCATCACTCCCATTCGAGCGCACCCTTCTTCCACGCATAAGCGAGGCCAAGGCCAAGCTCCGCGAGGAAGCCCATCATGGCGACCCAGCCGGTCATCCGGGTGAAGTCCAGGCTCACCGCCCAGGGGAACAGAAATGCGGCTTCGAGGTCGAACACGATGAAGAGGATCGCGACCAGGTAGAAGCGCACGTCGAACTCGGCGCGAGCATCCTCGAATGCAGGAAAACCGCACTCATACTCACTCAATTTCGCCGCATCCGGCTTGTGCGCGCCGGTGAGGCGCGAAACCAGCATCGGCAGCACCACGAAGCCCGCGGAAAGGCCGAGGGCGATGATCAGAAACAGCAGGATCGGCAGGTAGCCGGCGGCAACGCTTGCCAAGGGAAACTCCAGGGCCTTGAGAACTCGCGGCGGGCTTTAGGACAGCGGGTTGCGCCTCGCAACCGGTCCGGTGTCGTGAATCGTATCCTGGAGCTGCGGATTGCGGCGCAGCCGAGGCCGCGCCGACACCCCTCTATTCCTCGTGACCGAAGAACTCGGACTGATCGAGCTTCCCGTCATGATTGACGTCAAGGTCGGAGAAACCGGTCTGCGGACTGTCCGGCGGAAGCATCGCCGTTATTGCGGCGAATTCGGCCGCATCGATTCCGCCATCCTTGTTCCGGTCCATCTGGCCGAAGGATGCCGCCATCATTGCGACGTGGAAGCTCTTGAATTCGTTGAAGTCGACCGATCCGTTATGGTCCTTGTCTTGCTTTGCGAACTCCCCGTTCAGCATCGCGGTCGGCACTGGCACGCCGTTCTCGAACGCCTGAGGGCTGTGATGCAACGGCATCGTAAACTGCTGCGCAATGGGGTGGTCCCCGGGCTCCGAATGGACGAACAGGCGGTCATCGGAGTGACGCTGGCGGAATTCGTCAAGCGTAACGACGCCGTCCTTGTTGGCGTCGAATGTCTGGAACGCTGCCCTGAGATCAGGCCCGGCAGCAACGGGCGCCGGGGCAAGGCCCGCCCAGACGATCGCAAGCGCGGCGGTTCCCGCCACTGCGAGGGGTTTCCAGGCTATAACAAGCATGCTCGGTTTCTCCTTCGATCGATCCGCCAGATATGCATCGATCGATGAGCGGATGACGTCGCTTGCCGAGCGGCCTTCGGCACGAGCCTTGCTCATGAGGGCATTTTTCACCTCATGCGGGACTCGAACTTCCAGGGTATCGCTCTTCTTGGGCGGGCGTCGTTCGTTCATCATCTCTGTCCGGCGTCGGCCGAGGATTGAAGCTCTATGCCTCAGGCCAGCCAAGCGAGAAAGCGTCCGGGATCAAGCGGAATCGTGTCCGGACAGGCGATGGGACTAACGAAGCGCCCCGGCGACCAGCTTTTGCAGCTTGCTGTGGATGGTCGCCGAGCCCGCGACATATTCGCGCCTTTCGAAAGACCGGTCGGAGCCGCGATAATCGGTAACGAACCCGCCCGCCTCCTTCACCAGAAGTATGCCGGCCGCGGTGTCCCAGACGTCGAGATCGTCTTCCCAGAAGCCGTCCATCCGGCCCGCCGCGACCCACGCCAGGTCGAGCGCCGCCGAACCGAAGCGGCGAATGCCCGAGACTTGCGGCCCGACGGCTGCGTAGATCTTCGCCCAGCGCTCGGGATCTCCTCGGCCGCAATGCGGCATCCCCGTGCCGATCAGGCTTTCGTTCAGGTCACGGCGCGCCGAAACGCGAAGACGCGCGTCCTGGAGCCACGCGCCCCTGCCCTTTTCCGCCCAATAGCTGTCGTCGGTCAGCGGCTGATAGACCAGCCCGTGGCTGATCTCGCCGCCGCCTCCGGGCTTGCGCTCCTCGACTGCGATTGAAATCGCGAAATGGGGCACGCCGTGAAGGAAATTCGTGGTGCCGTCCAACGGGTCGACGATCCAGCGCGGCTTGTCCGGATTGCCCTCGATCGCGCCGCCCTCCTCGAGCAGCAAGCCCCAGTCCGGCCGTGCGTTCCTGAGTTCCTCGACAATCGTCTGTTCGGCACGCTTGTCCGCCATCGAGACGAAATCGGCCGGTCCCTTGCGGCTGACCTGCAGCTGTTCGACCTCCCCGAAGTCGCGGCGAAGCCGCGGCGCAGCCTTGCGTGCAGCGCGCGTCATGACGGTGATCAGGCCGGAGTGGGCTACCAAATCCCCTCTCCCGCTTGCGGGAGAGGAAGCATCATTCAGCCCGCCTGACATATTCCCGATTGTAGACGTCGACGACGATCCTGGTCCCTGCCGTGATGTGCGGCGGGACAAGCACCTTCACGCCATTGTCCAACACCGCCGGCTTGTAGCTCGAGCTCGCCGTCTGGCCCTTCACCACCGCGTCGGCCTCGACGATGGTCGCCTCGACCTGGTCGGGCAACTGAACACTGATTGGCCGCTCGTTATAGAGCTCCATCACGACGTCCATTCCGTCCTGCAGGAATTCGCCCGCATCGCCCAGCAGATCCTCGGGCAGGGAAACCTGCTCGTACGTGTCCTTGTCCATGAACACGAGCAAGTCGCCGTCGTGGTAGAGGAACTGGAAGTCCTTGGTGTCGAGGCGGACCCTCTCGACGGTCTCCGCCGAACGGAAACGAACGTTGGTCTTGCGGCCGTCGATGAGGTTCTTCATCTCGACCTGCATGTAAGCGCCACCCTTGCCAGGCTGGGTGTGCTGGATCTTCACGGCGCGCCAGATGCCGCCCTCATATTCGATGATGTTGCCGGGACGGATGTCCACGCCGCTGATCTTCATGTCTTCT